>Ga0208197_1004263_pt1 | contig 10687 bp, 9 predicted proteins | sample AD_JPNNA4_MetaG_FD_184444 | JGI IMG/M metagenome (GOLD analysis project Ga0208197, IMG submission 184444) | Active sludge microbial communities of municipal wastewater-treating anaerobic digesters from Japan - AD_JPNNA4_MetaG (SPAdes) (version 2) | ecosystem: Engineered > Bioreactor > Anaerobic >... | reverse complement strand
GCCCCGCCCACCGCCGCGCGCACCTCACCGAGGCTGCCGGTCGCCACGATGCGGTCGCCGTCGATGGCGATGGCTTCGACGGGAGGTCGGCCGCCGCCCGGATGGATGGGGCACCCGTGCAGGATCAGCGGGTTCGTGGCAGGTGTCATGACGACCTCAGGGAAGGCAATCGACGGGGTGAGCCCACGATATGCGCCGGCGGTGGCTGCCCCGAATTCATCACACTCGCCGGTGATATCGATGGTCGCAGGCCCTGGGGGGGCCGATTTCCCAACAGTCGCAAGGGTTCTCAGTGTCCATGGGGCGCGCGAGCGCAATCGGTGATCAGGTCAGCCGCGCGGCACCGGAAACTCGCTGGCGGCCCTCGGCCCGATCCGGGTAGCGTCGGCCTCGTGCTCAGTTGAGTCGTGATCCGCCCCGCGCTGCGGCCGTCGTGCCCGCCGGGATGTCCCGACCTCCGACGAGGATCCATGAGCACCTCGGCCCACCTTCGCGTGGACGGACTGTCCTTCTCGTATGCCGGTTCGCCCACCTCCCGCCCGCTGCTCACCGATGTCACGTTCACGGTCTCGGCCGGCGAGCGGGTCGGTCTCATCGGCGAGAACGGCTCGGGCAAGTCGACGCTATTGCGTTGTCTGGCAGGCCTGCTGGCACCGACCGGAGGCGCGGTCACGGCGACGACGCGCGGGGGCAGCGCCACCCTCGGGCTGCTGCACCAACTGCCGCCCTTCGACCCCGACGACACCATCGCTGATGCCGTGGAGTCGGCAGTGGCCCCGGTGCGCAAGGCCGAGAGATCGCTCAGCCTGGCAGCCGACGCCCTCGCGGCGGCGCCCGCCGCGCCTGACGCAGGGTCGGCCGCGGCGGCATACGACCAGGCGTTGGCAGTGGCCGAGCGCCTCGGCGTGTGGGACGTCGACGCGCGGATCGCGACGACGCTCGCGGGCCTCGGGCTCGGCCGCCTCGACCGACGTCGCCGCACCGACACGCTCTCGGGAGGTCAACAAACCCGGCTGTCACTCGCGTGGCTGCTGCTGCGTCGCCCGGATGTGCTGCTGCTCGACGAGCCCACCAATCACTTGGACGACGCCGCCGTCGCGTTCTTGCTCGAGACCCTGCGAACCTGGGCGGGCCCGGTGCTCTTCGCCAGCCACGACCGGTCCTTCCTCGACGAGGCATCGACCGGTTTGCTCGACCTCGACCCGACCGCGGGGCGCGGGCCGGCGGCGTTCACTGGCGCGTACACGGCATACCTCAGCCAGCGTCGCGAGAGCCGGGAGCGCTGGGGGCGACGATTCCGCGACGAGCAGGAGGAGCTCCGTCGGCTGCGGCAGGCGGTGCGCGACTCGCATGTCGTCGGGCACCCGGGCGCCGCGCCACGCAGCGAGGGCCGCGGCGCGAAGAAGTTCTACGCCGACCGGAACGCGCGCGTCGTCTCGCGCCGGGTCAGTGACGCGCGGTCCCGGCTCGCCGAGTTGGAGCGGACCCAGGTGCGCAAGCCGCCCGCGCCACTGAGCTTCGCCGGCCTGACCACTGGGTATGCCGGGTCCGCCAGTGAGCGGTCGGGTCCGGTCCTCGTGGCGTCCGGGGTGGAGGTGGCTGGGCGGTTGGCGGCGACGTCGCTGACCGTCGGCGCGGGGGAGCGGTGGCTCATCACGGGTGCCAACGGGTCGGGGAAGTCGACGTTGCTCGCCGTCTTGTCCGGCGCGCTCAGGGTGACCGGGGGGACCGTGCAGTCGCCCAGTGGGCTGCGGGTTGGCCTGCTTGGTCAGGAGGTGAGCCTGCCTGATCCGGCCCGCCGCGGGGAGGGCCGCTCGGCCGCCGTGGCGTATGCCGATCTCGTGGGTTGGGAGGTGGCCGAGCGTTTCCCGCTGACGTCGTGGGGACTGCTTCCGCCGTCGTCGGAGAACGGGTCTATCGCGGAACTCAGCGTGGGGCAGCGGCGTCGGCTGGCGCTGGCGGTGCTGCTCGCGGGTTCCCCGGACGTGTTGCTGCTCGACGAGCCGACGAACCATCTGTCGCTGCCGCTGGTCGACGCCATCGAGGGGGCGCTGCCTGATTATCCGGGGGCCGTCGTCCTGGCCAGCCATGATCGTTGGCTGCGCTCACGTTGGGCCGGACGGCGGCTCGAGTTGGGCTCGGCTTGACTCGCCCGCCCGAGATTCACAAGGCGGCAGCCACCCGGCTGACCTCGTCAAGCCAGTCCTGACGCGCCGCCTCGGTCGATCCGCCGAGAGGACTCGCCACGACCCGATGGACGGCCGCGCCCCCGAGGTAGGCGCCGACGCAGCGCCGCCAGATGTCGTCCAAGGGATCCCCGAACACCTCCTTCTCTCGCTCCGGTGGCGTGTCCCCGGTGTTGAGCACCAAGACAGAGCGCAGCCTCAGCAGCGAGGTCGGCAGCCCTTCGCGGGCATCTAGTCGATAGGCCACCCCGGGGACCAGCACTCGGTCGAGCCAGCCGGCCATGATCGCTGGCGGTTTCCCCCACCAGTTCGGGTGAGCGACAACGAGATAGTCGGCCTGGGCCAACGCCCGACGATGCGTTCTCACCACGGCATCGGCGCAGGCAGCAACGGCCGCCTCGACGTCCATCCCCACGGTCGAGGCTTCATCGAGCGGCGCCACCGGTTGGAATCCCTCGACGTACAGGTCGTGGATGGCGCACTCCACGCCGTTCCGCTCAAGTGCGTCGGCCGCCCGCGTGGCCATGGCGTGACAGAAGCTGCGTGGGTTGGGGCTGCCGATCACGACCAGGGCTGAAGGCACGCGTCCAGCGTCCCACTCCGCGCGGCCACCCCGGCGGATCTCCTCGCGTCAGCGGGTATGCCGTGTTGCCGGGTCAGGAGGTCGGTTGGGTTGGGGCCTGGCCGAGAACGGCCAGTCGCAGGGCACACGCTTGTCGGACGATGGCGGTGGTCGCGTCGGCGGCATCCTGGCGTAGCCGCCCGTCGGTCGCCGCCACCAGCATGTAGTTGAAGCTAGAGAACGCAGCGAGGAACCCGGCTACCCGGAGTTGCTGCCAGGTGACCATGTGCTCGACGCCGCCGCCCAGATCGATGCCAAACACGATTGACGGCGGGGTCCTGGCCCAGGCCAGCGTGGTGTCGGCGCCGATGACGATGAAGCCCATGACAAGGAAGATCCCGAAGACGGCCGACCCGAGGACGGCGGCGGTAACGAGTCGGGAGAGCACCGCAACCATCCGCAGGCTCGCCAGTTGGGTCGAGTCGAGGGGGCAGACCGCGGGAGTCGGGATCCCGGCTGCTCCATCGTGCAACGGCGTTCCTACCAAGGCTGCCGTGAGTTCTTCGGTCGTCTCGAACGCCGCGTGTGCGTCGAGATCGACCTGGCTTCGGCTGCCGCTGAAGCCGCCGCCGAGGGCGAGGAGGAAGACGACCAATGCGACGAAGGAGAAGGTGTCGAGGTTCGCGATGCCCAACCAGACGCCCGGGTTGAAGAAGAAGAAGAAGACGAAGCCCAACATGATCGGAATGACTGCGGTCAGGACGCCGCTCGCGCGCGAGAGTGCAGCGATGAGCTCACGGCCAAGGAGGCTGAGCAACGACACGAATCCGGTGACGACGAGCGCGAACACCGCGGCGAGCAACAGCAGCTGCGCGCCAAATACGGTGATGCCAAGCAGCAGTCGCACATCTCCGGCGCTGAGCGCCAAGTCCTCCACGTCCATGGCCGAATGCGACGTCGCAAGGACCATGGCTGTGGGCACCAGCACGAAAGCCAGGGCTTCGATTCGTCCAAATCGGGCGACCGCGGCGAACGGTCTGCGGCGGCGCACGAGGTTGGCGCCAACCCACGTGAAAACCAGCGTGATGGCGGACACTCCCGTCCCCAGTACGTAGGGAGTCTCGAGCAGGTCTGGCATCAGCCACAGCATCTCGATCAGGAAGATCCCGATGAGCGCGGGCGCTCCACGCACGCTGGCATGGGCGGCCAGGTGCGTGCCCCGGAGCATGGAAACGAGACCATGCCGCAGGAACCACCGCTCCGGTGTCGGCGGTGCAGGCCGGAGGAACTTCACGACGGCGAATCTTAGGGGGTGTTCCCGGATGATGCGGCCAGCTCGGCCCGGGCTCAGCAGGCTGCGACGCGGAAGTCTTGGCGAATCGTGGCCGTGCCCTCGATGGTGACTCGATGAGGTGTAGGCGCTCGCCGAGGCCGTCGCGATACCTGGCGTCGCAGGCGTGCAATAGTCCGGGTGATGTCGTATCCATAGACGACGTCCGTGGTCGCGGGATCGATCAGATCGAGGCCGTCGCCCCCCGCGACCCCCAGCACCCCGATGGCGCGGGACGGGTAGGCGGCCAGTTGCTCGCGGGTGATCTCGCGGAGCACGTGGAGTTGCCCGACGCCGCGGTGACCGATGCCTATCGCGTGGCAGTCCTGGACTCACTCGCGCGCCGTTAACTGGGGGTCGGGGCCTTCGCGCGTGAGACGCTCGGACGGTGGAGAGATCTGGCCCGTCGCTGCGTCGCATCTACGGTGTCAAGCGGTGGCTCTACCGCGGCGACCGCCCGAACCCGGTGGCCAGGATGCTCAACCGGTTTTGGTCGGCTCGTTTCGGCTCCGGCCGCCTTGCGCGCACCCGCGACGTCGAGTTGATCGTCACCGGCAGGTCGAGCGGCCGGTCCCTCGCCTTCCCGGTCGTCCTCGCCGACATCAACGACACCTGGTATGCCGTGTCAATGCTCGGCGCGAACGCCAACTGGGTCCGCAACGTGCGCGCGGCTGGTGGCTCGGCCACCATCCGGCACGGCCAGTCGTGGGACGTGCATCTCGCGGAAGTCCCTGTGCCGCAGCGGGCCCCGATCCTCAAGCGCTACCTCGCCGTGGCTCCGGGAGCCCGACCGCATGTCCCCGTCGACCGCTCGGAGCCCGTTGAGGCCTTCGTCCCCATCGCTGCGGACTTCCCCGTCTTCCGCGTCGAAGGCTTCGCCCCAGAGGCCCCGCGCACCTAGCTTCGCTGCCACCCCTGACCCGAATTCCCCACACACGCCGGCGAATTCGGGGCCCGAGGGCGGGTTGTGGCCCCATTTCCTCACAGTGGCGAGGGTTCCGCGGCATCCGGGGGTCCGAGGTGTAGGTTCCGGCGCTTCTTGTCCGCGCTCCGTGCCTCTGACCTGCGGCGGGACACGAAGCCGAGACAACGACCGTCTCACTATCTTGTCCGATTCTGCGCTGGGCACTCGAGACCAAGCCGACCGAGAGCAATTGGCCGTCATCTAGGCTTCAGCCGTGGACTTCACACCGGTGGGCTTGGAGAAGCTCCGCTCCGTTGAGACGCGAGAGAAGCTCATTGAGGCGATCTGGGACCTCCGAGACTCGGCCTACGACGAGCCAGAGACATGGACGGATCTGACCGCCGAAACCTTCTTCCAGGCGTTGGCCGAGGCGTTGGAGGAGGATCACTCTGAGGGAGGGCCGGTCGTGGCGAGCGACGTTCTGGCGCGCGCGATCAGCAAGGCCCGGTCTTAGCGGAGATCACATCGCGCGGCCTTTGAGGGTGAGGACGTCGGCGTGGTGGACGATGCGGTCGATCATGGCGGCGGCGACGATTTGGTCTCCGAAGGCGTCTCCCCAGCGGGCGAACGGCAGGTTGCTGGTCAGGATCAGCGATGCGTGTTCGTAGCGGGAGCTGCAGCCAGAACCGGTCTGTCCAACTCAGGACGTCGGCCACCTTTTGGCGGCGCAGCTGCTCGAAGGGCTTGACGTCGACGAGCGGACGTGACCGGGACCGACAAGCAGGTAGCCGGAAGATGCCGCCTGAGGCAGTCTCATCGTCGCGCCCGGAGATCCCGGACGGCTGGCTCAGAATCTTCGTCGTTCGCCCTGCTCAGCGGTCAACCAGATGACCGTCTCCCAGACGGGGAATGCGAGCCCGCGAGCCCGCGAGGCCGCTCGGATCAGACATGATGTAGCGCCCGGAGCGCTTCAAAGTCGTGCCTGCCCCATCGCCTGGGCTCTGTCCAACCGGCGCACCAACGCCCGCCCGTCAGGAATTCCCCACACACGCCGGCGAATTCGGGGCCAAGAGGCGGGTTGCGCCCCCACTTCCTCACAGTGGCGAGGGTTCCGCGGCCCGCCACGGCTCCGAGAGCCGCGAAACCAGTCCCACCCAGGCGGGAACAAGGGCGGCATACCAAGAGTTGAGCCTAGTAAGCGCAACTTTGCCGAGCCTCGGGTTGACAACCTAGCCCCCCGCGGAGCAGATTGAGCGTCGAAGACTCAACCACTCGGCATACCCCCTTGGTATGCCGCCCAGCAACACAGGAGAAAACACTCATGGCACGTGCGGTCGGCATCGACCTCGGTACCACCAACTCGGCCGTCGCCGTTCTCGAGGGCGGCGAACCGACCATCATCGCCAACGCGGAAGGCGGCCGGACGACCCCCTCGGTCGTCGCCTTCAGCAAGAGCGGTGACGTTCTCGTCGGCGAGATCGCCAAGCGACAGGCCGTCACCAACGTCGACCGGACGATCCGCTCGGTCAAGCGCCACATGGGCACGGACTGGAAGTCCGACGACATCGACGGCAAGCAATACACGGCGCAGGAGATCAGCGCCCGCATCCTGCAGAAGCTCAAGCGTGACGCGGAGGCCTACCTCGGCGAGGCCGTGACCGACGCCGTCATCACCGTGCCCGCCTACTTCGACGACCACGAGCGCCAGGCCACCAAGGAGGCCGGCGAGATCGCGGGCCTCAACGTCCTGCGCATCATCAACGAGCCGACCGCAGCCGCGCTCGCCTACGGTCTGGACAAGGGCAAGGAAGACGAGCTCATCCTCGTCTTCGACCTCGGCGGTGGCACGTTCGACGTGTCCCTCCTCGAGGTGGGCAAGGACCCGGAGGACGGCTTCAGCACGATCCAGGTCAAGGCCACGAGCGGTGACAACCGCCTCGGTGGCGACGACTGGGACGACCGCATCGTCACCCACCTGCTTTCGACCGTGAAGAACAGCACCGGTGTCGACCTGTCCAAGGACAAGATCGCCATGCAGCGTCTGCGTGACGCGGCCGAACAGGCCAAGAAGGAGCTGTCCAGCTCCACCTCGGCGACGATCAACCTGCAGTACCTCTCGATGAGCGAGAACGGCCCGATCCACCTCGACGAGACGATCAGCCGCGCCCAGTTCGAGCAACTCACCAAGGACCTGCTCGACCGCTGCAAGGCCCCGTTCGCCAAGGTCATCAAGGACGCCGGCATCAAGCTCGCCGACATCGACCACGTGGTCCTCGTCGGTGGCTCGACCCGCATGCCCGCCGTGACCGCGCTCGTCAAGGAGCTCACCGGCCGGGAGCCCAACAAGGGCGTCAACCCGGACGAGGTCGTCGCCATCGGCGCCAGCCTGCAGGCCGGTGTCCTCAAGGGTGAGCGCAAGGACGTCCTGCTCATCGACGTCACGCCGCTGTCCCTGGGCATCGAGACCGAGGGTGGCCGGTTCACCAAGCTCATCGAGCGCAACACGGCGATCCCCACCAAGCGGTCCGAGATCTTCACGACCGCGGCCGACAACCAGCCGTCAGTGCTCATCCAGGTCTTCCAGGGCGAGCGCGAGATCGCGCAGCACAACAAGCCCCTGGGCACCTTCGAGCTCACCGGCATTGCTCCGGCTCCTCGCGGCATCCCGAAGATCGAGGTCACCTTCGACATCGACGCCAACGGCATCGTGCACGTGTCCGCCAAAGACATGGGCACCGGCAAGGAGCAGTCGATGACGATCTCCGGCGGCAGCGCGCTGCCCAAGGAGGAGATCGAGCGGATGGTTCGCGAGGCTGAGCAGCACGCCGAGGAGGACCGCCAGCGCGTTGAGGAGATCGAGACCCGCAACCAGGCCGAGCAGGTCGTCTACTCCACCGAGAAGTTCCTTGCCGACAACGCCGACAAGATCCCGGCCGACGTCAAGGGTGAGGTCGAGACCGCGCTCGCCGACGTCAAGACGGCGATCGCCAAGGACTCGACCGCTTCGGTCGAGGACATCAAGGCGAAGGTCGCGACGCTCGACGAGGTGCGCTCCAAGATGGGGCAGGCCATGTATGCCGCGGCCGCGGCTTCCGGGGAGGGCGACGGTTCCGCCGACGCCGGCCCGCAGGACGCCGAGTCCGCCGCCGGTCCGCAGGACGACGTGGTTGACGCCGAGGTCGTCGAGGACGAGGACAAGAAGTGACCGACGGGCACGAGCACGACGCGGAGGGGCGGGGCCATCACGGCCCCGCCCATCCGGGCGACTCGGGCTCGGCCGAGCCGGGCGGCTTCGACGAGTTCGACCACCCGGACTTCGCCGACATCGCGGCGGCCGCGGCCGCCAGCCTGCGGGAGGAGCAGCCCGAGGGGACCGGCATACCTGTGGTCTCAGACGGGACCGCCGCCCAAGGTGACGGTGCCGAGCCGGCCCTCGCGCCGCTGACCGGCGACGCGGCCCTCGCGGCCGAGCGCTTGGAGGACCTGCGTCGGTTGCAGGCCGAGTACGTCAACTACAAGAAGCGCGTCGACCGGGACCGGTCCGTTGCTCGCGACCAGGGCATCAGCCATGTCCTCGAGTCGATGCTGCCGGTGCTCGACGAGATCCATCTCGCCCGCGAGCATGGCGATCTCGGCGAGGGTCCCGCGGCGACGATCGTCGACAAACTGGAGGCGGTGCTCGCCAAGCTGGGCATCGAGCGGTTCGGGGCGGCGGGGGACGAGTTCGACCCCAACCATCACGAGGCGCTCATGCGGATGGAGGCCGACCTGCCGGAGGGCGCCACGACCACCACGGTCGTCCAGGTGCTCCAACCCGGCTATCGAATGGGCGAACGGATCGTTCGCGCGGCCCGCGTTGCGGTCGCGGATCCCCAATAACACCAACCGTTTTCATTGAGAGGAGGGCGCGTCGAATTGGCTAGTCAGGATTGGTTGTCGAAGGACTTCTACGCAGTGCTCGGCGTGCCCAAGGAGGCCGACGAGGCCGCCATCAAGAAGGCCTACCGCAAGCTGGCCCGCAAGCTGCACCCCGACCAGAACGCCGGTGACCCCAAGGCGGAGGAGCGCTTCAAGGAGATCGGCGAGGCGTATGCCGTGCTGTCCGATCCCGAGGAGCGTCACCAGTACGACCAGTTGCGGGCGATGACCACCGGCGGTGCTCGATTCACGGCCGGGCCAGGTGGCGCCGGCGGTGGCTTTGAGGATGTCTTCTCCGGGATGTTCGGCAACGGCGGAAACATGCGGTTCAACACGGGTGGGCGGGGTGGTGCCGGTGGCGCCGGTCCGACGCCCGACCTACAGGACCTCCTCGGCGGCCTCTTCGGCGGGGCCGGACAGGGTGGCGCCGGCGGCTTCGGCGGTGACCCCTACGGGGGCTTCGGCGGTGACCCCTACGGCGGCTACGGCGCCCCTCGGGGTCCGCGACGGGGCGCCGACGTGTCGGCACGCACGACGCTCGACTTCCGTCAAGCCGTCCAGGGCGACACGGTGACGCTGGCAACGGGTGACGGTGATCGGCTCACCACACGGATCCCGGCCGGGGTCAAGGACGGTCAGAAGATCAGGCTGCGCGGCAAGGGTCAGCCGGGGGGACCCGGCGCTGAGCGGGGCGATCTCATCCTCACCGTCGCCGTCACCCCGCACCCGGTGTTCGGGCGCGACGGTGACAACCTCACGGTCGACCTGCCGGTGACCTTCGCCGAGGCGGCGCTCGGTGCCACCGTGTCGGTCCCGACCCTCAGCGGAACCGCGGTGCGGGTCAAGGTCGCGCCGGGCACGCCCAGTGGCCGGGTGCTGCGCATCAAGGGTCGTGGGGTCAAGCACGCCAAGGGTGACGGTGATCTGCTGGCCAAGGTCCAGGTGATCGTCCCGCAACGCCTCACCGACGAGGCCCGCGAGGCCCTCGAGCGGCTTCGTGACCAGGAGGAGGGCCTCGACGCCCGGGCCGAGCTCTTCGCCAAGGCCGCCCACTGAGGCCCGGAAGGTGACCCCCATGGTCGGTGACCAGCATGTTGAGTGACCAGCGCGCGGGAGGTCGGCGGGCGGCATACCAACCGTCCGACGACTCTCCCGTATTCGTCATCTCGGTCGCCGCGCAACTGGCCGGGATGCACTCGCAGACCCTGCGTCAGTACGACCGGCTCGGGCTCGTGACGCCGTCGCGGACAAGGGGTGGTGGGCGGCGTTACTCCACGCGCGACGTCGCGCTCCTGCGCGAGGTGCAGCGGCTCTCGCAGGAAGAGGGCATCAGCCTGGCCGGCATCCAGCGCATCCTGCGCCTCGAGCATGAGGTCGCGGCGCTGCGGGCGCGAGTGAGCGAGCTGACCGACGAACTCGGCGCGGCGCGGCATACCGTCGGGCACCGGGTGTTCGCAGCGGGACCGGCGGGCGACATCGTCGCGATGCGTCCGGGTCAGCGACCGTCGCGCCCTGCGGGGCCGTCGCGGGCGCTGGTCGTTTGGCGACCCCAGCGCGGCTGACCCGGACCGTCTGCAACGGCGCCCGCGAATAGGCCTGGGTGCTCTGGTAAATCCCCCTGCCGCCTCCTACTCTGGCCCTGTGGCGGGCGGCGATTGGCGGGCGGTCCCGTGGCGAAAGAACGATTTCGTCGCTTGGGGCTCCGCACTCGGTGGGGCGGTGACCTGGCTTGGGGTGGTGGCCAGCGCTGCCCTGAATTACCGTCGGGGTTCCGTCCCGCTGATCTG
>Ga0208197_1004235_pt1 | contig 10755 bp, 7 predicted proteins | sample AD_JPNNA4_MetaG_FD_184444 | JGI IMG/M metagenome (GOLD analysis project Ga0208197, IMG submission 184444) | Active sludge microbial communities of municipal wastewater-treating anaerobic digesters from Japan - AD_JPNNA4_MetaG (SPAdes) (version 2) | ecosystem: Engineered > Bioreactor > Anaerobic >... | reverse complement strand
CTGGACAGATTCCTGGAGAACTTGAGAGTAAACTTCTTTAAGCTCTGGCTTTGCATCTTTCCAGATAGGAAGCATCCTCTTGGACTCAAAGTAACTTATTGATCGGTCTTCTTGCTCCCAAGCATTCGGCGGGGATTAGCCCTGAGTTCGTCCTAAATTCCATCGTATTCTTATCTACTTCGAACAGCTGCTATTACAGCGCCGACAGGATATCTCGGCCCGATGATGGTTGGCTGAGGCGAGAATGGCGGCCAGGACGCGTCCAGGAGCAAAGAGCAGCCAGATAGCGTTGGGGGCGTATTTGATACCCTCCCAGCTATCGCCAGCCAGCGAGACTTATCTGATCGGGCACTTCTGTATGATGGGCCATATTGACACGGTTTGCAGCGCTGACCAGAGACCATGCGATCCTCCAGATCAGCATCCTCGTTTATATCTTGAATCAAGCCGGCACCTGCAATCAATGGACGAATTCGCCGGACGTATCTACTTATTCTTGCAAAAAATAAGTATGTTCTAGGGATAGCAGAGGATTGATCGGACTACAAGAACTCAAGAGATAAATATCATGATATTTCATTGATTTGATGATATCCCAGGAATCGGAGGGAGATTCATTAGGAAACGTATTGCGATAGGTTATGTCGTGGCATTTGCCAATATGATTGTCTCGGTAAATGCCATCTCAAGTCTCGCTGCAGAAGATACGCCTCCTGCGAAGGATCTTATCTATATAACACACCAATTTCCACTCCTCAACTTCGAAAAGGATAACATGCTACAGGGCATATCGATAGATCTGATTGAACTGGTCTGGAGGAGAATGGGGGCGAATCTGAACAGGAGCAATATTGAGTTTTTGCCATGGACAGATGGCTACCGAAGGGCTTTGAAAGAAAAGAATACAGTCCTTTTCGCCACTGCAAGGCTGCCGGAGAGGGAGCGTCTCTTTAAGTGGGCAGGACCCATTGGATCCGATAGAAAAGTGCTCTTGGCAAAAAAAGATAGAAACCTGACCATTTCCGGACCATCGGATCTAAAGAATTACAGAATAGGCGTTGTTAGGGACGATAGCGCTATCCAATTTGTTCTGGATGATGGCGTAAGAATGGATGATCTTGTGGTGCAGAATACTTCAAAGCCGATTATAGAGATGCTGCAAAACGATAGTATCGACGCCTGGGCGTATAGTGATTCTGCAGGCAGATGGCTGATCCAGGATTCAGATGCAAACGCCAGCGATTACCGAGCAGCCTACGTACTTGGGGAGATCGAGGCTTACTATGCCTTTAACAAAGAAACGCCTGATCTCATAGTGCAGTCGTTCCAACAAGCCCTGGATTACATAAAGAGTAACAGGGACAGGGACGGTGTGAGCGATTACGAAAGGATACTCTCTAAGTACAGTTCTGTGAAGCCCTAGGATAATCTTCAGGCTGGCTTTAGGAGACTGTCAAGGCAAGTCGGGTGAGGGTTTTTCTGTTCCCGTTGGCATATCCATATAGGGAGTCCTCCTCATCCCGACTAGAATTCTTTCGCTCGCATGAATTATTACCGGCAAATTCGTGCGGTTTTCTTGCCTTTGCTCTTTCAGTGAACTCTCCCAGCCATGAAAGTGCGGATTTTCTATCGATTCTAAGAAGAGATTGCATTCCAAATCTCAGAATGTTTATAACTGCAATTCCGATCTCGAACCGTCTCCAGGACGCAATTCAGACATTCATGGACTCCATTGCTCACTTCTTGAAAAAGCCGCATTGCTGCCCGCCATCACGTCATTGCCGAAGAGATTTAAATACTTTTGAGATTGGTTCAGTACGATAATTGTTGATCTGAAAGCCGATGCTCCAACAGCAAAGGCATCTTAGAGGTTGGGATTATGAAGGAGCAGCCCGATGCGGCCAAAGAAGAGATGGAGGATGAGACGCTTGACCCTGATGACTGGGAGCGCACGCGTGTTCTGGGCCATCGCATTCTTGACGACATGATTGATTATATGAAGACATTACGAGATCGACCTGCCTGGCAGCATGCGCCAAATGATGTTAAAAAGCACTTCACTGGAGCTGCACCATCCGCCCCCCAACAACCAGAAGCGATCTATCAGGAATACGTGAAATACGTGCTGCCATACCAGATAGGCAATAACCATCCGCGTTTCTGGGGGTGGGTTGCAGGAACAGGTACAACGATGTGCATGTTTGCTGAGATGCTTGCAGCTGCCACGGATGCTGTCAGCGGGTCGTTCTCCTATTACAGCAACAACTACGTCGAGATGCAGGTTCTCGATTGGTGCAAGAGCATGCTTGGCTATCCTCCAGCCGCAAGCGGCCTGCTCACCAGCGGATGCTCAGCCTCAAATCTCATCGGATTGGCAGTTGCGCGCAATGCCAAGGCAGGATTCGACTTGCGCAGCAAGGGCATGTGGGCCGCACCCAGACGCTTTACCGTCTACTGCTCCGAAGAGGCTCACTCCTCTATCCAGAAAGCCGTCGAGCTTCTCGGCTTCGGAAGCGAGGCGCTTCATCGGATACCTGCAAACGCGTCCATGCAGATCGACCTTCCGGCTCTAAGAGAGGCTATCAAGGCCGACCGAAAGGACGGGCTTTTTCCTATTTGCGCTGTCGGAGTTGCCGGAACCACCAACACGGGCGCTATTGACGATCTCGAGGCCCTTGCAGATATCTGCGAAGACGAAGGGCTATGGCTTCATGTCGATGGTGCATTCGGCGCATGGGCGGCAATTGCGCCCAGGTCAAGACACCTCGTCACCGGCATGCAAAGGGCTGATTCGCTGGCGTTTGACCTTCATAAGTGGATGTACCTCTCCTATCCCATCGGGTGCGTCCTCATCAGAGATCCCGAAGCGCATCGCCGTGCATTCTCGCTGACGCCGACGTATCTTGCACACGGTGAAGGCCAGCGCGGTCTGACAGGAATCGATGTGCCATGGATTTCCGACCTGGGTTATGAGCTGTCGCGCGGTTTTCAGGCGCTCAAGGCATGGATGACCATCAAAGAACAGGGCATCGAGAAGTATGGGCGCCTCATACAGCAGAATATCGACCAGGCACACTATCTTGCAGGATTGATCGATGCTCATCCAAACCTCCAGTTGGCGCTTCCTGTTTCACTGAACGTTGTCTGCTTCCGTTATATCCGACCAGGCCTCGACGACGTTACGCTCGATCGGCTCAACAAGCAGATCGAGGTCGAGCTTCAGGAGCGTGGCATTGCCGTGCCCTCCACCGTGAGCATCAATGGCAGGAAGTATCTGCATGTAGCGATTACGAATCACAGGAGCCGTCGGGTCGACTTCGATGTGCTGGTGCATGAGGTGGCACAAATCGGAGGCGAGCTGGCCTAGAACTTCGAGGATACTGTCTGAGGCAGAGACCGGGGATTGCAGAGCTCTTCGAACACCACGGTTTTCCCGGTGCAGTTATCTGCTCTCAACAAGCCAATCCGGCCTCGTAAAAGGCATCCAAATACCTTTCGACAGTCCTCTGGCTCTGACAGTTGGAACCTGGCCAGACTATGCTGCGGTCCCACCAGGATATTTGGTGGGCAGCATCCTGAGAACTTCAAGCAGCCAACTTATATATTTCAAGCCAGAACCTATTATATCATGGCTCAGAGTGGGGAAGATCTGGCAGGGATCGGCACCCTCTTGGATACAGACGGCAGCCCCATCCAGGAATACAGCAGAAAGGACCAGACATGGGGGACAATCAGCCACCTTTCTGCCCTGGTGGGATTCTTGGGAATACCATTCGGCCACATAATCGGCCCTCTGGTCGTCTGGCTTATCAAGGGGCAGAGCAGCGCCTTCGTTGAGGATCAGGCCAGGGAGTCGCTCAACTTCCAGATCACCATCAGCCTGCTGGAGGTCGTGGCCTGGGTACTGACCCTGATATTTGTGGGCTGGGCAATACTGGCTATTCTTTTCCTGGCCAATCTGGTGCTCGTGGTCCTTGGGGCGGTCAGGGCCAGCTCTGGAGAGGCGTTCCGCTACCCGTTCAACCTCCGGCTTATCGGCAGGAGATCCCAACCGAAGATGGAGAGGCTGCAAGGAGAGGTTGAATGAATACTCGCCCTAAAGCGGAAAAAGGACGGGGAAATCGGAAATAAAAGAGGCATGATCGATTGGGAATGAAGGTGATCTGTGCCTATCCTGTCAACCTCGACGCCATACATAACCTGGATCAGAAGAAGATAGAAGGGCGATTCCTGGGTCAGCCCAGGCCAGGCAAGCTTGTCCGCGATATGGACGACCTCTACAGGACGCTAATTTTCCACATGAGAGAGGGCTCTGGATCCGAGATGCTGATAGAGGATTCGGATGTTGCCCGCAAGATCGAATCCGCCTTTTCCTGGCAGTATCGTCTTGGAGGTAACGCCGGAATCATGGCCAGCTACCTCGCTGGACTGGGTGCCGTTCCGGTCTTAAATGCTCCAGCGCTCAGCGCCCGTCTGGCCACCCACCTGCATCCATCCGTGGGAATACCGATAGCAGGACAGCTCCTGACACCATTGTCAGCGGCTGGGGACCGGGAGATGGTCCACTTCGTCCTGCAGTTCTCCCAAGGCCAGTTGGCTTCGTGGCCAGGTGGAGAGGCCACCGCACCCCACTCCAACCGGGTCATCGCCACGTTTGATCCTCTGAACTCCCGACTTACGACCACCAAGGATTTCGATGACTACTGCCTGAGACACTCCGATGAGATTGCAGGAGCTATTGTATCTGGATTTCATCTGGCAAGAGGGGAAGACTCGCATGAGATATTCCGCCAGAAGAGCGCCCAGGTCAGATCGTGGAAGGAGAGAAATCCAGGTCTGTTCGTCCACGCTGAGATGGGCAGCTTTCATAAGCCCGGTATCATGAATCATCTTCTTCGCGTTCTGCCTGCTGACAGCCTTGGAATGAACGAGGACGAGCTGACTGCGGCCACCGGAGCAGGCAGCGGATTTGGCGATGTCAAAGATGCCCTGCTGCAACTCCAAAGCGAGCTCGGAATTTCAAGGGTGGCGGTGCATACACGGGACTTCATGATGAGCGCCGTACAGGACACGATCCGGCCGGAGAGTGAGGTGGAAGCCCTCTGCCTTGGAGCAGACGCAGCAGCAGCCCTTGCCCATAGCGGAGACGCCCATGCATTGCCCCCAGAGGATATCAACCCAACCGGTGAAGAGGCAAGAATGGCATTATGCAGCCAGGGTGCTGTTGGTCATGGACGTGGAGCCTACCTGAAGGGCCGCCCTTCGCTCTGCATGGCCCCGTCGAGGCTAGTTAGAAGGCCATCCTTCACGGTTGGACTGGGAGACACCGCAACAGCGGCCTGCTTCTATCATGAGCTGCGGTCTATGGGTAAAGCCTGAGCGCTAGTTTTTTTCGGATTTAACGAAGAAGCAGGGACAAAAAGAAGCGGCGCTAAGTACCGAATGCTCGTGAAGCCTTAAAACCAATATTTGCGCTAGAAAATGGATTTATCGGGTGAAGAACTATCGGGTCTTTGGCGGGCAAACGCCGATCCACAGCGCCCCCCTACAGGGACCGATCACCATAGTGACGGCTTGTCCCGCCTCGAGCCCGACTCAAAGCACGGCCAAAGCAAGCACAACGCTGTAGATCTTCGCCAGCGTCCTTGCTTGGAGGAGCCCGAAAGTGCAGCCTGATGTCGGGCCTGCCGCTCGCTTTGCCTTCGCTTTGGCCGCGACTCGCTCTGCCTTTTGCGAGGACTTCCGGGATCTTGGCTGAATCTGAGCATGCTACGCCTGTCACAGCGTGCATATCTTGGCCATATTGATATCTCAGCCCAATCCCGGGCGACTCTTTTCTTTTTCCGAAAAATGCCGTCAACGGGACAGCGGCTTTCAGGCATTTGCAGCTTAGAGGGCATGTTTGCCCAATCGAGCTCATTTGCATGATAGCCTCATTTCGGCGAGATGCGCCCTCGAAACCACGAAGTGCGGCGAACTGTATCTTTACTCACTATTGATACTTATAGTTTGTGGTTGAGAATCCTGAGGTCGAGTCCCTATGCCCAATCCGGCCTCTGCTCGGTCAGAGCTGGAATAGCGCATCTGCTCCACAACGCTCTGCCTGAACTCAAACGGCTTCGATACCTACGAAAAACGATGCACGACGCCTTCTGCAACTGTGACGACAAGCGTTCCATATCCGAGGATGCGGCCGGCTGCCCCCTGTTCGACATCGACGTCCGCAATCTCGCCCAACGGGGTCTCAAGAGCCTGCCTCTTCACAACCCCGGTCTGTAGAGAGAGCCTCATGTTGGTGATCACGAATTCAGAGGAGATGTAGTTGATGAACGCGATGATAAGCCACATCCCGCTTATCAGCAGAATCGGGGGCTCCTTAAAAAGAACTATGCTGAAGATCAGCGGCAACAGAACTGCGCGCCAGTGCAGACCGGTTTTGCAGGAGATCTCCTCATCGCCCATCAATGCGTATTGGATGTATTTCTTATCCTCTACCTTCAACGAATCTTTGTTAAAAAATTCCTGCGAATACGGCCTCGGCTTATTCAGAGAACCCATAAATGCAGCAAGCTTTAAGGCCGCCCTGTTCGTATCTCTGATAATCATCATACTTCCTGCAAAAAGTTAAGTAGCACTCTATCAAGCAAAAAAGATTTCGGTTGTCTTTGCTCTTATCAGACAAAAGGGGAACCTATGCCAGACGTCGAAAGCGCGCGCTGCTATTTCAGTATCTCAGCCATCTCCCCAGCTTGCTGCCATCATCCAATCCCATTATCAATAGCGGCCCTGCATCTTGAGTATAGAATTGGATCTTTGGATCTCTTAGAGATCGATTCTCTGCCACGTATGGCGTCATCATGCCTGGCAAAGCCCCCTCGTAACTGCGCATATTTCGTGAAGGCGATCCCATGAAAATGGTAATAGAGGGAGTTGACAGACCTATGACATCCATCATCGCCCTGCCCACTCGCACGGCCTGCGGCCCGCGCCAGGCCTCATGGGAGATTTGCCAGGTTTCAACCTGCCGATGACACGGGTCTCACCTTTAGGTTCTCCGCCAGATAGCCAAAGAGGCGGTGCAGGTAGTATGGGTCGTAGCTCAGGTCATGATTCCGATTGGTCATGATCAGCAGGTCAAACGGCCTATCGGCTCTTATGAGAGCGTCGACAAGCTGCATTGTCATGCAGGGATGCACGTTGTCGTCCACATCACCTGTTGCGAGCAGCAGCTTGCCTGTCAGGTTGCCTGCCTTCAGAGAGGTTATCTGCTCGCCATAATCAGATGATTTCAGGCCCTCGTATTTCTGACCCCAGAATGCGCCGTAAAACCTGCTGTCATGGTCGCCTGATGAGGCCACGCCCACCTTATAGAAGTCAGGATACGTGAGGAGTGCCTGGGCAGTCATAAATCCGCCTGCTGAATGGCCGAACATCCCGACTCTGCCGAGGTCCATATAGGGACGGTCTTCTGCCAGCTGCTTTAGGGCATTGACATGATCTGCCAGGCCCCCGGCGTCGCCCAGATGCCCGTAAGATGCGTCGTGGAACTCCTTTGACCTGAACGGGGTGCCTGGGCCATCCATGGTAACCACTATGAATCCCAGCTCGGCAACTGCCTGAGCCCTCCAGAAGATCTTGTTCACCCAGGCCAGATCTGCTGGAAACGACTTGGCTGTGACTATTATCCAGGGTCCGGGGTAAACGGTTTCTACGATTGGATACTTCAGTGAGGCATCGAAGTCGGTCGGCTTTATCAGCAAGCCGTAGAGATCGGTTTCGCCGTCCAGAGCCTTTACCACAAACCGCTCAGGCGGCCTCCACCCCATATCGGTGAGATTTCCAATGTCCCCGTTCTCAAGATTCATGATAACGCTGCCATTTAGGTTCCTGACAACGGTTGCCGGAGGCATGTCCACCCTGGAGTAAGTGTCCAGAACCGCCGTCCCATCCAAATCGAACTGGACGCTGTGGTCGGCGTCCTCAGGGGTGAGAAGCTGCAGAGCGCTGCCATTCAAATGGGCTCTATACAAATGGCGGTAGTAGGGGTCACGGCCAGCCTCTCTGCCGCTGCCAGTGAAATAAACAAGGGACTCATTCTCATCCACTCGCAAGAGGGTTCTTACCACCCAGTTGCCAGAGGTTATGGCATTCTTCTGCAGCCCGTCCTTTCCGTATAGATATAGATGGCCGAAACCGTCCTTCTCTGAGAACCAGACGACATCTCCGTTCTTCAGAACCTTGGCGTTTGGCAGGCTGCCGTAATCCAGGTTGGCCTCGACATAGGTGGCGCCTCTCTCCTCCAGTATCGTCTCTGTTCGGCCAGTACCAGGGTCAGTCTTTTGCAGCTCAAGCGCCTTTTCCCCCAACTCCGCATGGAGAGAGTAGAGGACACGGCCATCATCCGACCACCATTGCAGGACATCTTCCTCGGTGTCCATCAGAGATACCTCTGGCTGAGATCCTGATGATACGGGGATAACGGTCTTATTTAGAACGTCTACAACAATTGGCTCGTACATCGGCACCTGCCTGTCGCCTGGCATGGCGAACCTGTACGTCCAGAGCTTCGGCCTTGAGCTGCTGTCAGGCGCATACTGGATCAGATTCAACTGATCGACATTCCTCTGGTCCATCCGAAATGTCGCTATCCTTCTGCTGTCCGGGGACCAGACAGCAAATGGTTGTGGTGTCTGGTTCAGACGGGCCTGGGTTACCGGGTGAGATACTGTGCCTGAGCGCTCTGCATAGGCATAATCCTCAGATCCGTCCGTGGTCAGCTGATAGCTCTCACCGCTATCTCGATCTCTCACCCAGAGGTTGTGGTCGTGCACAAATGCCGCAAACCTGCCGTCTTGAGACGGATACTCGCCGGGACTTGCATCAGTCTCTTGGGCAATCTCGACTATCTGGTTGTCGCTCATATGAAATTGCCAGCTCTTGTTATAAGCTGAAAACTCGATCGCGTCTGCCTCTCGATCTATCGTTATCTCGGAGAATGGAAGATGAGCTGGATCGACTGGCTTATTTGCAGCATAGGATAGCGACCCTGCAAGCATGGTATGATTGAATGCAGCTGTCTTCGTCCTATTTTGAATATCCACCAGGACGAACTCCTCCCCATATCTACCCTTCTTGAGATACCAGAACGAGGACTGCATGCCTGAGATCCAGTTGGGTTCAACGCTGACATTGAACATGGAGGCGACTGCATTGACGGGTATGAACCGTTCGGCTCCGGCGTATTCGGAATAGTTGTATGATGAATTGATGGCTTCTGCTTCGATGGCTGCAGTGCTGGAATATATGCCCATAAATATGACACTGCAGGCGAAAACGAAGACAACGCCCGTCAAGAAAGATCTGACCTTCATGCTTTGCACCATCCCGGCCATTTACATGGTATCTATTACAGTCTAGAATGTCGTCAGCCTAATGCTTATAATCTTGACTGCGAGCATTTGACAGGTCCCTGCATCTTTGAATCCGGATTTCATTGAGGCAAATGCGGAAGGCCTATGAGATTTGTGAGTCGGGGCTGAGCGTTCATGGGTCCCGGCGAAATGCACTCCAGCATCGAAAGGCAGATAGCAGGGCTCCATATTGAGAGTCCGGAAGTCTGAAAATAGATTCAGCAGCACGCTAAATGCAATGAAAAGCGCAATTCCTAGCAGCCTGGCTGTCTTGAGGCCCGCCCTTTTGGCGTCATTTAAAGAGAAGTGATATATACCAGACGAGGCACCTCTTCCGTTCGAACGAGAGAGGAAGGGCAGCTGCCGCTGGCAGGTTCTCTGTCGGTGTGGAAAGTCCCCCCACCTCTGGACGCACAGACATCGAGATGATGTAGGGCGAGAGCCCTGGCTCTGGCACAGAAACGAGACTGCGCCGCGATAATGCGATGATGCCCCTGGCTGAGGTCTCGCGTGATTGCAGATGAAACGGCGAAACCCTGTGGGTGCAAGCCAAAATAGAGCAACCAGTTCGGATGTCCAGCCGACTGCTCGGGTATGGCGCTAAGCTGAATGCTGCCGGAACAGAAGGGGGCTTACTCTCCTCACTCGCTCATTATGACGATCGAATCCCATCAACTGCCTGATTTGTAAGCCCGATATCCTCATTTCCGCCGCCCTGATGATCCGCCAATGAAAGCCTCTCCGCAAAAAAAGCCTCAGACCTCCTCTCGCCCTCATTGGGGAGATGAAGAAAGACCAGGGAATAGGGCGAGCGAGATGGAGCGGCAGACGGAGTTGAGGCTTTGACCTTTTGAGAGTCGCCAGGATCAGCGCCGTACTGCTACAAAGACGAAAAAAGACCAAGACACAAATGCCTATTACAGTCCTGGCCCAGTCATGCGAGAAGAAGAATAAAACGAACGAGCATCAATGATACTTGTCCTGGCGGAGAGCTGCCCTTGCGACAAGCCTGGCCAGCCTGATTGGCTCAGGCACGCGGCCGTCTTTCAGGAACCGGTTTAAGAGAATCCGCGCCTCGTCCAGGCTGGTCCCGTGGCAGCGGACGAAGGCCTTATAGCCGGTCTTCAGCTGGACAGCTTTCCGCTCTCCTAGGGCCTGGTAGCGGCTGATCTTATCCTCCGGGCGTTGAAAGTACTGGAGCAGATATCTCTCCAGACCATCTGACTCGTCGTATGTCAGGCTGATCACAGGAAGGCAGAGAGTAGAGTGAAGAAGGCCAGGGTCCAGTATATTGAACCAGGCGATGACGCTGCCGTTGAGCATTATGGCGTTTATGTCCTGCCTT
>Ga0208197_1004229_pt1 | contig 10776 bp, 13 predicted proteins | sample AD_JPNNA4_MetaG_FD_184444 | JGI IMG/M metagenome (GOLD analysis project Ga0208197, IMG submission 184444) | Active sludge microbial communities of municipal wastewater-treating anaerobic digesters from Japan - AD_JPNNA4_MetaG (SPAdes) (version 2) | ecosystem: Engineered > Bioreactor > Anaerobic... | reverse complement strand
CGCGAGTCGGCGACGAAGTTTTGCTATTTGGGGGACAGGCTCTTCCTGTTTCGGAGATATCGAGTCTGCTTTCCACTATCGATTACGAAGTGGTATGCATGATCTCGAAGCGAGTGCCCCGCGTTCACATCGATACAAAACCACAAGAGGAATGATCATGAGTATCTTGCCCCAAGGTTTTCATGCCCACAAATACCAGGCATTGGGCAACGATTATCTTGTCGTCGATCCGGCGGAAGCTCGAATATCGCTTTCTGCTTCCGCAATCTCTGCCTTATGCGACAGAAACAGAGGAGTGGGCTCTGATGGCATTTTATATGGGCCTCTTCTATCGCCATCCTCCTCGGTAGTTGGTAGTCCATTCGGACTGCGCATATTCAATCCCGATGGCTCGGAGGCGGAAAAGTCTGGCAATGGACTAAGGATATTTTCGCTGTATCTCTATGAGCGCGGACTTGTGGGAGACGAGCCTTTTCAAGTGCAGACCAAGGGCGGCATGGTCGAGTGCCGAATCCTTGCCACGAAGGATGTATACGCCGATGGCGCATGCTCTGGAGAAAAGGGCTATGAAGAAGAGCGCGATGGAGAAAAGCGCCAAAAAGATAGCGAAAAGAGCCATAGAGCTGGAGAAGAGCGCCATATAGAAGTATCGATGGGAGTGCCCAGATTCCTGCCAGGCAGTTCCATGCTTACTATCGATGGCATTGAGTTTCGGACAGTAAGGGTATCGATGGGCAATCCGCATTGCGTGCTCTTGGGCCAGCATCCCACCGAAGAGCTAGCGCGCAGGATCGGACCTTTAGTAGAGAATCATCCTGATTTTCCTAACCGCACTAACGTGCAATTCTTGGAAGTTATCGACAGAAAGACGATCAGAATAGAAATCTGGGAACGAGGTGCGGGTTATACTCTTGCAAGCGGCTCATCTTCCTGTGCAGCTGCAGCGGCGGCAAAAAGGCTCGGGCTCGTAGATGATGAGGTAACGGCGAAAATGCCTGGCGGAGCGCTAACTATCGATATGCGCGAGCCAAATATAAGAATGACCGGTCCAGCCGTGCGGTCATTTGACCTTGTATTTTCACCGTATTTGATGCGTCTTGCTATGAATATAAAAGAGAAAGGGGATTGATATGGCGCCATGGGACAATCCGTCGTTTCTACAAGAAGTGCTTTTAGAATCTAAAGCCATGGAAGAATGGCTCATAGAAGTGCGCAGGTCTCTGCACCGGATTCCCGAACCAGGGAATAAGGAACAAAAGACATCGAATCTCATCTGTAAGCTGCTCGAAGAAATGAATATACCTTATAGAAGCTACGGAACTGCCATTGTAGGCCTTCTGGAAGGAAAAGAACCTGGGCTCTGCGTTGCTTTGCGCGCGGACATGGATGCTCTTCCTATAGAAGAGCCTTCCGATCGGCCCTATTCTTCGCTCCACCATGGCTACATGCACGCCTGCGGCCACGATGCTCATATGACAGTGGCGCTCGGCGTAGCGAAATTGCTTGCAGCTCATAGGCAGGATTTCTCCGGATCGGTGAAATTTCTATTTCAGCCCGCAGAAGAGACTACCGGCGGTGCCAAGCCCATGATCGAGGCTGGCTGTCTCGAAAATCCGCATGTCGATCTGGTGCTCGGTCTCCATGTTGTTCCGGAACTTCCTGCCGGCATGGCAGAAGTCAAGATCGGCCCCTTCTATGGAGCTTCCGACAGCTTGGAAATCGTGGTCAAAGGCAGAAGCTCCCATGCTGCCTATCCAGAACAAGGTGTGGATGCTATCGTCGTTTCGGCATCCATTATTCAAGCCCTTCAAACCATAGTTTCTCGCTCTATTTCGGCTCTCGATAATGCCGTCATTACAATAGGCAAGATTCAAGGAGGAGTGCGCAGCAATATTCTGGCAAACGAGGTCATTATGATAGGTACAATTAGGACTCTTTCGGAAGATCTCCGATGCTTTATGCGCACGAGGGTAAAAGAAATATGTACAGAAATAGCGGCGGCTTTCGGTGCCTCCTGCGAGGTCCACATTCGTCCAAGCTATCCTGTTCTCATAAATGATGAAAGCGCAACAGAGCTGGTACGCGCTACCGCGATATCCATTCTCGGAGAGTCCAATGTGATTATGCGTCAGCAGCCCAATCTGGGCGTCGAGGACTTTGCATATTTTCTTAGAGAGCGACCGGGTACTTTTTGGCATCTGGGCTGTGGGAAGCCAGGACTGGGAAAAATCTATCCGCTTCATTCCGTGGAATTCGATATAGATGAAGGATGTCTTCCCATAGGTGTCGCGATTCAAGCGGCTTCGGCGTTAGCTTTTCTGCAATTGCGCAATCAGGAACAGGGCCAGAAAGTGTCCAAATAGGAATCTATAAGGAATGGCTCAGGGATGACTCTCCGGTAAAGCCTCCATTACAGCTGACTGCTATCAAAGCAGAGAAAGGCCTTAGGAACGCACCGTACCTAAGGAAAAGCCCTTCTGGATGGAATTGCAGCGCCAGAGCGAATCGTCCAGGATCTATCTGCTCAAGCGCCTCGATTATGCCATCTGTGCCGCGCGCTGTGATCTTGAAATCGCTTGCGACTTTGTCCACAGCCTGGTGATGGAAACTATTGACCAAGAGGCTTTCGGTCTCGAAAAGCTTGAAAAGAATGCTATCTCTTTCGATTATGATATGATGATGTAGCTCATCGTGGGATATCTGCGGATTGTGAAAGAGAGCCGCTGGATTGCTGCGCTCGATATCCTGCAAAAGGCTTCCGCCGCGGGCGACATTCATGAGCTGACAACCCCTACAGATGCCCAGCATGGGTATTCTTGCTTCCCAAGCTCGATTGCAGAGCTCGATCTCCCATTCGTCGCGCACGGTATCGAAGGAACCAATACCCACAAGCGGTTCCTGGCCGAAAAGCCAAGGTGCGATATCGCCTCCACCCGAAAACACTAAGCCGTCTAGTGTAGGAATGAGTGAATCTACCACATCTGGGCTCGTGGCAGAGAGGATCACGGGGATGCCGCCGGCCATTTCTATTGCTTTTACATAGGATTCTTTGAGAGAAAAATAAGGCACCGATTGTCGAGAGCGATCAATAAAGCTCGTAATGCCGATAATAGGTTTTTTCATGAAGTTATTGTAGCCAATCGGGTTTGCAAGGTATAGTGCAAGCCTAAAGCGCTGGAATAACGAGAAAAGTGCAAGTAAAGTGGAGATGGAGGAAGCAATGATGGATATGCCTTTTCCGCCTGGTATTCTAATCGATGGCTCCAAATGCTGCTTCGATGGTGTCGATCTAGGATACCTGGTTCATGAGTTTGGCACTCCGCTATACTTGATGTCCGAGACTATAATCCGCGAACGCTGCGAAGAGCTGCACAGGGTTTTTCTTTCCCGCTATCCAGGAACCCGAGCCTATTACGCAAGCAAAGCATTGCAGACTCTCGATGTGCTCAAGATAATCAAAGAAGAAGGTCTTGGAGTCGATGTAGTATCGGGGGGAGAGCTATACGCTGCCTTGAAGGCAGGAATTCCTCCATCCGACATCATATTCCACGGAAATGCAAAAACCGACGAGGAGCTCCATTATGCCATTGGCTCCGGAGTGGGACGGATCGCTGTCGACAACCTCGAGGAGATCTTTAGAATCGAGCGGGAGGCAAAGAGACTCTGTAGGGATCAGCAGGTAATCTTTCGCGTTGCTCCTGGAGTAGACAGCCACACTCATCGATTCATTTCCACAGGAAGCCTCGACTCGAAGTTTGGCATTCCGCTTGAGCCTTCGGAGGCAGAGCGATATGTGAATGCTCTCGCTCTCTGTCCCCATGTCGAGTTTTTGGGCTTGCATTTCCATGTTGGCTCGCAGCTTTTGGAAAACACCTCGCATCTGGCAGCACTTGAAATTGTATTGAGTTTTGCAAAAAGGCTCTCGAAGGAATTCGGACTTAAGCTGGAGGAGCTAAATTTTGGGGGAGGCTTTGGCATTCGCTATCTTCCTTCCGATAGGGCGCCCGCCATTGCGGATTTTCTTGATCCTATGATGGCGACGGTACAAGAGTGGAGTCGGAAAGAAAACCTACCTATGCCAGTCTGCGCCATCGAGCCAGGGCGATGGATTGTGGGAGAAGCGGGAATAACGCTCTATAAGGTTATCGCCGTCAAGGAAATACCTGGTGTGCGGACTTATGTAGCTGTCGACGGCGGTATGGGCGACAATATAAGGCCTGCGCTCTATGATGCTCGATATCATGTAGAGACTGTGAACCAAGCCTTCTCAAAGCTGCCTGGGGAAATGGGAAAAAAAGGAAATTATTCTGAAGCCGGCGCCATAAAAGAAAGCCATGGCGATAAGGACTTGCATACATGGAACTCGAGTAAAGAGCGAACTCCGCGAAAAGTGACGATCGCTGGTCGCTATTGTGAATCCGGTGACATAATAGTCAAAGATGCAACATTGCCCGATCCTATGCCAGGCGATATCCTTGCCGTCTATTCGACCGGTGCCTATTGTTTTGCAATGTCGAGTAATTACAACCGAGTGCCGCGACCCGCCATGGTAATTGCAAAAAATGGAAATTATCGGCTGTCGGTGAGGCGCGAGACATACGAAGATCTGCTGAAAAAGGAAATTTAAAGGGCCAAATTTGATACTGACATCTTATATGCAGCACCGTTGTATTTCCTTGAATTAGAGAAAATTGAGATATTTTATTTATTGAGAATACTTGACATATTTTAGAAACGCAATTATACTTCTTGCAAGTTTAATATCATAATCGTCAACGGAGGTGGATTATGAAAAAGTTTTTGGCTTTTGTGTTTGTAGGGCTGCTTGTCTGCAGCGGAGCATGGGCTGCCAACGTCACTATCACTGCGACTGCTTCTCAGGTACTGAGTGTAGCTACAGGAAGTACAACTTGGAGTGTCACCCTCGATAATACGGGCACAGCTCTTGCTGTTTCACCAGTGGATAGCCTTACAGTGAAATCCAGTAAGCATGCATATACTGTAACTTTCAGCTCTAGTGATGCTGGTCAATTGAAGATGACTTCTGGAACTGACTCTTATTACATTCCTTACCTGATAAAAGTAGATACTACGGGATGGTCCTCTGGAGTTACAACGAATAATCTAAGTGACTATGTTCAGTTAGCAACAGGTAAGACTATCGTGTTCAGCGCGAGGACTCCTGTTGCGGGCAAGAGTTTTCCCATAAGCTTCAAAATTAATGAATATGCCGATTATTACGAAGATGGTCCATATACTGCAACTCTCACCATTGGCATAAGTGCTAACTGATTATCGGAGAGCACAAATGATTTCAATTTGCAGGGTTTTTCTCAGAGCTCGGGGATGAAAAATGAGCAAAGAGAGCTGGCAAAATGAGAAAATGGTGGGTAATCGCTGGTCTGCTATTGCTTATATCCGGAGCAGTATGGGCTAATAATGTAACCATAAATGCAACGGTGCTGCCTGCAGACGCAAATATATTCTTTGATTCCTATCAATGGAATATTCCTCTGGTAAATGATGGGGCAACGCCCTATCAAAATGATCAGCAAGGCGTCATGACGGTAAAATCAGGCAGCACATGGATTTTTCATATCCAATTTTCTTCAGCAAACCTGGGTTATGTCATACAAGGGACAGATAAGATAGCCTATTATGTAAAGGTAACGGAGCTTGCAGATAGTTATGGCGGCATAATCATGTCTTCAGACATTATGAACGGATATGTTCAGCTCACAAGTTCTAAGACCATCCAATTCATTGGAAAAACCCCAAAGAATGGTGCAAGATTCGCTGTTGGAATTAAGGTCAATGCCTTAGCAGGTCAATTCTATGAATCTGGAGCTTACGCTGATACTATGACGGTTACTTTCTTCGTTTTTTAGTCACGATTCGAACCACGGAATCTTAATAGCCAAAAGCAGCCATGCCATTGAGCATCTGGCTGCTTTTTTTTACCAAACATAATTGGCTGTCAAAGATATGTAATATATATGCGAAAATTTTTCGGGCTGAGAGGATTTGAACCTCCGACATCTTGGTCCCGAACCGTGAGCGGCTATAAAATGGCTTCCTATAGCATCAAATATGACTAAAATTATTGACTCGGGTTAAAATAGAAGCATATAGGCGCCTATATGATATGCACAGTCTTATACACAGTAAATTTGCTTTAAATTACCTTCTTAACCTCTTGACAGTACAACTATATGGTTGTATATTATAGTTAAAAGGAGGGAAGAGAAGATGAAGCTAGAAAAAAAGGCATTGTCAGATCGAGAGAGATCATTTAAAAAGACGACGCTCTCTCTTAATGAGAAGCTCGTTACTCTCCTAGATAAATATTTGGCCCGTCTGCCCAGAACTCGTAAAATCCTTGGGCAGAGCCACGTTATCACCGAAGTTATGGGCCGCTACGACACACTCATGCGCATCGAGCGTCGTGCCCTGCGGGATATGTTTTCCGAAGGCGAAATTGCCCTCATGCTCAACAACGCGTTGAGCACGATCTATGACGCGGCGACAATACCGGGCGCCGTCCTCGCGGATACCGAGGATGAGATCGACGCCACGTTCAAGTTCTATGGCGTCGATCGCGCTTCGCTCCTCGCAAAACTCAAGGCCCTTACACCAGGGCAGCAATTTGCCTTAGTGGACTGGCTCGAAGAGATGCGTGCAGATATAGGCGAGAAATGAGTCGTGTTTCTATGATACAGCTCGTGAGCCGGATTAAACTGACTCACGAGACAGGTGATTTTCGTACCGATGCAGCACTCGCCGCGGCGTCGGTTTTTGGCCGTGAGAAGGTGCTGGCGGAGCCGCTCTTTGTCAATGCTGGCGCGCTCGCCAACGCACTCGGCGAGCATCCTGTGGTCCATGAGCTCCATCCTGGGGCCATCGAGATCATTGCCAATACCGACCTGCATTCATTGCCTGGGCAGCCGCCGCTCCTTCTTGATTCAGCATTCGTCCTTACCGGCATTAATCGGCCACTCTTTGGTGACACGATTGATCTTGGTGTCTATCCCGTGCCGGATGGTGGTTACGGCATTCTTGGAATGGACTGGGTGGCGGGAGAATTTTTGCTCTGGCATCCTACCTGGGAAGCGAAAGAAATTGTTCTTGGCGATGTCCCTATTATGCCAGGAGTGGATATCGACAAACTAACATCCTTCGGGCGTGAGGCTATCAGATTCTTAATGGTTTATGCATTACTTTTAGAGGCGGACAAGACTCCTATAGAGGTCAATACCCAAAAAAGAAAACATAAAAGGAGTGTCGCCCAAAAACAAGCCGAGCTCGGCCGTGGTGAGTGGATTATAAAACGAATAAGTCTCACCACGAGAAGAATCTACAAGACCGATTCGGCGGGCCATGGCCAAGAAGTAAAAGGCGACCGCATCTTGGCGCCGACGATCGTATCAGGCCATCTCGCCTATCAGGCTTACGGCAAACAATGGTCTTTGCATCGATGGATATACGTCAATGCCTATGAGGCCCGCAGATGGATCGCGCCAGGGCCGAGGCGGATCATTATCGGTCGGTAATCTATCGTACTGCAAAATAGACGGCAGCTCCACCCACCACGATAGTCGCAATCCGCCAGCACCATAGCTCAAGGTTTAGACGGCTGATCTGTTTTTGCAGCTGGTCCATAACTTGGGTCGTAGTATTGACGTAGGATGTCATACACTGCGATAGCCAGCTGAAGTTGAGCGACAGCCCGCTCATTTTCGTTTCGAGCCGCTGCGACGTACTCTGAATTTCGAGCGACAAGCTCGTTAAGTCTGGCTGCAAGTTCTGTGCTTCGGTGAGCGTCCCGTTCTGCGTCTGTAAGCTGTGCAGAGAGCTCTGCAGCGCGTCGCTGCCAATCTGCCAAAGTAGACTGGTAGGCAGTGATGACAGCTCGCTGCTCGGCGGCGTCGCGTCCGGCATGGTAGATCCAGCATCCGCCGACGATTCCTGCGCCCAGCAAAAGCCCAATGACGCCAGCAAAAAGATAAGAGCGAATTTTGTCCATCTCATTTTTCCTCCTCGGCCACGGTTTTATCCAGCTCTGGCCGGTAGTATTTTGCCCGTTGCCACGAATCAGCGACCTGGACGCCGCCGTAGCCAACAGCGCCAAAAGCGATTGCCCCGACGATAGTCGCCCCAATGCCGCTTGTGAGTATGTCCGCCGCCACAAATAATGTGAGTACGTAAATCCCCACGAGTACTGCTGTCATAATCGCCCAGGCGCGAAATTTCCGCCCGCTCATAGGTACTCCTGGGGATTTACCCTCGCTGCATAATCATCGAGCTTGTCTGCCTGGTGATGCACCTCCCAATGCACATGGGGGCCTGTCGATTGCCCTGCGTTGCCCACAGGGGCGAGCCTCTGTCCGGCTTTGACGTATACCTGGTCCGTCATGAGGATATGGCTCGGCCAGCGCGTAACGGTGCGCTCCTCGAGATAATAGAGGGAGTGCCAGGGCCCATCGAATTCGGGATCATGGTTTAGGATGCGTGCCGGCCAGAAGTGGCAGAGAATGTGTAGCCGGCCTGTGCCGCGCTCGATGATGGTGATGATACCGCCGTAGACCTCGAACCAGTAATTGCGCCATGGGAATGCAAGGATGTCGGGTTTTTCTTGCGCCGCCCAGGTGTGCCCGTTCGAATTTGGCCCTACACCGCGGTAAATTGCGAACGCCTGCGCCTCTCCATCGACTGGCGCTAAAACAATCCCGTCGCCGCGTGCGATGTCGAGAGCGCCGTGCACATGCCAGCGTTTAGCTGGGGGTACTGCGAGGGGCCGCATCTCGTCGAATGGCGCCGTGATGACGCCGCCTTTAACCGGAATCATTTTGAACGCTCCATAAATTTTTCTAACCTGCGCGACAGATCATCAATTTTTTCGATGATGTGCCGCAAATCCGATTGTATTTCAGCGATTATCACGTCCTTTTCTTTGTCGCTTTTTTCAAGCTCTTCGATTTGGCCATCGTGGCATTCGAGTTTTTCTTGCATGTCTTTTATCTTTTGCATAGCCGCTCCCTCATCTTGAGCTGCTTTCTTTTGCGCCCGTAAAAACGTGACAATCGCCGCGAATGTTGCGATAGCTCCTAGAATTTGCCCTACCGCCATAAGATCAATGGTTATCATTTTGCTTACTGTCCTATCATTATGTAGTCTCGACTATGTTCTTAATTTGCTGTTGTAAATCGTTTATCTTTTGCCGTTTTTCCTGACGTGCCAATAAGATTTCCTCCGGAATCGGTTTGCCTGTTTCGGCGTACCGCACCACGTACCAATCTGTTTCTGTTAGGTCTTTGCGCAAATTCTCAATCTCCGCCTCTAGCGGCTGTATTTGTTCGTAATCCATGCTACCACTCCACTAATACCCAACCAGCACCACCAGCGCCGCCGACAGCTCCAGCAGCTGTACTGCCGCCGCCAGCCGCACCACCAGCACCACCAGCACCTACGGTGATTGTTATGGATTGCCCATATGTTTCATTGATTTTGAAAACACATTGCCGTAATGCGCCAGCACCGCCGCCTCCACCAGACGCGCCCCATGCTGCATGTGCATCGTCTGTGAGCTTGGCAGCAAAACAACCCGCGGCAGCGCCACCGCCACCACCGCCATATGCCCCCGCAGCTCCTGCAATCCCCGCTTTTGCGACAGTACCGGCGGTGGACGAGGCCGAATTTGTTTTTGATGCGCCTGAGCTAATTGCGGGGGTTTTAGTCAAGCTACCCGATGCGTTTGATTGTTCGACCGCAGCGTCATATAGCCCAGCAAAGGAACCTCTACCACCGCCAGCACCAGAGGTAAGAGTACCCGTATTTGCTGCGCTTGATGTGCCCGATGCTGTGCCGGTTCCGCCATTTGCTCCGTTATATCCGCCGATATAGTCAGTACTTGCGCCGTTATTGCCAGTTCCACCAGCACCAGCACCACCAGTACCTAGCCCACCAGCGCCACCAGTCGCTGATACATATGAGCCAAACGATGACGTGCCACCAGCACTACCATTACCGCCGTTATAGACTGTTGACGCTGTTTGACTCCCACCATTTGTTGCACCGCCAGAGCCACCGCCGCCGCCACCACCCCCCATGCAAGTGACCCTCACCCACTTGACGTGTGCAGGCACCACCCATGAGCCGGACGATGTAAAAAGCTGGCGCCGTGTGAACGACGGCGTTATTTGGTCAGGTTCGACGTCGTTAATTGCACCCTTGATTTTCCCGTTTGAACCTATCCAAACGCCCTCCTGTGTCGGATATGCCTCTGTACCGTCAGCATTGTATCGTGTGCCTGCTCGAATTGACCCGGTTATAAGTGCATATTGAGCATAGAGGAAATTAACAAGTAACGTCTCAAAACTTGTCGCGCCAGCACCGATATAGTCCGCTGATGTGCCATACCCTTGCCGGACTGCATCAAGCACGCCAAGCATACAGCGCATTATCTGGTCTTGAGTTGGTGATGATACCTTTGTCCATGCAGATCCGGTGTAATAATATATCCCGCGCTCGGAAGCCGTAGTTGAATAAAGGACGCAAAGATCATTTGTTGCCATGCCTGTAATAGAGCCACGACTTGAATATGCGTACAATCCACGGTATTTGGGAGCATCTGCTCCCGCAGGCCCTTGCGGTCCCTGTGGTCCCGCTGGTCCCTGTGGTCCCGCTGGTCCCTGTGGCCCGGTCGGGCCAGTAGGTCCGTCCACAACAATCGGGATGATCTCTTCGTCCAGTAATGTGGTTGTTCCCCCCGCGAGGTAG
>Ga0208197_1004217_pt1 | contig 10816 bp, 7 predicted proteins | sample AD_JPNNA4_MetaG_FD_184444 | JGI IMG/M metagenome (GOLD analysis project Ga0208197, IMG submission 184444) | Active sludge microbial communities of municipal wastewater-treating anaerobic digesters from Japan - AD_JPNNA4_MetaG (SPAdes) (version 2) | ecosystem: Engineered > Bioreactor > Anaerobic >... | reverse complement strand
GGCATACTTTCATCCGGGAAAGCTTCTGCATTAAGCGGCCTAACTCGCCTTCAATTCGAAGATCTTCTGGGTCATCGTCGGATCAGGCGACACTACGGAAAAGAAGAACTGGAAGAGGATCTGAGCTATGCCGGGTGCAATCAGTGATTCTTCAACACTGATTCATCTGTCAAAGATTGGCCGTCTCCATTTATTACGCGAGTTCCATAAGAGGATTTTAGTAGCGCCAGCCGTTTGGAGGGAGGTGGTCGAGGAAGGCAGAGGCTGGCCAGGCTCATCTGAGCTAAAAGAAGCAAAACAAGCCGGATGGATAGAAGTCGTTGATCCTACAAATCGCACTCTTATCCATTTTTTGAGAAAGGACCTGCACGAAGGCGAGTCAGAGACTATAGCTCTTGCAGTGGAAAAAGAACCAGAAGTCGTTTTTCTTGATGAAAGCGAGGCTAGGCGGATCGCCAGAGTTTATGGATTGAACATCACCGGCGTGATTGGAATTCTAATCCGAGCCAAGCGAGAAGAAATGATACCGTCGCTGCGAGAAGAGCTCGATCGATTAAGAGATAAAGCCGGTTTCTGGATAGGAGAAGATGTTTACATGAAGGCCTTACTATCTTCTAAGGAGGAGAGAGCCTGAAGACTCGCCTTTCGTCCTGCCGCGGGCTTTCCCGGCAGGCAATCGTTTCTGAGGAGCGGGATGAGGGCGGGCCTGATGCTGGATGCTGTATTCGGCAGCCGGAATTTCTGGCCAGCAGCAAGCCCCAGCTTGGCCATCGCTTGCGCTTCCCGCCGTCCCGGCGCTCTCGGCTCGCCTTTCGTCCTGCCGCAGGACTTGCCTGGCCGCTGCCCGTGGGCCGGGCCGTCCGGGCCTGCGGCGATGCCGTCGGGGCGGGCTGGGCTGTCCGGCAGGCAATCGTTTCTGTGGGGCAGGAGGCCGGGCGGGCCTGATTACTGGAGATGCTGGTATTCGGTGCAGCCGGAATTTAAGGCTCGTAGCATGGTCCTAGCCAACCGGGATGTTTTGGTTAACTTTTAGTAGCATGCGGTTTACATAAACTGAAAGAAATCAAAATATAAAACCAAGAGGTTCATCATGTCGGTAGAGGTTTCTGTGGACTCAGCTAAAAAGAATCTTGAAAATATTCTAGCGAGCCTATCACCCGGTGAGACCGCCACACTTATCGGCCCCGAGGGCAGACCCATGGCAGTGCTGGTTCCACTCAAAAAATCTGAAGATATAGCAGAGGAGATCGATTGGGATGAAGAATGGCAGGCTTTGGCCCGAAGAATCGATTCTGCATGGAAGAGCGAGAAGACCGCTTTGCAGATTCTTTCCGAGATGAGGAGATGAGACTGACAATTGACGCCAGCGTTTTTGTCTCTGCAGCGCGGCCTTCTGAGAAGCTATATCCTTTGAGCTATAGATTTCTGCACAGAGTAAAAGGATCAAAAATATTTTGCCCCAATCTTGTTCTTGCCGAGTGTGGAGCGGCAATTGCCAGGCCAACTGGAGACTCGCTCTTATCCGGGGGACTGGTCAATCTCATAAAGAATTTCCCTGGGATGACACAAATCTCAATGGACTTGCCTCTCGCTCTCCGTGCTGCAGAGATTGCCATTGAGAATCGTCTTCGGGGAGCCGATGCAGTCTATGTTGCAGTGGCCAGGCACTATGATGCAACTTTGATATCATGGGATGATGAAATGCTGGAGCGTTGTCCTGAATCGGTGCTTGCGATGAGCCCTGAAGGATGGCTGGAAAATGCGGGCTAGGACGGAAGCGTGAGATTAAAAGCAGAAGCAGCATTAATATCATCTCCGCATTAGGCCCCAGCAAGGCCATCGCCGCGCCCCCCCGTCGCCCGGCGCTCTCGGCTCGCCTTTCGTCCTGCCGCTGGGCTTGCCTGGCCGCCGCCCGTGGGCTAGGCCGTCCGGGCCTGCGGCGAAGCCGTCGGGGCGGGCTGGCCTGTCCGATAGGTGCTTGTGGCAGCGAGCCAGTTGAGATTGATATTTTAGGAGGTTTGGGTTTATATAGTCGGACTTTTCTGAATCCAGTATTCGAGGTTTTTTTGTGCTTTCGGCACGATGGGATTCAGATCAAGAACATGAAATCCAATCGCCTTAAGTTTATCTATATACGATGTTTCCTTACTGGATGGATTAGGAATGGCCCAGACAATTAGCTTCCGGGGGCGTGAACTGGCGACATAGGCGAGCCTGGCTGCTTCAGAAGTGGGATCATCAAGCCACTGTGTCCAATAACCATCGCTTGTTCCGCTTTTATCACGAGATGAGACCAGCATCAGTGCTTCCAGTGTTTCCCCTTTGACATTATGAATTGTCGTTGTCCTCAAAGCTGCTTGAGTTGAGGAATTCGATGGCGTGCTCATCAAAACCTGCTCATTGTTTTTGCCACTTGGCGTGATAAATATAGGAAATGCATCACCTGCATTATTTCTCGCGACCAATTGATGAAAATCATAGTCTGATAAATCTGCTCCGAGACTACTTGCGCTCGTTTTAAGGTGTTTATGTAATCTGTTCCTTACGGCTTGACTCCAGGTTTTCCAAGTTTTTTCTAAGTCACAGAGTTGTTCATCTTGGCAGCACTCGCCCAATGCTGCAGCAAGAAAAAGTCGCCATGTCAAGGCAGAATCTACCGATTCTGGCCGATAGTAATCTCGGTAATCTGCCAATTCATCATCAAAGAATTTTTCAGATATAAAGCATCCGAATAATTTGAGCGCATCTCTAGCTGCTTGCCAACATCCAGCCTTCCATAAATGGATTGCCATTGCTAGTCTTTCTTGATAAATCTTAGGTCCGCCACTATCTGCGGGATTTATCCTATGAACGTTTGCCCAGCTCCTGGTTATTATGGCAGAACGTTTCTTGTCGATCTCGAATTTGTCCAAATAGTCACAAAACCAGAACGGCAATTTCATCATATCGTCTTTATTATAAGTTTTGCAGACACATGGGCTAACCAGTTGTTTGCCTTCATGAATAGACTTAACCCTGTCTGTGTTAGCAACAAGGAGGTCGCATAAGTCGGCAATAGGCTGACAGTTCCTATAATTGTTCGAAAGAGATAGGTTTTTAAATTGATGCTCCTTCGTATACTCTTTCACTTTTTCAGGGGCAACTTTTTTGAATTCATAGATAGCCTGATTAAGATCACCAACGAAATGTAGTTTAGACCCCTGCATTCGCATTTTATCCAGTATTTGCATCTGTATCCAAGAAAGGTCTTGGCATTCATCCACGATGATAAGAGGGAATCGGAAAGAAAGAAGACGTGCAATTTCAGTTTTGTCTGAGAGGAGTTCGTGGCAAATTTCCTCAACATCCTGATAAGTGGCAAAGCCAGCCATTTTGAATCTTATTTTCGTTTTTTTCAAGTCATCAACTTGCCACACTTCAAGATTCTGCTGATTCCTTATATAATCACTGTTTTGATCAGAAGCAAATACGTATTTTCTGGTTTCGACATCAAAATAATATTCGTTAGCTCTCGGATTGCCTGTTTGTGCCAGATTATATTTCGTTTTAAAGGCATTTAGAAATTCCGCGTGAGAATGATTTTCGATTATCCTAGTTGAGCGATCGCCACTTTTACCTTTGTATTTTGTGATAATATGAGCAAAAGGATGTGCTATATATCCATGCAACCAACTATCAATGGTTCCAATAAAATGCGGAAATCCGACCTTTCCTACGCCGCCAAATTGACTTACACGTTTCTCAATGACATCTGCTGCATTGTTTGTGAAGGTAAGGACGGCAATACCTCCTGGACTCTTCTCCCATTTCGATATTTCGTAAGCAGCTTTCAGCCCGACAACTTCTGTTTTGCCACTCCCTGGACACGCTTTGAGAAATACGCAATCTTCGATTGATGATAGGGCATAGTCCAATTGCTCTTTTGAGTTCCGCTCAATTCGGCAGGTGTGATACTCGCTGCATAATGGATTGGTAGCCCTAATGGTTGCATGACATTCCGATGGTGATATCTCAGGTGATTTGCGGCAGACATGTTGAGTAAGAATTTCTACCTTTTTCTCACGATTCATTAGGGTTTCCCCCACAAGCCCAAATGATTGCACTTCGTATGTATCCTGGAACAACGATGGGAGCGCCACTCTTTACCTGGTCTGCAAGAAGCTGAGAAAAGAGGCCTTTTCCCATATTATTATCTTCAATGCGAAAAAGAATTTTGAAAGCTGCTTCTTTCTTGTCTTCTTCAGATTCATTACACCATTCTCTGTTCGCTAGCTTTTGAATCTCACTCTTAACGGGTCCATTGGTTGGCCAATTTTCAGCGAGAACACTGGCCATAATCTTGATGTTATTTCCACAAAATGCAAGATCATATTCGAAGGTCTTAAGCGGGCTTGAATACAACCTAGCCCACTCAGATGTTTTTAAGATTTGCTCAAGTTGAAGCGCTGGATTCGTTCCAGATATTCGATTAGATGGGGTAGGTTTTGAATCGGTAGGAGGATCATTGTCAGTTATGCCTGCACAACGCACAGGAATGCTCTTTGAGCCGTCCTCGTTGAGGTCAGCAAATAGCTGCATAAAATGACTAAAATATATGCCATTCATATTTATGACCGAGATTCCGCCATCTTCAAGAGTTTTCGGCAACTTATCGTTATCGTGAAGCACAATCTTTGCGAGTTCTGGCAATAGTATCGCTTCAGCAATACCCTCAACGAGGATGATCCCTTTGGCAAATAATAAAATCGATTTCGTAGCATCGAACCATCGATTCAGGAATGCCTTGCTGGGATGGGAGAGACCACAAGAATTCAATGCTATTGCCTGTAGAGTCTTACCCTTGACTAGCTGGATTATCGTTTCGATAGAAACTGATGAGGCGAGAACGGGTGAATGAGTTGTGACGATGACTTGGACATTCCCATCTCTGGCAGTACTTTCAAGGTACTTGAGTAGACGAATTTGGAGTTGAGGGTGTAGGTGGGCCTCAGGTTCTTCGATCAGAAGAACACTAAAGAGATCCTCTTCTGCTTCTGTGAGTTCGGCAAGCACTGTGGCTAGGTAGAGCAAATTGTTGTAGCCAAGACTATTTTCCGCAAGCATCCTGAAGTCTTTCGAAGAAGTATCGTTTATATCCGGGAAAAACATCAGTCTCAGGCTTTCTGCTATCCGGTTGAAGTTAACTTCGCTGAATTGGATTTGCGTATCCTGACCGAATACTGGACCAAATGATTCGCGAAGTCGTTCCCGTATCAGTTCGTTTGCCTTGGCGATTACTCCCTCTTTGTCGTTTGAGAGATTTTCATTAAATTTGCGAACATTTTCTTCAATGGGTAGAAGTTCTCCTTTTTTCCTGGCCTCTTGGATTGCTTTGGCTTGAAGGTTTTTCAGAAGTCTGGCCAGTCGGGAAGACTTTCCCTCAGATAGTCTGGCTTCCGCATCGCGAAGGGGTGGAAGGTAAACGCAGTTGATCGAATCAAATAGTGCCCATTCGAATATGCTAGCCTGTGAGACTCCTCCCCAAATTGTTCTTTTATAATGACCTCGATAATTCTGTTTGTTCTCTACAAGTAATGTCAGTGAGGCTCCTCCATCATATGACCAGGGCAAAAAAGCGACATGCTCTTTTTCAGACAGCTCAGAAAATCCAGCTCCAATACGAAATGATTGTGCCGATCTCGGGGAGATATCAAACGAACGGTAGAAATCAGATTCATTGACGGGCGTGTGGCCAAATTCATCCTCTCTAAGAAGAAGACGTATTGCATCAATGATAGCAGTTTTCCCAGACGCGTTTTCCCCTACAATAACGTTCAAGCCTTTTTGTAATGAGATGGAAAAGGGTTCTAGAAACCCTTTATACCCTTCAATTTGGAGTTCTCGAAGATACATTTCGAATATCCTTCCATGCTTTATTTCTCACCAGGTACTCCAATGATATTGGCTGATATGCTCTTCAGGATCACTCAGCTGAGTTCCGTCGCTCCCGTCTAAGCACAGAACCGAGCAAATCTCTACCGACACGCTGAAGGCATCCGCCAGGTAAGCCTTCTCCCGGGTGAGGGTTTCGAACTCATCCAGCCCCAGCGCTTCCGCCGATAGGGAGTGGGCCGCCTGGCCAGCTTCTGAGAACAGGCCATCGAATTAGCCTCTATTCCTCTCATCCCGTCGAGTCAGCCCGTTGGGGCTTGAATGCGATCTCCCCCGCCGCCAGGGGCTTGGCCAGCAGCCGTCCCGCCAAGAAATCCTTCATGATCGCATCGATCTCTCTTGATATCTCCAGGGTGTATTCCACCTCGCCGCAGGTATCGCAGATAAGAGCCGGAATATCTTTGACCACCACGATCTCATCTCCCACCCGGGCCATGAAATCATGTTTGCCTTCACCCATCTTGCCTGCACCACAACAGCAATCAAGGGTCTCAGAATTCATCTGCACCTCCTAAAGGGAAAAGAAATGGAGGCCTCACTCGATATATATCGCCGGCCTCCCCGGCTCCGCTTGCTTGCTTTTGCCCTTGGGGTCCTCCCCCGCCTCGTCCGCCGAGAAGATCTCCACCGGCACGCCGAAGGCATCCGCCAGGTAGGCCTTCTCCCGGGTGAGGGTCTCGAACTCATCCAGCCCCAGCGCCTCCGCCGACAAAGAGTGCGCCGCCTTGGCCAGCTTCTGGGCATACTTGGGAGCATCCTTCTTGTGCTCTGCAATGGCCGGCGTGGCCATGGCCTGCTTCATCAGCGCCCCCATGTCCAGCTTGCCATCATTGGCCTGGACGCCGCCCAGAGCGAGTCGTAGCATCTCCTTCTTCCAGGCGGGAGCGGTGTAGAGGGTAATTTTCGCCGGCATGGATTTAGTGATGGTCAGAATCTCCTGCACGTCTTTTAGAGTGCGTTCCAGCAGGTCCTCCGCCTTCTCCGCCTTTTCATCGATGAGCGCCGCGTCAGCAGCGGGCCACTCTGCCAGAGAGGCATATCCCTCTCCCAGCCCCGCCGCCCAGATCTCCTCGCATACGTGAGGAGTAAAGGGCGACATCATCCTCACCCAGGCGCTGAGCACGGCCCGCAGCTGGTTCTTGCCCCCCCGCCGCTGGTACCAGCGCAGGTCATTGAAGAGCAGATAAAAGGCGCTCTGCAGAGCCCGCCGGGTCTGGATGTTCTGCATGGCCTCTGTAGCCTCGCCGATCCTCCGCTGCAAGCGGGAGAGCATCCAGCGGTCGATGAGCGTCTTCTCCGCCGACTCATCGATGCTCCCGTCCGCCAGCACCTCCCGGGCGAAGTTGTAGAACCTCTCCAGATGGGCCCGGGTGGACTCGACCCCATCATTTCTCCAGTCCACATCCGCCGTCCCTTCCGCATTGCCCAGAATGTAAAGCCGCGTCACATCCGCCCCGTTCTCGGCGACGGCCTGGCGCAGGGTGAGCAAGGGCCCCTTGGACTTGGACATCTTCTGCCCCTCCAGGGAGACGAAGCCGTTGACCGCTATTGCCTTCGGCCAGAGCCTCTCCGGGAAGACTGCCACATGATGGTAGAGGAAGAAGAGCAGATGATTTGCCACCAGGTCCTTGCCCGAGGTGCGGATGTCCACCGGATACCAGTAGGCGAAGTCGTCGTGTATCTGCCGCACCGTCGTTTCCGGTATGCCTGTGAGCGCCGCGGCGCTGGCCGCGTCCCCATTGTCCATGAAGATGTACTCGAAGAACTCCGGCGGCAGGCTGTCAATCTTCATCCCCGCATTGACATACTTGGCCAGGATGTAATAGGCCATATAGATGGTCGAATCTCCCAGCGACTCAATCAGCCACTCCTTGTCCCAGGGCAGATGAGTCCCCAGGCCCTTGCGCCGGGCGCAGGCCTTGTCCTTGAGCCAGTCCACCTTGTTTATGAACTCGGTCCGGAACTCCTCCGGTATGATCTTCATCCCCGCCAGACAGCGCAGCACATTGCTCTTCCACTCCGGGTCAGAGTACTCCAAAAACCACTGGTCCCGCACCATCATGATCACACAGCGGGTGCCGCAGCGGCAGATCACCGGCGTCTCGGAGAACTCGTAGAATATCTCCGCTATGCCCCGCTCTATCAGATCGGCGAGCAGGACGTCCTTGATCTTGGAGACGGCAATGCCGGCATACTTGCCGGTATTGGCCTTGAGGACGCCATTATGAAACTCCCGCCGGTAGACCATCTTGGTGGCCTCTTCCGCCTTGGGATCATTCTGATCTGCCACCTTCAGCTCGTTAACTGCTTCAACTGCTGGCAGCTCACCATAGCCGGGCGACTCGATCAGTGATATGAACTTGATATCTCTCAGATCCTCGGTGATGCCATACTCGGAGAGATCCTTGTCGTATAAGTCCTTGAGGGCCAGATAATCATAAGGGGCATGGGCCGGGACGGACATAACTATTCCCGATCCGTTGTCCGGGTCCACGAAGGCGGCGGGCAGTATGAGAACCTCAGCTCCCGTGAGGGGATTGGTCACCTTCTTTCCTATCAGTTCCTTTCCTGAGATCTCCGCCCCAAAGGCCACGCTCCTATCTGTGAATGTCAGCTTCTCGTATGCCTCTTTGGATACCACCCATGTTTCATCGTTGACCCTGGCCAGGACATAATCGACCTCCGGATTCAGCCAGAGGTTGGTCACCCCGAAGACTGTCTCCGGACGCAAAGTGGCGCAGGGCAGGACCCTGTCGCCCATGTGGAACTTGATCAAAGCAAAGTCCATGATGGTGGCATCCTCTCCCTTGAGGATGTCGTGATCCTCCACCGGATTTTTGTCGTGGGGACACCAGCGAACCGGGTGGCTGCCCTTGACCACATAATCCAGCCGGCGCAGTATCCCGTACTGCCACTCGATGAACTTGCTGTAGGCCGGATCGGTGGTGGTGAACTCCCGTCTCCAGTCTATGGAGTAGCCTATGGACTGCATTGCTCTCTTGGCCTCACGCCGGAAGTAGAGCACAATCTTCTCCGGGGTGTTCAATGTGGCCAGCTCCTCCTCGGCAATGCCGTGCAGCTTGGTATAGACATCCCAGATCAATGGGTCGCGGTTGGCTATTAATTCAGAAAGCCCCACTATGGGCGTTCCCGTGGCATGAAAGGCCATGGGAAAGAGGACATTCTTTCCTCTCATCCTCTGAAAGCGGGCCACAGCATCGCCTATGGTGAAGGTTCGCGTATGCCCGGCATGCAGATTTCCATTGAGATAGGGGTAGGGTATGGTTAAGAAGAACTTCTCTCGGGAGTCCGGCTCGGGCTGGAAGACCGCCTTATCCTCCCAGGTCTTCTGCCATCGGGCCTCGATCTCCTTAGCAGAATAATTTTCTATCAAATTTAATCTCCTCCATAATTGTAAATTATAAAAATATTGGTGGTTTGATGATTTGATTTTCCTCCACCCTGGATCATTGCTCTTCTCAATTTCCCATCTTCTCCAGCCGGGCTGCCGCCTCCTCGATCCTGGCCGTGGGCTGGGTGATGGAGAACCTGATGTATCCTTCCCCGTACATTCCGAATCCCACTCCCGGCGTGGCCACGATCCCCGTCTTCTCCAAAAGCCTTCCGGCATACTCTATGGAGCTTCCTCCCACCCAGGCCCAGAGATAAAGGGTGGCCCGGGGCTTTTCCAGCTCCAGCCCCAAATCCTTAAGGGCTTTGTAGAGAATTTCAATGCGATACTGATAGACCTTCCTTATCTCGTCCACCACGGACCTGGGGCTGCTTAGAGCCACAATCCCCGCATCCTGGACCGCTCCGAAGGTCCCCGAGTCGATATTGCTCTTGATCTTGCCTATGCCCGCCACCACATCGGCATTGCCCACAACCGATCCTATCCTCCAGCCGGTCATATTGTATGTTTTGGAAAGCGAATGAAACTCCACCGCCACATCCTTTGCTCCCTCTGTCTCCAGCAGGGAGAGCGACCTCTCTCCATCATAGTAGGTCTCAGAGTAGGGGTTGTCGTGCATGATGATAATATCATAATCATGGGCATAGTCAACCAGCTTCTTGAAGAATGACCTGTCGGCAGAGGCCCCGATGGGATTGTTGGGATAGTTGAGAAACATGATCTTGGCCCGGCGGGCGTCCGCCGGGGCTATAGCATCCAGGTCCGGCAGGAACCGGTTCTCCCGCAGGAGAGGCATAATCACCGGCTCGCCTCCGGCAAAGGAGGTGGCTGTCCTGTAAACAGGATAAGCCGGATCGGGAACCAATGCCGCGTCTCCCGGATTGATAAAGGCCAGGGGCGCATGAGCTATTCCCTCCTTGGAGCCGATGAGCGTCAGCACCTCTTTTTGTGGATCGAGCTGCACTCCGAATGTCCTCTGATACCAGTCGGCCACCGCCTTTCGGAAGGAGAGCTTGCCCTCATAGGAGGGATACTGGTGGTTGGACGGATCGCTGGCGGCCTGATTAAGGGCTCTCACAATGTGCTCCGGCGTGGGCAGATCGGGATCGCCAACGCTGAGGTCAATGACATCCACGCCCCTGCTTCTGGCCTCCTGCTTGGCCTTGTCTATGGCGGCAAAGAGGTAGGGCGGGAGGTTCTTTATCCGATCGGCATACATTAGTTTCCCTCCATGGAAGATGCATTTATATGATGATCTCTTTTGGGGATTGCGGCTGCAATCCCGCAATTAGTACTTTCACGTAGTATTTAAGATTAGAGGAGAAGCATTCTTGGCGGCAGCAATTAGAATCAGGATCTGAGATGTCGATGCAGAAAATAGAGATGCTGGCGGAGTTCGGATGCTGGAGATAAAGGACCTCGGGTCGTGGCTGCCTCCAGAAGCGATCGAGCTCTATGCCTCTCGCGGCTACA
>Ga0208197_1004216_pt1 | contig 10816 bp, 12 predicted proteins | sample AD_JPNNA4_MetaG_FD_184444 | JGI IMG/M metagenome (GOLD analysis project Ga0208197, IMG submission 184444) | Active sludge microbial communities of municipal wastewater-treating anaerobic digesters from Japan - AD_JPNNA4_MetaG (SPAdes) (version 2) | ecosystem: Engineered > Bioreactor > Anaerobic... | reverse complement strand
CATTGCCATTGTGCGCTCCGACCATATCGCCATCGGAATCCAAATGCGGCTGTGCGTTTTCCTTGGACGGCGCGCCGAAGGTAGCCCAACGCAATTGCGTGATGCCGCGAGAACCACGCATCTCGGCGAAGTTGTAGCGCTCTGCCACCTCATCCACGCGGCCCTTATCTTTACGCAGGTCAATCTGACCGCCGCTGAGCGTGGCTGCACCCACCGAATCATAGCCGCGGTAAGTCAGGCGCTTGGCTGCGTCGATAAGGATATGCCCTAAGGGCTGCTCATCTTTGGTTACAATTCCGAAAATTCCACACATAAAATCCTCTGACGATTCAAATTGTCGCTCACACAACGAATGGAATTATAGCGGAATATTTTCCAGAGCGCCCGCTTTGTGCGTCTTCTAAGTGGATAAGGTAAAATGGAAACCTGAAAAATCATTTAGCGTGATGGAAGCCGATCCAACATGAAACCAACCCGCAAGAAAATTCGCTTGCAGCTCCTGCCGCTCCGGCGTTACATCGGCGTGGATGAAAAAGACCCAATCAAGTTTTACCGCTTGCCCGTCATCGGGCGCATGTACCAGCGGCGCATCGAGCTGTGCTTGGAGCAGCTCACGGGCGGGCAAGCCGTGCTCGAGGTTGGCTTCGGCTCGGGGGTTAGCTTTCTCAACCTCAGCCAGCTCTACCAGGAAATCCACGGCTTGGACTTGACCACAGATGTGCACAAGGTAGGGGAGATGTTTGCCAACCTCGGCATTCAGACCAACCTGCACAATGGCAGCGTGTTGGAGATGCCTTACTCCGACCAGAGCTTTGATGCAGTACTGCTCATCAGCATCCTGGAGCACTTGCAGCCGCAGGAGCAGATCATAGCCTTCCGGGAGATTTGGCGGGTACTCAAGCCAGGCGGGCAGGTGGTTTATGGCGTGCCAATGGAACGGCCTTTGATGGTGTTTTTGTTCCGCCTGTTGGGTACAGATATCCGTCAGCACCATTTCTCCACCGAAGCAGACGTGCGCGAGGCAGCGCAAGAGGTTTTCGGCCCAGGGAACATCACCCCCATGCGCGGTCCGCTTGGGCTGTTTGGGCAAGTGTATGAGGTGGGGGAATATAGAAAAGACAGATTCCTTCCAAACATTTCCTAATTCATAAAAAGATGATAATTTAATAAATATAATTCATCAAGCTTATACTATTGCAAATATAATTATCTACATCTATGAAAACATATCGACCGAGAGGAGATCGAGGAGCGATGCGAGAAAAAAGGAGATCAACGATGGACACTATTTCCTTGGTGATGATTGGGTTAGCAATTGCTCTACTCGTTTTTGCGCTGATCCGTGGAGGCGGGTTAGCCAAGGACGGGGTCAAATTAGCGAGCCAAACTTTGTTGAATACGCTTCCGCTCATATTAGCCGGCTTTCTGATTGGCGGATTGGTGCAAGTGTTGCTGCCAGCAGAGCTTATCCAAGCCTGGCTAGGGAAGGAAGCTGGAGTCAAGGGAGTTTTAATTGGGTGTTTAGCTGGCGGGTTGATCCCAGGCTCACCTTACGTGATGTTCCCGATTGTTGGCGGGCTGTATAAAGCCGGCGCAGGGGTTGGTGCAGTGGTGGGGTTCGTTTCGGCTTGGTCACTGTGGTCAGTCTCGCGCTTCCCGATGGAAATCGCGCTTATCGACCCCAAGGTAGCTGTGCTGCGCTACGCAATTACCTTTGTGGTGCCACCTGTGGCTGGCTTGCTCGCAAACGGACTGGGGAGGTTTATGGAGTAAATTACGCGTTCAACCAAATTGTCGTTGATGGAACTGTCGAATATCTTTATCGTTTGTTTGGCTCAGTAGTAAAAACAAAAAGTTTCGCGTTTGAACCATTAATTATTGAAAGGAGACAAATGCAAACGAGTGTCTCCCTGGTCATCATTCCTTCTTTGGTAGAACTTTACTCGACCGCGTGATCTAGAAATCCATTACGACTACTTAAGGGTTCATTTGAAAATTACATGGATCAGACTTCCAAAGGTGCTAGTTTCAATCGCTTTATAAATCTATGTCTGCTATGTTAATCTTTTGCAGATTCGCTGATATATGAGCTTGATGTGCAAGCTACAGTCTATTTACGTAAAGTGTTGTTTTCCTTATGTGCAGCCAAGAAGAAACCATTAATAACGAATAAATAAGCTACGATGCGGATGATGATGAGCAGAAGGTTGAGTGTATCGGTCAAATTAAATAATGAGGCTAAATGAGATAGTCCGAAAAGCCCAAAGGCAATCGCTACATAAAGGACCACTTTGCTCTTTATTCGCTGCCAACTGACAAGGCCAAAAATGAAGATAACAATACTAAAGACGAAATTGATGAAAGTAATGGTGTTCCAAGTGAAATGCATCGTAATCTCCTTTTGATGGTTGAAAATAAGGCTTTATAGATTGAATTATGCACTAGGTAAGCTGATCCGCTCCACTAAGCCACAAAAAATATTTTGCCAGTTTCTATTTTGAGCTTCGTAACCACACATTCGGACTTTCATAATAATTTTCTCATATAATTATAACTACATTCAATGAATAAAACAATCATGAATTATTGTGCGAGGATTATCAAAGGATTTGCAGCAACTTTGATATTACTAATGAATTTCGAGAAAATAAGCGCGTAGGTTTTTAGAATAACGACTATCCATCAATGCATGCTCCTTCTCCTGTCTTTATTGACAACAGGTTTTAAGTCTCCGTAGTATGATAGTTTAATCATTAATGGATTAAAAATACCTCCTCCCAATCTTGATTGAATTTGATCTCAAACGGTTTTCTTGGCACCTAACAATATCCAACAAAATGGTAAACTTTATTTCTGAGAAAAAATGATAACCGCAAAACTTCAAGCAACCGCTCTCGCGCACCCGAATATTGCCTTCATCAAGTACTGGGGCAACCGCAATGACCAGCTGCGCCTGCCGTTGACTGGCTCGCTCTCTATGGCGCTGGACGGGCTGGATACGGTTACACGCGTCAGCTTCGATCCAGATTTAGCAGCAGACTGTTTCATTCTAAATGGGATGGAACGGTCTGGCACAGCGCTCGATCGTGTGGCGTCCTTTTTGGATCATGTGCGGCAGTGGGCGGTTCTGAACCGCTTTGCGCAGGTGGAAAGCACCAGTAATTACCCTTCTGGAGCTGGCATTGCCTCATCTGCAGCGGCGTTTGCTGCCTTGGCATTGGCTGCAAGCCAGGCTGCCGGCTTAGAGCTGAGCGAAGTAGAGCTTTCACGCTTGGCACGGCTTGGTTCAGGATCAGCCTGCCGCTCGGTGCCAGGCGGGTACGCTGAGTGGCTGCCGGGCAGCGGCGATGCAGATTCTTACGCTGTTCAGATTGCTCCGCCAGAGCATTGGGATCTGGTGGACTTGATTGTAGTGGTGGACCGCGATGAAAAAGCCGTCGGTTCGAGCGCAGGGCATAAGCTGGCTACTACCTCGCCGTTGCAAGCACTGCGCATTGCTGGCGTAGTTGAGCGGCTGGAACAGTGCCGCACAGCCATCTTGAAGCGCGATTTTGAGCGCTTGGCACAAGTCGTAGAGTTGGATTCGGAGTGGATGCATGCCGTAATGCGCACAAGCACCCCGCTGCTTTACTATTGGACACCTGCTACAGAAGTTGTTATCTGGAATGTGCGCGCCTGGCGGTCGCAGGGACATGCGGTCTGCGCGACGGTCGATGCCGGCCCGAATGTGCATGTAATCGCACTAGCAGAAGAGGCTACCTGGGCAGAAGCGCAGCTGCGCGCGTTGCCAGGCGTGCTGGCGGTTCTCACTGCGAAGCCAGGGGGCGGGGCAAGGATTATAGACTTTTCCTTATAATAAAATTTTATAAAATCAGACAGCGTGAAAGAGAGACTCTAGAGAGACAGACGAGTCTTCCCACGCTTCCGTAAGCACAATAGCCTGGAAATTTGCCGGCTTTCTTTTAGACTTCATTCTTTAAACCTAAAGATTTGACACAATTTCCGCGGTTTTGAATGGTCTCTGTGCTTATCTCAACTAATCCCAAACTGTATCTTTCTTATTAGTTCTCGGAATCCTCACGCTGATATAGATTGGATACATCATCAAATATTAGTTTTAACTGGTCTCCATCAAGCTCGTACTCTATAATCTCCGATATTCCCAAGGCAGTTAATTTTAGACGATTGTCATCCACTAAGCTATATTCAAGAGTATTGACAATTAAATAAGGACAGTCTGGGATTAGAAAAGTCCCGTCAGAAAGAAATTCAATATCGTATTGAAAATCTTCATACTCGGATCTATATGTGTAAAGGTAAGAATTATAATTCTCGCCTTCGGTATCGTAATACGTCCATTTTCCCCAGAAGGGTTCGGTAGGATCTTTAGGTTTGGATGAGCAAGAAACAAGTACAGACAGCAGTAGTACCACAGCGAAAACACGTAATAATATTGACTTCATGGCAAAGCTCCTTTCGAAAGTAAGTAGAAAAACAAGACAAATTTATTTGCTCTTTTGATCTCTCGGGTGTATGTATTAAAAGTCGGTGTTTTGAAGTTCATGTCATCATAGGGTTTAGTATAAACTTCCATTTTTATCATTTAGTTTTTTCTAAGTACTCTTGTTCTGTTATCTCTGTCACACAAAAATAATAATCAATTCCAACAAGTGGAGCATCGAGCGCATCTATATACCAACCATCCTCGAACTCACTAATAGTAAATCCACCTAGATAATATTTGTCTTCAAATTTATATAGGGAAATAAATTGTTTTTGGGAAATATACCCCTCAATTTTGCCCATTTCTACTATAGCATTTTGGTGTCTATCCGATAGTTGAATATCTGGTGCAGCTAGATCAACTCTTATTAACTCTAAGCCAGCTAATCTGGAAGGGTCTAACTTTGGTATGAGATTCAAGCTTTCTGGTTCAATTTTGTCTAATACAATTGTACCTTGTGATAAATACCCTGGGATTAAGAGATTGTAGATAAAATATTTCATTTGGAATGCGGCTCCACGAGTTGCTAATACTTTATTAAGTGGAATATAAGCATCATATTCTGTAGGAAGTAATACAACGAAATCACCAAATGATTGCAATCTTTCTACATAGCCAAGAAAATTAAATCTTTCAGCACTATAATTTATTGAAAACATATTTAATGCGTTTCCAAATTCTTGATTTTTGATATATGTAGTAAACCGAACTACGACTTCTTCAGGAGTTGGGGAACTTTCATTTTTTGCAGAAAAGAATACAGATGTTTTTCCATCAATAGGACTCTCTTTTGTACTCTCGATATCATCTCTATCAGAAGGATTATTAGTAATTAATATCTCTTTCGACCTGCGGTATAAGTTATACCCATCCTCAAATATTAGCTTTAGCTGGTCCCCCTCGAGTTCATACCAGAGAATCTCAGACTGACCTAGTGCAGTAAGACGTAGCCGGTTTCCTTCGAGGATGCCATACTCAAAGGTGTTCACAGAGAGGTGAGGCGTATCTAGGATTAGGAAAGTCCCGTCAGAGACAAATTCAATGTCATATTGAAAGGCATCATATCCATTTTCAGTTTCGTAATATTGCCATTGACCCCATAGTGGTTCGGCTGGATCTTTAGGATTTGAAGAACATGAGTTGATAACAGACAATAAAACCACTGCAACGAAAATGCGTTTCGAGACGGAATCCATAATAATTCCTCACTATAATTTAACATTGAAAATCATGTCATTATTATATCCCTAAAATTGTTAGTGTGAGGATATTGTTGGTGTAACATATTTTCTGTAAATTCATGAACCTTAACAAAAGATGGTGAGTCAGAAGTATCCTTAAGGTGACTAAATTAAACAAGGAGACTAGAAATGACTCACCAGAATGATTATACCTTTGCTGATGAAATAGCGGAAAAAGGATTGGAGGCAATTCCGGAAATGATGCGGATACTGATTAATAACGCCATGCAAGTTGAAAGGTCAAAATACTTGCAGGCTGAGCAGTATGAGCGCACAGAAGATCGTAAAGGGCACGCAAACGGGTACAAACCCAAGACCGTCAAGACCCGAGTGGGAGAGATCGCCTTTGCAGTTCCTCAAGTCAGGGAAGGTGGATTTTATCCTTCTGCACTTGAGAAAGGGCTGCGGAGTGAAAGAGCCCTCACGATCACCTTAGCTGAAATGTACGTTCAAGGAGTATCTACCCGAAAGGTAAAAACGATCACGGAACAGCTCTGTGGGGTAGAAGTATCGGCTGAACAAGTTAGCCGAGCCACGGCTCAACTGGACGAAGTCCTTCAGGAGTGACGAGAAAGGCCATTGGGAGAAATCCAATATCTTTACGTAGATGCGCGGTATGAAAAGGTGCGAGAAGCTGGTCAAGTGCGAGATGCGGCTGTTTTGGTAGCATCTGGAATCACTCCACAGGGTGAAAGGCGGGTTTTAGGGGTTTCGGTATCCCTCAGTGAGCATGAGACCCATTGGAAAGCCTTTTTGAAAAGTTTGAAAGCGCGGGGCATGAACGGTGTGAAATTAGTGATTAGCGACGATCATGAAGGCTTGGGAGCAGCCCGACGAGCCATATTAGGCAGCGTGCCCTGGCAGCGATGTCAGTTTCACCTGTAACAAAATGCGGGAGCCTATGTACCAAAACAGAGCATGCGAGCAGAAGTGGCAGCAGACATTCGAGCCATGTTCAATGCACCAGACCGAAGGACTGCGGAAGAATTCCTTCAGGCGGCTATTCAAAAGTATGCTCGTTCCGCTCCACGGCTATCTGCCTGGATGGAAGAGAACTTGGCCGAATGTTTCACAGTCTTCGGCTTTCCTTTAGAGCATAGGCGGATGATTCGAACCACCAACAGTTTGGAACGGATCAATAAAGAGATTCGCAGACGTACCAGAGTGGTTGGCGTTTTTCCGAACGAAGCTTCTTGTCTGAGATTGATCTCCGCCTTGCTCATGGAGATCAGTGAGGAGTGGCAAATGGGAAAACATTTTTGTACTAGCAAGTCATTGAATTGTTAAAAGAACGATGGGTATCTCTGACTCGAATTTACAGAAAAAAGGTTGCGTAATCTTCTAAAAACGTAAAAGCTAAATCAATATCATCAATGATTATTCCGCGATCTTGTAATAATTCAATTTGTTCTGAGATTGTCTTAGCCGATTTCAATTCCATAAATCTACCTTATAAAAAATAATGACCCACCTCGGTGCGCATAATGTATTCTCTTTCGAGTCCACAATAGAGGCGTGGTGGGTACTGTTGACTTTAGTATACATCTTTAGTTTAAAGAAGTCAACGTGTCGTGTTAGTTCATCTAAAATGTTACCGAAATAGAATCGTTGGGTCAAAAGAAAATGTTACCGAGGTGAACGGTGAGTGAAACAGACCCAATGAATATCAATGAACGTAGGAAGTATCTTCAAAGAATGTGGGAACGTTATTATTACGCGGGTAAAGGAGATAAAACCTTGTTGTTGGATGAAATGGAAGCTGTTACCGGCATGCATCGCAAGTCGATCATTCGGTTAATGCAGGGACGCAGAGGTCGCAAGAAGCGAGAAAGAGAGCGGGGAAAGGAATATGGGAGCGAAGTCGAAGATGCGATTCGGGTGATAGCCCGCAGCCTGGATTATCCCTGTGCAGAGCGACTGCAACCCAATTTAGTTTTCATGGCACAGCAACTATATGCGCATGGGGAATTAAAGGTTACATCAGCCACATTAGAGGCATTAGGCCGCATCAGCGTTTCCACGGTCAAACGCATGTTAGGGCGGATCGGCCATAAAGCTGAGAAAATCGCTTTTCACCAGCCCAGAAGACTCCGAGGGAATAGCTTGCGCCATGCCTATCCCATGAGCCGCATTGCTTGGGATATTGCTGAACCAGGCCATTTAGAAGTCGATTTGGTGCATCATTGTGGAGCCAGTGTTCACGGGGAGTACATCTATACCTTGCAATGGGTAGATGTCGCCAGTGGATGGTGTGAAATCTTTCCGATGTTTGGACGCGGATTTCTCGTGATGCGGGATGCTTTTGCCTATTTGCTTCAGCGGCTTCCCTTCCCAGTGAACGAGTTTCATCCCGATAACGGCGATGAGTTCTTTAACAAGTTCCTGTTGCGTTACTTTCAAGAGAAATTACCCGACGTGTATCTGTCACGTAGCCGTCCCTATCAGAAGAACGACAATCGCTATGTGGAGGAGAACAACCATAGCTTGATCCGCGCTTATATCGGGCATTAGCGCTTCGACAGTTTGCCTCAATTAGTCGTCTTACGTGTGCTCCATCAGAAATTATGGCTGTATCACAACCTCTTTCAACCCGTGATGAAGCTGAAAAGCAAAGAATATGTTGAACCTCTCCAATATCGGCGGAAATTTGACACTGCCCAAACACCTTTTGAGCGCTTGCTGCAACTCCATTGCTTAGATGAAGTTTCCCAAACCAAACTAGAAACTCTACGCCAATCTACTAATCCCTTGGCCTTGCGTGATCAAATTGAACGGTTGATTATGGAAGTGTCATCATTGCCCTGTGCAAAGCCAGGCGAAAAAGTAAATGTTTACGATACCCTAATCATGAAGGAGGAAGCTGCTGAGCTTCGGTAACATTATCAATTGAACCAACTATCATCTTTCGGTAACATTATCTTTTGACTTGACAGGGTCAAGATTAATTTATTCCATTATCATATAACCCAGAATGATTTCTAAGTTGATTTTATCATTTTATCTCCACCCGCAGCGGGTAGTGGTCCGATGGGTAGCGGCTAGCCTGTGTAAAGGTGTCCACTGTAGTGGAGAGAGCACGCAAATCTGGCGAGATCAGCACCCAATCGATGCAGACTCGGGCTCGCGGGTTTCCAAAACCATGGAAGGTTGCCTTATCCCGGGCCCCTGGGTTAATGTTGTCTCATGCGGCTTATTTCATGCCGACGAATTGACGATAGTAATCGATAATGTCGGTCAGGTTCTTTGGCAGCAGGGCGTAAAACGCAGTGGCATCCACGACATCCTGCAGCGGGACGTGTTCGCGAATGGTGTGCGCGTCAATTTCGTTCCCGGGTCCAAAACCAATCGCAGGAATATTGGCTTTGCCTGCCCAATATGTCCCATTGGTGGAAAAATCCCAGGTGCCGGTCGGACGATTGACACCCCAAATGTCCTTAATCGTGCGCTGCCCTGCCTGCACAAAGGGATGCGACTCTTCCACAAACCAAGCTGGGAAAAACTTATCCAGCGAGAAGGTGAAGCCGGTGTAGGAAGGCGTGTCGTAGTACAGCTCCTCGACGGTGATTTCCTCTCGCATGTAATCAGCAATCAAACCCCGGACGATATTGAGCGCTTGCTCCCGGGATTCACTGAGGGTGATGCGGTGGTCGATGAAAATCGTAAACAGGTTGGGGACGGCATTTATAGAATTCGTGCGGGCAAACGCATCTGTGACCGTGATGGAGGCGTGACCGAGCACCGGGTGGCTGAACATGCCAAAACGCATGCGCCGGTCCAGTTCTTGAATTTCGGAGATGAGCGCGTGCATTTTATAAACCGCGTTATCACCCAGGTAGTGCGTGGCAGCGTGCGCGGAGCGCCCGGTGGCGACGATTTTCAGCTCTATGCGGCCTTTGTGTCCGCGGTAAACGTTCATCCTGGTTGGCTCGCCGATAACGACGAAATCAGGCCGGATGCCCGGATCTACTTCCACGAACGCGTTGGGCGCGATGCCGTCGCACCATTCTTCCATGTTGCCGAAGTAAAACACAGTATAGTCATCCAGGAGCCCGAGGTCCCTGGCGATTGCCAGACCGTAAATCATCCCCGGGGTGCTGCCCTTCTCATCGCAGGCGCCACGGGCATAGAAGTTGCCGTTTTCGACCTTGCCGACAAATGGATCCCAGTCCCAGTCGCTGATATCGCCGATGCCGACTGTATCGATGTGCGAGTCATAGAGCAAAACCCGCGGACCATTCCCGATGCGGCCGAAGGTGTTGCCCATCTTATCGAAGCGTACTTCTTCATAACCGAGTTTGTTCATCTCGGCCTGGATGCGTTCGCCGACAGGTCCAATCAGCGAGTCTGTCGAAGGAATGGCGCATATATCGCGTAGGAATTGGATGATATCGCTTTTATTTTCTTCTACTTTGGTTTTGATTTCCTGAACAAGATCCATGAGTGAAGCAGCTCCTCAAAGTATTTGGGCGCCGGGTACATCACGCGAAAGTACTAGTTTTGTTACCCGCTTGATTTACAATCCAGCCCAGCCCGAAGGCTGTCGGCTGTAGGCACTATGATAACATACATTGCCTGCCAGACAGCCAGACAAGTGTTGCCCGGTGCGAAAAACCCCGTGGAATGCGGCGGGTGCACCAGGAGCTTTTTACTGTGCGCGCAAACCCGCTGTCTCAAAAAAGGCGGATTTTCACCTGCCCAAAAAGAATTACTGCCTGAAAAATCAGGACATACTGAGCGCCAAGACTGCTTTTTGCGCGTGCAGGCGGTTTTCAGCTTCGTCATAAACGACCGAGTGTGGTCCGTCGATGACCTCATCCGTGATCTCAATGTTTCGATCGGCAGGCAAGGGGTGCATATAGATGGCATCTTCCTTAGCGAGCTGCATGCGGCGCTGATCCATAATCCAATTTTTGTGGGAATCCTGGATGCGCTTGCCCTCTATCGGGTCAGATGTGGTCAGCAGTGGACCCCAGGACTTGGCATAGACGATATCCGCGCCTGTGATGCCTTCGTCCATGTCGTGCACGATCTCGAAGGAGGTGCCAGCTTTCTTGGCTTCGTCGCGGGCTTG
>Ga0208197_1004210_pt1 | contig 10825 bp, 10 predicted proteins | sample AD_JPNNA4_MetaG_FD_184444 | JGI IMG/M metagenome (GOLD analysis project Ga0208197, IMG submission 184444) | Active sludge microbial communities of municipal wastewater-treating anaerobic digesters from Japan - AD_JPNNA4_MetaG (SPAdes) (version 2) | ecosystem: Engineered > Bioreactor > Anaerobic... | reverse complement strand
CGGCGAACTGCCAATCAAGATTCTCTGCCAGGTTGCAGCGTGCTTCTGCCGGGGTCAGGCTGGACTTGCTCATCGGTATCCTCCGTTTGCGTGAGATACCTATGTTATATCACAAATCGGCAATAGTTTCGAATGTTAAGGTTCTAATTCCACTTGCGGGCGCAAAAAGTTATACCGTAACTTTAGCTGTTTGCGGTACTTGTCTGACCAGCAGTTGGCGTAATGCCTGGGTCTCCACCTGCCCGTCTTCGATCGCCGCATATAGGCTCGGCCATTTGCGCCGAAAACGCTCACTCTGGCTCAGGTAGGCAAAAGAAGAAAATGTTCCGCTCGATAGTAGGGCGTCCAGGGTATCGAACAGGGCGTCTCGGCGTTTCTGAAAGATGCGCCTGTACACATCTTGACGAAATTCGATGAGTCTGTTAAGGCGCTCTTGGGTAGAAACTTGAGTGCTCATACCCTCAAGTTTCTACCCAAAGGCGGTTTTGATCAAGGGCAGAATCTGCCCCCAATTTTGTCTAAACTCGAGCTTGTATCTACAGGCGCAAAAAGTTATACCGTAACTTTAAGGAGACTGTGCTTTGAGTGATTTTTGGATTCTTGATGAGGCAATTCCGCAAGAGCGGGCACGCTGGCTACGTTATTGGAATTCCTGGCCTACACATGAAGTTTTTGCACATCCTGATTATGTTAGTCTATTTATGGGGCCTGATGATCGTGCTATGAGTGCTGTGTTGGATACACCTCGAGGGCAGGTCATTTTTCCATTTGTTTTACGTTCCCTTAAGTTTCTGGACTGGTTCACAGGAGGAGAGAATGTCTATGACTTGATTGGCCCTTATGGATATGGAGGCGCCTATGCAATAGGTAATCCAGATCCCAACTTGTTTTGGACAAAGTTTGGCGAATGGGCAGGGCAAAATAATATCGTTTCGGTCTTCACCCGCCTCTCTGTGTTTCCAGATCAATTGATACCCTTCAACGGTGAAGTAGAAATAAAGTCCCAAAATATTGTACGTGAGCTAAGTCTAGAACCCGATGCAATGTGGATGAACTATGAACACAAGGTCAGGAAAAATGTTAAAAGAGCACAGCAGAATGGATTGAACGTGGAAGTTGATCCGGCTGGCGAAAAGCTAGTGGAGTTTATGACGATTTACTACGCGACTATGGAACGCAACAATGCTGCGGATTATTACTATTTTGATGAAGAATTCTTTCGCAGGATTATTGATCGTTTGGCAGGACAGTTTGTGTTTTTTCATGTTTGGCATGAAGATCGAATTATTTCCTCTGAATTAGTTTTGCTTTCAACTGATTATATTTATTCTTTTCTTGGTGGGACACTTCGGGAAGCTTATTCATTGCGCCCCAATGATTTATTGAAGCATACAATTATTGAGTGGGGACGGGGTCAAGGGAAGCGAGCTTTTGTGCTTGGAGGCGGCTATGAAGAGGATGATGGAATTTTCCGATACAAAAAATCATTCGCCCCTGATGGCATTGTCCCGTTCAAGGTTGGGCGATGGATTGTGAATTCGGAGCTGTATGTTGGTTTGATAGAGCAACGCCGAAGGTGGGAATTTGTCCATGGTCGTGCGTGGCACCCTTCTTCTGGCTTTTTCCCTGCTTATAGGAGTTAGTATAGTAGACATTATCGGAAATAACAACCCTACGTTTGATGTGAAATCATGCGTTGACCGTATAAGTCAAAACATCAATGCCAAAGTACCGGCGCAAAAACAGTCGAAGGGTAACACTCGTGATTTTGGCGATGATCCGCGAACACAAACCGCTGACCGTGTGAGCCAGGGTGTGTTCTACGGAACGTCCCCCCTCCTTCAAAATATCAAAAGCGCCCTCTACTCGTTCCCGCACCTTGTTGAGCAAGCGGTCAAACTCGGGGGAATTCTGCACCTGTTGGTTCTCCCGCTTGGCAGTCCAGACATGGATCCCGTGCTCTGCCCACTCGGCTTGCCAGGCTTCACCGATGAAACCTTTGTCCGCCCAGACGTTGCTGTCAAGGGGGAGGGCCTCTAAGATTTCGTCGGCGGCGTCCCGCTCGTCAGTATTGGCAGGTACCAATTCAAAGGCATAGGGGGTTCCATCCAGCGTGGTCAACATCACCAATTTGTAGCCATAGTATTTCAGGCGGCGCGAGGCGCAGTAGCCATACTCGGCTGACCCCAGAAAGTCACTATGGCGTTTGTCCCGGCGGTAGCCCACGGCGATGACGGGCGTAGTATCCAGCAAAAAATGCTGCTCGAAATGCACTCCCAGTTGGAGGGCTAATTCTTTCCGCAATGCGTTTAACAAGCCGCTTAACCCGCGTGCCCGCCGATTGAATTGGCTCTGATCCAGCAAGGCAGGGAACAACTCAAGGTAATTGGCACGCACGAACGCTAGAAAACGTCGTTCACTGGTGAACTCGAAGAAATCAAGCGCTAACATCAGCGTCAGCACCTCGCTGTCACTGAAAGTGGGCTTTTTCCCCACCGTGCGTCCTACTATTTGCTCGCCGGCGTCCTTATACCAGTCGTCCACGATGACAAACACGAGCGTTAGCAAGTCTTCAATTGAAATAAGCATGGCACACCTCCACGTAGATTTGAGAGCCATTTCTACCACATTTGAGCGAAGGTGGCAAGTTCATTTCACATCAAACGTTAGATATGATGAAGGGCATTATCCCACACTTCTGGCGGGAGATGTGGAGCCAGGCTGGTCGCCGGGATCGCGGGCTGCCAATGATGTGAAGCGCGATTGCACAGAGGCTCACAAAGTTGACTGACACTGCCTTGCATGTAGAATGGCTTTACCCTCCCCGGGAGAAGGACAGCGCAGGCTAATCCAGTGAGAGCCTGTTCTCGCCTCGTTAACTGTTAAAGAGCATGTTCTGGCAGGCAAGTCACTGCCTGACGTAAATGCCTGGCGTAAGTGCCCGGCGTAAATGATGGAGGAGTTATGAGTAATTTACTTGGACTGACACAGCCAGCTCCTTTAGCCTTGCCCACGTTGGCGGTCAATCTGGTGCTGAGCATTGTGCTCGCCCTGGCGCTGGGCTGGTTCTACGTGCGCTACAGCCGCTCCTTCTCTAACCGCGAACGCTTTGCCCAGACCCTTCCGCTGCTCTCGATGACGACCGCGCTCATCATCTCCGTGGTCAAATCGTCCCTAGCGCTCTCCCTGGGGCTCGTCGGCGCCCTCTCGATCGTGCGTTTCCGTACCGCCATTAAGGAGCCCGAAGAGTTAGCTTACCTCTTTATCGCCATCTCCATCGGCCTGGGTCTCGGCGCCGATCAACGACTACCCACCCTGCTCGCTACCCTCATCATCCTGACCTTCCTTTTCCTCCGCTCCCTCTTCCTCTACCGCACGCCGCGCAGCAATCTCTATCTGAATGTGATCGCGCCCCGCGAGGGTAACACCTTTGAGCTGATCAAGGAAGTGCTCCTCAGGCACGTAGATACGGCAGACTTGCGCCGCCTTGATAATAACGATTCCACGCTGCAGGCCACCTACTTCATCCGCTGCCCTGACGACGCAGCGCTTGTGGCGTTGATGGATGACCTCAGCGCCCGCGTGCCCGGCAGCAGCTGCACCTTTGTCGAACACGACCATATTCTGGGGGGCTAGCGTGCGAGTTATCGGTCAGGCGTCCTCTTCGCCCTTGTGGCGCACCTTACTGTGGTTGCTGGGCCTCGGCGGACTCCTCGCGATAGGAGTGCTCCCCTCCAATGGGAAACAACCCTTTCCAGATATTGTGCACCCTACAGCTTCTCGCCCGGCGCTCCCGACGTTACAAATTGACATGAAGTTCGCCCAGTACAATGGGCTTCTCGAACAACGCACGCGGGCGCTGGAGGAAAATGTGATCCTCACGAGCGCCAAAGATTTTCTACCTGCGGTGGTGTGCGTTGGCGACGAGGCGGTCGCCGTACAGCTGCGGCTGATGGAAGGACCCACGGCGGGACTCACCCCCACGGGCAAATGGCCTCTCGAACTGCGCGTACAAGAGAGGAAAACCCTCCTCGGGATGCAACGCCTCTACCTCCAGGATCCCGAGCTCATCGGCGGGCAGGCGGCCATGGCCCTCGATCGCGTGTTAGTGCGGGAAGGGGTGCTCACCGCGCGCTTACAGCAAGTGCGGCTCATCTTCAACGGTGATGACCGTGGAATCTACGCGCTGCAGGAGGGCTTTGCCGGCCCATTCCTCGAAGCGCAGGGACGCTCCGGCGGAGTAATCGTGGGTTTCGACGCCGATCCCTTCTGGCAGCAGGTAGCCCATTTTGATGGCGACCTCACAGCGGCGCTTGCCGATCCGGTCCTCGATCTTGGAGGATTACATTACCTGGAGGCAGATGCCTTCGACGATCCGGCCATTGATCGCGATCCGTTGCTCAAAGCGCAGCGTGACACAGCGCTCGGCTTGCTTCGCGCTCTCCAGGTGGGAACGCGGCCCGCCAGCGAGATTCTCGACGTCGAGCGCTACGCACGCTTCCTGGCCTTGATCGATCTGTGGGGCTTGCCCGAGCGCGCCTCGCCGCTCAATCTCGGCTTCTATTTGGCGCCAGGCGTGGAGCGTTTGGAGCCGGCATCATTTGCCAGCTCCTTCCCCCCTCATCCTGACGAGCGTCTCTCGCTCGCCGTCACCTACGGCGATCCCCAGCTCCAAATAGCATACGCGCGAGAGGCGGCGCGGGTGAGCACGCCAGCATACCTCGAAGAATTGCGCGCCGTGTTCGGCGAGGAGTTCGATACGGCACTGTGGGATCGGCTCGCTGAACGCCAGGAACTCATCCGCCGCTCCCTGAACCCGGTTCGCCCCATCTTTGCCCATCTCGCCGACCCCACACCGGAGACCTACGGCGTGTTACGTGTCGGCGTGGCTAATGTGACCCAGCTGCCGGTAGCAATTCTGGGCTTCGACGTCGGCGGCCTGACCTTCGTGGAACTCGATCCGGCGTGGCAGCACGACGCGCAGGACGAGCGGGTCCCCAATGCGGACGGGGTCGTGCTGCGTGCGCATGACGCCGGCAGCAGGGTGCGTTATGTCCACTTCGATATCCCCCTGGCTCTTGTTGCAGCTCAAGCCAAACTCGATCCTCACGGCGATTTCACCCTCTCGGTCGCTGCTCGTGTTGCGGGCACCAGCGGGCGTGTCCTGACGCCCGCTCAGCCGGAAACGCCGTTGCTATGGCAGGAGGATGAGTGATTTCGGAGCAGCCTCGACGCTATGAGATGAAACTCGTCTGTGAGGCCCGCTACCTGGATCAAGCGCGGAGCTGGATGCGCCTGCATCCGGCGGGATTGCAGGTGGCCTATCCGCCGCGGCGGGTAAACAGCCTTTACTTCGACACTCCCGGACTCGGCGGGCTGAAGGCAAACCTGCAAGGGCTGGAAGTACGCAACAAGCTCAGGCTGCGTTGGTACGGCGATGCCTTGCCGGAAGTGCTCGCCGTGCTCGAATTGAAACACAAAGACAATCTGCTGGGAACGAAATTGCACTTTCCCTTGCCCCGCCCCCTTGATCTCTCCCGCCCCTGGATAGAGATTCTGGAAACCTTACACGACATCCTTCCCCTCCAAGGGCAGACATTGCTGAAACAGATCTGCATGCCAGTGCTCCTGAACCATTATCAACGCGAGTACTACATCACGCCCGATGACGCTGTACGTGTTACCTTCGATTATGATCAACGCGCCTACGATCAGCGCCTGACGCCGCGCCCCAATCTGGACGCGCCTTTGTTGTTGGAGGATGTAGTGATCATCGAGGTCAAGGCCGATGGCGCTCAGGAAGAGCAGGTGCGTGAAGTGATCCGCCACTTTCCCCTGCCCCGCAGCCGCAACTCCAAATATGTCAACGGCGCGCTCGCTGCATGGTAAGGGAAAAAGTAATGGCAGCAGGCTTTAACATGCGGTTGACGCCACGCTTCAGGTTATGGCTGTATGCGCTGCTACCCCTCATCCTGGCCTCGCTCTGGGGCCCGTATCTGTCGGACCAGGATTATTTCCTGATAGCCGCCGCTCGCAATCTTGCCGCCGGCAGGCAAGCTGCTTTCGGCCTTGACTGGGCGGCCTTTTCTCCATGGCGGTTTCCCCTGCCGCTGCTGTTGCTGACCGCTATGGCCCGCCTGTCCCTCCCGCTCGAGTCCGCACTCTGGCTACTCGGCAGCATCGGCTGGGGATTTGCGACCTGCGCCGCTTACTACGCCGTTCGGGCCTTGGGGCGTGCCCCGGCAGCTCCAGCTGTTGCCGCCCTGCTGGTCCTCACACCTCTCGAGGAAACCACTTTCGGAAGTGGCGCCGGATGGGTCGTGGCCCTCTTTTGGTGGGCGCTGGCGTTGTTTCTCGAAAAGCGCCAACGCCCGCAGCTGCTCGTGTTGGCGCTCTGGTTTGGCTGCTACTTTGATTGGCCCACCTGGGTAGGGATCACCGCTTTCCTGATCGCTGCCTGGCGCCAGGAAAAACAGCTATCTTGGAAAGCGACTTTTCTGTGGGGCCTGGCGTGTGGCGGATTGTTGGGGGGCTGGATGCTCTTTGACCTGGCGCCCTTACCCTTGACGTGGGGAGCCAGCGCGATCATCAAAACAGGACGGCGCTGGCTGGCGGAAGATTTCTACTGGCTCCTCATTCCTCTGGGAGGACTGGGGATATGGAGCGGTAGGGCACCTGTAATGCTCGCGTTGCTGGGCTGGGGCGGCGCAGCGCTGGCCAGCGGCGCTCCCACGCTTGTAGCGGGTCTCTATGCTGGGGGCACGGTCGCCGCCGGGTTAGGATGCGCCTGGCTGGCAGAACACGCGGCGGGCGCGTGGCGCGTCCCCGGCAAATCCTACCCCATTGCCGGCGGAGCGTTTTTGCTGGCACTGCCCTTGCTGCTGGCGCGGGGCAGCGCCCTTTACGTGGCTTACCAGGCGCGACCTGTCGCCTTAAATGCCCTTGAGGTCAGTGCCGGTGAATGGGTGCGCGCCCACAGTGCTCCCGGCGACGTCGTGTGGGGCGAGGTGCGCGCCGGCGTAGCAGCGCAACGGCCGGTGATCCCCTGGACAGGTGAGCTGCCCCACGAGGAGACCCTCGCGCGCATGTTGGCGGCGCTAAACCTCGATCCGCCCGCTTTCTGTGTCTCTGCACGCTCGCTTGCCTGGGATCGCATGACAGGCATCGGCTGGTTTGAGGAACGTTATGAGCCGGTCCAGCACTTCGGGTCATTAGCAGACGCCGGAGCACCGGTGACGGTGTGGCGTTATCGTGAGGGCAGCTACGACCGGGGGGAGGTCATGCCGGTTGATCTGCCACTCGGCGCAGGAGCGCGCGTGGTGGGCTACCGACGTTGGCCCCCTACTCTGAAAGCAGGCGAGCCCGTCTATCTGACCCTCTTCCTGCGTGCCGAAACGCCGATAGCGGAAGCATCCCAGGCCATTGTGCGGGTCTTCTCGCCGCTCACGGGTGAGAACTTCGCCCAGGTCGAGCACCTCATCCCTCAGGGGCTACCTGTAGAGTGGTGGTTACCTGGAGAGACAATCGCTGAACGCTTCATTCTGACCACCACAGCCACAATACCCGTCGGCGCCTATCATCTCGATCTGAGCATGCCAGATGCCGACGTCGTGGGGTTCAAGTTAGCCTACGTGGCCGTGCCGTGGAAGGGGACGATCCCCCCAGAGGCAATGCCGGTTGACGCATCCTTCGAGAATGGCGTGCGACTCACAGCGGCGCAGTTGCCGGAGACGTTGGAGCCAGGTGAGGAGGCCCGGGTGATACTTTACTGGGAAGCCGATGCGGCGCCCATGGAAGATGTAACCGTTTTTGTGCACCTGCTGAATCAGGATGGGCAACAGGTGAGCGGGCATGATGGGATGCCCATGAAGGGCCGCTATCCTACCGGCGCCTGGCAGCCAGGGGACAAAATACCCGACGTGCATAGTTTCATCATGCCTGAGGGGTTGCCGGCGGGGAGCTACCGGCTCGCTGTGGGTCTCTACCGGCCTGCTACTGTTGAGCGTCTTGCAGTAACAACCGTTGGAGGCGAGCTGCCGTATGATCGCGCGGTCGTCCTGGATAGTTTCACGCTAAAGGAGTAAGGCAGAGATCGCGTGCAACTCAGGGTGCCGTCCCCTTCACGCCATCGCTCAGTACCCCGAAGGACGCAGCCGTGACCAGGGGATGGGTGGAGATAAAAGCGATCCCCACGTCGTCGGTGTAAGATGCTGTCGGTCCAGGCGCCAGGACGGCAAGGTTGTCTTGCACCCCCAAATCGAACCACGCATCGTGGCCCTCGATCAGATGTCCATTCCCTATGTAGAGCAGCAAGCTGCGATCCCATGCTGCGAGATCGTCTTGGGGATAGCGGGCATCGTTGGCGGCGCTGCGGGTAGCGATAACATGCAGGGTAGTGCCACAAGGCACCGCGGCGAGAGCCGGGACGTCCGCCAGGAATAACGAACCTTCGTCGGTGGCATCCTTGCGGTCGTTATCGGTCAAGCGCCAACCGCGCAGGTCAATCCCGCCACACCGTTCGACGCGCACCTCGAACCAATCGCCCTCAATCCCCGCCGTATCATCCGCCTGATAAGCGGTAAATGTCACGTCGCCGGCCCATGGAAGGTCTGGCGACAGGGGTTCGAAGCTTGGGGTGAACGCGCATTCTCCTGCAAGGGGGGGCGTCAGCAGGGGCGCCTCGCCCTCAGGCCCCTTCCACCCCACGAAACGATAGCCGGGCGCGGGAACAGCCTGCAACTCAATGGGTATCCCACGGAAGTAAACCCCTGTCCAGGGAAGCTCCTCCAACACCCGTCCGGCAACTGCCACACTGCCTTCGCCAACGTCGGGGGGGGCAAAGACGCACTCGACCGTTCCAGGCAGGTCAAAAGCGGTCACCAGATGCGTCCGCAAGGCGCCAGGGCGACGGTGGACATAGTCGCGCATGCCTTCGACGCTCAGCGCCCAATGGACGCTGCTCCCCCAGCGCGCAAGCTCGTAGTCAATATCCGGCGCCAGCGCAGCGACGAGGCGCTCAAGCCGCGGCGCGACCGCCTCCGCTGCAAAGGTGGTATTGAGCAGTTCCGCAGCCCGCTGCAAGAAACGTTGACGGAAGTCAGGATTCTCGAAGAGTTTGCGGATCAGCAGCGTGTCCTCGCCCGCCGTCGCCGCATGATCTTCCTCAAAGAGCTTCTGCACAAGATCAAGGGTGACGATGTCGCCCTCGAATCCCAAATAAGCCGGCAGGTTCAACCCGAAGCTGTAATCATTATCCCAGACGATCCACTGCCACCGCCCTCCAGCATGTCGCGCACGAAATTGATTAACATTATGCTCAGGCCAATCGACATTGCCCGAGTAGAGTTGCAGCAAAGTGTAGTCGATGAGATTGGCGAGATCCACCTGCGCTGCAACGTCGGCATAGGCCGTGGGATCACGTAAATCATGGGACTTCACATAGCTGAGCAGCTGTTCCCAGTGTTCACGGTCGCCGGCAACCGTGTTGCTGACCCACTGGTTTGCCGGTGAATCGAGAATATCCGCTTCTTCAATGCCGTAGTGATCCGCCAAGAACTGTTCATCAATGCGCTCCCGCAGCTGATAAATTCCCCAGGGCCGGCCGTTGATGAAGAGCAGCACCGGGCGGGTATAAGCAGCATTTGTCCCCATGGCAAAAGCGAGTTCTGTAATGAGTGCATTGCGCAACAGAGTCCAATTGACCTCAGGCTGGATCGAGTCATTACCGCCATTGTGAAGGACAAGTCGGTCGAAGGTGGTCACTTCGTTGCCGGGGAAGAGGGGGTAGGTGAGCTGCGCCGCGCCGTACTTACTGCGGAAGTAGAGACGCAAGGACTTCTTCTCGAAGCGCCGGGTCCATTCACCGTGCAAGCGCACGCCGGCAGCAACTTGGAAGCTCTGACTACGATCTTCGTCAACGAAGGTGAGGTCTACAGGGCGCTCCCATTCCACCCCGCGCTCCTCGATGTGGGTATAGATGCCACGCTCGGCATCCCACATGTCAGCAGGGTCAATGACCAGCGAGAGGAGCGGGAGCTCAGCCGTCACCCCCACGAAGTAGCTTGCGGTTGCCACCGGGCCAGGGGCGGCATCGGGGGGCTCCACACGAGCGCGGACGACGGTCACGGCGGGAGTATCCGAACTCAGACGGATAGGGGCAGTATACAGCACACCGGTTTCCGCCGTGGGAGAAGCGCCGTCCAGAGTATAGCGTATCTTTGCACCGGGTACCACTGTGCTGAGGACGAGCTGGAAGCCATCCTCATAGTAACCACTAGGCCTGGAGAAGAGGGGCACCTCGGAGGGAACAGCCGCTAAACTCTCCTCACGATGATCCAGGGAATAGAAACCTGCCAGCGCCAAAAAGATGAGAGCCATTATTCCTACGGCGCTCGCGCGTTCAAACAGCTCCAGTCTGTCCCTTATCACGCAAAATTTGCCGGACGGTATAAAGCCCGGGGTGCGCCTGAACCATCGCCGCCAGCAGTTCTCTTTCAATAGCATCTGCGACCCCTTTCTCTTCCGCATAGCGCTGCACTATATTTTTGCCATCCCTTTGCCGGATTTCGTACATCGCAAAGTCCACGAAAATGCTGGATCATCATCGCTGTCGAAGACCATCAGATGCTTTGGCCCCGGTTTCAACGCCATGAACGCTTTTTCGAGGATGTCATTATTACGACAATGGCACATTATTCATGTTCACTTGAGGGACCTTGCCGTTGACCACGCTGTTTTTTGAGACGACTTTTGCGCGAACGGGCGCGGTTCAGCAAATGCTGGGCTATCAGTTCCTGTGCCTGTGCGATGCTCAGCTGCCGCAAGG
>Ga0208197_1004206_pt1 | contig 10829 bp, 10 predicted proteins | sample AD_JPNNA4_MetaG_FD_184444 | JGI IMG/M metagenome (GOLD analysis project Ga0208197, IMG submission 184444) | Active sludge microbial communities of municipal wastewater-treating anaerobic digesters from Japan - AD_JPNNA4_MetaG (SPAdes) (version 2) | ecosystem: Engineered > Bioreactor > Anaerobic... | reverse complement strand
AATGATGGTTACAAATCAATAATGCAAACTCAAGAAAATTATTTTAGTGATAATTTTTTTGGATGTAATCCGCAATCAGGCATTACATTTCCTGATTTTGAAAAAGTAGCTTATGCTTTTAACTTAAAGTACGAATATGTTTCATATACTTACTATGTTAAAGAATGTATTGAAGACATTTTATCAAAATCAGGTCCCACAATTTGTGAAGTTTACTTAGACCCTAAATATATTTTTCAACCTAAATTATTATCAAAAAAATTACCAGACGGAACAATTGTATCTCCATCACTCGAAAATATGTTTCCATTTTTAAATGAGTAATAATAGAGTAAAAGATGAAACTTTTTATATTTGATCTTGACGGAACTTTATATTTAAATAGTTTTGCTTCAAAAGAAGTTATAAATCTTATTTATTATTTACAAAAAAAATATTTTGTTATATTTTTTACAAACGCTTCTAGTAATTCATTAATTCAAGTACAAAAAAAATTATTAAAACTTGGTTTTAATTGTGAAATAGACCATATATATACATCTTCTTATATGACAGCATTATATTTGCGAGAAAATAATATTTCCGATGTTTTTGTAATTGGGACAACTAATTTTTTAAATGAAATTTCATCATTTGGAATATCTATAATTCAAAATTCCTCTGCAAAAAATCTTGTAGTTGGTTTAGACAATAAATTTACATATTCAACTTTATCAATTGCTTTACATATTTTACTAAATAATAAAGATGGTAAATTTATTTGTTGCAATGAAGATAAAAATTTTCCTGTTAATGAAACTATCTCATTGCCTGGATGCGGTGCTATAGTGAGTGCAATTAGTGCATGTTCGGACAGAAAACCTGATTATGTAGTTGGGAAACCAAATACATATACATTGCAAAAAATAGTTGAAAAATATAATATTTCAAAAGATGAAATAATTGTCGTTGGTGATTCTTTAGAAAGTGATATACAAATGGCAAAAAATTTTGGTTGTAAGTTTTTGTTAGTGAATCATAAAACAATTGTACAAAAAGTATATAAATATGAAAGGAGTTTACAATGAATGTTCTAGAATATGAAATGGTTGAAATTTTAAAACGTTTAAAAAATGATTATGGTGTTTTTGAAATAAAAGCTGAGTATGAAAATGAAGGAAGTAGACAAGTAGAACTGATGAGATTGAAAGATGTTACAAGTTTTGTAGGATTACCTATTATAATAAAAATAGGAGGAGTCGAAGCCGTAACTGATATTTATGAAGCATTATCATTAGGTGTTGGTGGCATTATTGCTCCTATGTCAGAAACTGCATTTTCAACTTCAAAATTTTTAGATGCTATTGATACTTTTATTCCTGAGGATAATAGAAAAGATATAGAATTTGCTATTAATATTGAAACAATTACAGCTTTTGAAAACATTGATAAAATACTTGAACTTGAAAAAATAAATTTTTTAAAAAGTATAACAATTGGAAGAGTTGATTTTACAGCATCGATAGGTAAAGATAGATCATTTACAGATAGTGAACAAATGCTTGATGTATGTAAAATTATATTTACAAAAGTAAAAAATAAAAATTTTAAAACTGCTTTAGGTGGTGCTATATCATTAAATTCGAAGAATTTTATAAATACACTTATTGACCTTAATTTATTAGATAAATATGAGACTAGAAAAGTTGTTTTTCATAAAGACGGTTTAAAAATGTATGATAAAGGTCTAGAAGAAGGACTAAAATTTGAATTAATGTGGCTTCGATCAAAAAGAAGATATTACCATAGAATAACAATAGAAGACGAAAAAAGGATTAATATGTTAGAACAAAGAGTTAAGATTTAAAAATATCTATGATTACTAATATTAATAATTGTCATCAGATAGGTTTGCCGACCGAAAGTGTAAGAGTAGTTAAACCTACCCTATACTCTCCAGTATCTTACATTTCTGATGACTTTTTTTTCTTTCTTTACTAATAAATATAAAGGGCGGCAATCCTTTAAATCCAAGAATCTGGAGAGTAAATAAAATGAAGTACTTAGATCAGTTTGGAAATGAAACAGATACTTATTATGGTTTTATATATATAACTATTGACCAAAAGCACAATAAAGTATATATAGGGCAACGTAAAGGAAAACCAACAGATAGAGGTAATAAAAATTATTTTGGATCGGGAGTTATAATATCTAAAATTAAAAAATCAAGAGGGACTTATTTTTTAAAAAGAATAGTATTGGGTGTATGCTATTCAGCAAAAGAATTAACTGAATGTGAAACCGAATGTAAATATTTCTTTGATGTATGGAATCCATTAGTTGGTTATAATATTGCAATAATAGATTATAATCCGATGAGTGGAAGAAAACAAACTATTGAACATATAAATAAAAGAGCAAGTGCTCTTAAAGGAAAGAAACTCTCTAACGAAACTAAGTTAAAAATAGGTATTGCTGGAACAGGAAAGAAAATAACTTTGGAGCAAAGTCAAAAATTAAGTAAATTAAGAAAAGGAAGGAAATTAAAACCATTTACAGAAGAAACTAAAAATAAAATGAGTATTTCTGCTAAAAAAAGAAAAAGAAAACCTTTATCAGAAGAAACTAAAGAAAAAATAAGCCAAACACTTTTAGGACATAAACATTTAGAAGAAAGTAAAAAGAAAATGAGTAAATTTCAGAAGGAAAGAAAAAGAAAGCCGCATTCAGAAGAAGCTAAAAAGAATATGAGTATAGCGGCTAAAAAAAGAGTAAAAAAAGAAGATGAGAAGCGGATAGAAATGTTGGAGAAAAGAATTAATGATTAAATGTAAAGTTTGTAACAATATTATTTCACCTAACGAAGATAATTTATTAATTTTATCAGGAGTACCGCTGTATACATTTAATTGTTCTGATGAAACAACTGACTTACAACTATTTAGTTGTAAATATTGTGGATGTGTACAACAATATAATTATATTGTTACTTCTAATCATGAAGATGTTTATAGAAGTATAGGTGTTTCTCTTGAATATAGAGAAAAGAAAAAAAGGCAACTAGAAAATTTTATTAACAAATATAATTTAAAAACAAGTAATATAATCGAAGTTGGATGTGGCGACGGGCAAATATTAGATATATTGCGTGAAATAGGAACTACAGCAGAAGGTGTAGAAACTAATAAAGAAAATTTTGAAGTATGTAAAAAGAAAAATCATAAAGTTCACTTAAATTCAGTTAACAACATTTTAGGTCAGTATGATGCTTTTTTATCAATATATCATTTAGAACATTTGCCCAATCCTTTAAAATATGTTTTTAATTTATATAGAATTTTGAAACCCGGAAGTGTTGGATTAATTGAAGTTCCTAATTATGATTTTATTGAAAAAAATAATATTTGGTTAGAATTTACAAAAGAACATATAGTATACTATAGAAAGAGGTCTATTACATCATTATTATTAAATTGTGGTTTTAGTGTCGAGGAAATAAATGAAGAGTCTGGTGGCTTATGTCTAAGTATAGTTGTAAAAAAACCGCAATATGATTATTCATTTTCAAAAATGAAAAAAGAAATTTCTGATAGTATATTAAAATTTAAACAATTAGTTGAAAGTTTAAATTATGATTTTGCGATATACGGAGCTGGGCATTATAGCATGTTTTTGATAAACCTATGTTATATAAAATATGGAATAAAACCTAAATATATTTTTGATTCTAATTTATTAAAATGTGGGCAAAAAATATATGATATTGAAGTAGAACATAGAGATAATATGAACACAAAAAATGATTTAAAAAATATTATTATATGCTGTGGAGTGTATAATGTAGAAGTTGCAAAAATACTTAAAGAAATGAATGTAAATAATCAATGGGAGAAAATAATAGAATGGAATTAGAAAAACAAAAAATAAGAGAAGATAAAAATAGAAATAAAATTCAAGAAACGAAACCACTAGCGTGGGAGAAAATTCAAAAATTTCCTGAAAGAATAAAAAATAAACAAAGTATAGCTTTAGTGCAATTACAAATAGATTATAAATGCAACATGAGATGTTCGCATTGCGCGATAGAAAAATTTAGGCAGAATAAAAATAAGTACCCGCATAAACTTGACATAGAAAAAATAAAAGACATAGCAAATCAAATACATGAAGAAGGATTAGCGTCTGTTTGCGTATCAGGAGGAGAACCTCTTATATTTCCAAATCTTGAAGAAATTATTGATGCTATACGATCTGAAAGATTTGTTCTTAGTATTGATACAAATGGTCTTGAATTAAATGAAGAAAAAATAAAATGGCTTGTAAATAAAGGAGTAAATCGTATTCATTTGTCTCTTGATGGCTTAGAAAGAAATCACAATAGATTTAGAAAAACGAAAAAAAATAGCTGGGCGCATAATGTTAAAATGCTTCCTTTATGTAAGAAACATGGATTAGATGTAGTGATAAATATTGTAGCAACTAAAGACCTTGTGCAAAGTAAAGAGATGGAAAAACAACTTGAATTTATAGAGCAATTTGGATTACATGCATCTATGATTTATGCTAAACCTGTGGGTACATTTGAAGAAGCAAAAGACCAAGTTCTTGATCAAAATGATTTAGATTATCTTGAGTCTTTGACAAAGAAGTATAATTGCTCTACTCATCTTACAGAAAATCATGGGCAATATTTTGGATGCTTATGTTTTAAAAGACATTTTTCAATAACTGCTTTTGGTGATGTATTACCTTGCCCGTGGATTCCAATAAGTATGGGTAATGTATTTGAAGAAAGACTTAAAACAATACTTGATCGCGGACTTGCAAATAAATGGTTTAGTTTTGATATAAAAGAGACTTGTATGAGTGGTAATAAAGATTCATACTTTTATCAAAATATAATTTCACAAATTGAAACATTCGACGAATATCCTGTACATTACACAAAAATAAATTGGCATTTAGAATATTTTAACAAAAAGGATTTTACAAATGGTTAATGAAAAATGGATTCTTTTACAACCTACATACCATAATGGTGTTCAAATTGTACGTGATTTAAAGTACTCTATAGATCCATTCGTAGTTACTTCTAATTATTTCCAATGTCCTCTTTATAACATACAAGACCATTCAATACCTCTCAATGCTGATGTATATTGGCTTGTTCATTTTTCGATTAATGATTTACAAAAAGAAATTGATTTTGTTAAAAAAGTAAAAGAATTAGAGAAAAAGACATTTCTTACATTTTCGCATGACCTTCGTTTTTATGTTGGTGACGGGCTACTAAATAGTGAAGGAACATTATGGACTGAATTATGTAAAGAAGTTGATGGTATAGGAGCAGGAGTAGCTGATGATTTAAAAATTTTTGGAAGATATCAGGATAAAGTTATTCCTTTTGGTGATATACTACTTCCTGTTAATTTTTATAAACCTTATGAAAATAGAAGTATTGACGTGTTAGTAAGTGGACCACCCGGAGAGCAATTTCTTTCATTTTCATTAGAAACATTATTATTGATAAAAGAAAAATTTCCTAATAAAAGAATTGTATGTTTAGTACAAAAACATCATGCTAATTTAATACAAAAACTTAGGATAAAATATCCTGAGATTGAATTTCCTTTAGAGGATGTACAACCATTATTACATTATATGAAAGATACTAAAGTTTACTTTAATGCGGAACTTCGACCTCGCCCTGGTAGAGCTATGATGGAAGCATTTTATTGTCGTACTCCTTTTATTTGTTGTTCTTCAACATATTTTTCAAGATTATGTAAAGAATACGCTTATGATAAAATGAGTATAGTTGATATTGTTGATACTTATGGGAAGTTATTACAAGATAATTTTGAAGATATTAAAAAAAGAATGGAAGAAAGAGCTGAATTTGATTACTTCGAACCCGCATATAACAGAATTAAAAAACGAATAGGTATTTAAAAAATGAATATTGCTTTTGTTGGCGCAACTTCGTATGTAGCACAAGACTTAATTGAAAGGTTTTTACAAACTGATTGTAAATTGTTTCTTTTTGCAAGAAATCCACAAAATATATTTTGGTTGAATGATAAAATAACTTTTGGGACTTTAAATGATTTTAAAAATTATGAATATGATGTTATTATAAATTGTATTCAAACAGTATTTATCGATTATGAAAAATATGATAATATGATTATTGAGTATTTATTAAAACATGTTGATTCATTGTATATTCATTTTAGTAGTGGTGCTGTTTATGGTAAAAATTTTAATAAACCTGTTACAAAAAAAACTATATCATCCATTAAAATAAATGATATTAAAGAAATTGATTATTACTATATAAATAAAATATATACGGAAGCTAAACATAGAAGTTTTGCTAATTTAAATATTATTGATATAAGATTATTTAGCTATTTTAGTAAATATGTATATTTAAAAATTTATCAACATTATTTTATGAATAACATAGTTAGGTGTCTTATTAATAAAACAATTTTTAAAACTAATTCTATTAATTTTATTAGAGATTTTGTCCATCCTGCAGACTTATTTGATTTAATTATTAAATGTATTGACATAAAAAAATTGAATACATTTTTTGATGTTTACAGTATTAAACCAACTTCAAAATTTGAAATTCTTAGTTTATGTGAAAAAGAATTTTATTTACAGTATGAGTTTATTAATACTATTGATACAGAAAATAAAACTGGCGAAAAAAATGTTATGTATTCAACTAATTATAAAGCAAAAGAAATTGGGTATACTCCTAATTATTCTTCTCTTGAAGCAATAAAAGACCAATTGCAAAAAATTTTTACTTAGAGGAGATACATAAATGAAAGTAGTAATTCTTGCAGGTGGAATGGGAACTCGTTTAGCTGAAGAAACTTCTATTATACCAAAGCCGATGGTCGAAATAGGTGGCAAGCCTATTTTATGGCATATAATGAAAATTTATTCGTATTATGGGTTTAATGATTTTATAATATGCTTAGGATATAAAGGTTATGTTATTAAAGAGTATTTTGTAAATTATTTTATGCATAACTCTGATCTTACTGTATCTTTACTTTCAAATGATATAAAATTTCATCAAACATTTTCAGAAGATTGGAATGTTACTTTAATTGATACTGGATTAAATACTGGTACTGCTGGAAGATTAAAAAAAATAAAAAAATATATATATGATGATACATTTATGATGACATATGGTGATGGTGTTTCTAATGTAAATATATTATCTTTATTACAATATCATTATTTGCACGGAAAAATTGCAACAGTTACGGCTGTAAAACCTCTTGCAAGATTTGGTAATTTAAAATTTAAAAATAATTCTTTTATTGTAAAAGATGTAAAAGAGAAAAGTCAAGAAGAACAAACATTTATTAACGGAGGGTTCTTCGTTTTTAACAAAAAAATATTTGATTATCTTATATATGATGATAGTGTTATGTTTGAAAGATTGCCGATGGAAACACTAAGTAATTCTGAAGAATTAATAGCTTATACACATAATGGTTTTTGGTCTTGTATGGACACATTACATGACAAATATTCATTAGAGCAATGTTGGAATTCGGGTAAAGCCCTTTGGAAAGTATGGTAAATAAAAATGTTAGATAATTACAAAAATAAAAAAGTTTTAATTTTCGGCAATACTGGGTTTAAAGGTTCTTGGCTTACTTTATGGTTAACTACTTTAAACGCGAATGTATTTGGTTATTCACATAAAATGTATCCGCATTACGAATTATTAAATTTAAACAATAAAGTTAAAACTTATTTTTATGATGTAAGAAATTTAGAAAAAGTTAAAGAAGTTATTAAAGAAGTTAAACCTGATATTATTTTTGATTTACATGCGCAACCAATTGTATCATTGTCATATTCAGATCCTGTTGAGACATATGAAATAAACGTAATAGGTACATTAAATATATTAGAAGCAATTCGAACTTGTCACCAACCATATATTAGTTTGTTCATTACTACAGACAAAGTGTATTTAGACCAAGGGCATTTGTCTTATCGTGAATCTGATGAATTAGGTGGTTATGATCTTTATGCATGTTCAAAAGTATGTATTGAAAATATTGTAAATTCATATAAGAAATCTTTTCTTGATGATATTTTAATTGCAACATGTAGGTCTGGTAATTGCATAGGTGGTGGAGATTGGGGTGTTGATAGGCTTATACCAGACATGATGAGAGCATTTAGTAAAAAAGAAAAATTTAAACTTCGTAATCCTCATTATGTGCGACCATGGTCTTACATATTAGATACTTTATCAGGTTATTTAATGCTTGGAGAAAATCTTTTTCAAAAAGGTAATGAGTATGAGGGTGCCTGGAATTTCGGACCTGATGTATCTTCATGTATATCTACTCACGAAATTGTCAATCAATCAATTAACTATTGGAGTGATCTTAAGTCAATACAAAAAAATGACTATTTAGGATATGATATACAAAAACCTGTTTTTCATGAAACAAAAATACTAATGATTGATAGCACAAAAGCAAGGGTACTTTTAGGTTGGTCGCCTAAGTTTGATATTGGTGATACAATAATTGAAACTATGTATTGGTACAAACAATTTTATACTAATAATAAAATAATTACATTAGATCAAATATATGAATATAATAAAAGATAATATTATGAAACCATACAAAAAAATATTTGAACATGATGTTAATTACTGCGAAAGTCTTTTAGAAAAAACTTTTAACATCAACAAAGATGTAAATATGATATATAATTTAAGTGGCTTTAAGTTTTTTGTTAAATTTTTTAATAATGTTTTAAAAGGAAAAACAGTTAAACTTCCTGATAATTTAGAAAGAATAATTAAAAAGAAAAAAGATCTTGTTTTTGAAACTTTTACTAGTGACCAATTAAAAGATAAAGACTCTAAAAAAGCTCATGAAATAAATCCTGTTGTTATAGTAACAGGAATTTTTGAGAACGGTCCATTTTATAGTCCAATAAATTCATATATTCAAATTTCTCTTAATTATGCTGTTCTTAAAATATTAGCCGATATAAAAATAATAAACAAAACAAATTTACAATATATTTTACCAGTGTCTGATTATGAATTATTTCTTAATGAAATCACAGAACATAAACTTAAAGCAACTATTGCTCATGAATTATCACATTGGATTAGTGACTCTTTATATAACAGTCAAATAAAAAAGACTATAGACTTAGCTATAAAATTAGATAAGCATATTAAAGAAGTTTTAAGAGTAGAAGACGTTAATATGTCTTATTTTGAAATTGATGCACAGATACATGGGATTAAACAGATAAAAAGAAAGAAAAATAAATATTGGGATACATATACTTTAACAGATTTATTTTTTATGTATCCTCCCTTAAGAGCGACAACAACTGCATTATATAATAAATATTCAAAAGAAGTTTTAGACATATGGTTAAAGAATCTAATAACAAGAATGAATAGGGAAAATTTATTAGGAAAAAATATGAAAAAATTCCCTAGTATTGAAGAATTGACAGAAGATGTAAGTCATATATAAGGTGTCATGAAACAAAAAATAGTAAAATTTTTATTTGTTTTGTTCGACTTTATTTTTGCAATACTTCTTTTAATTATTACAATTATAATAGCATACTTATCTTTATTAATGAAATAACGGCACAAAAACTTATGAAAATATCAAAATTAATTAAAGAAGATATACTTCAAAAAGTAGTTGATTATTATTACTATACTCAACTTGAAAGAGCACGGTCTAAAAAAATAAATTATGCTGGTCGAGTGTATGATTCGCAAGAATTAATAAATTTAGTAAATTCTTCTTTAGAATTTAATTTAACTTATGGAGACTATTGTAAAAAATTTGAAAAAGAATTTTCAAAAAAATTTAATATTAAATTTTGTCATTTTGTTAATAGTGGTTCTTCTGCAAATTTATTAGCTTTTTTATCTCTTACTTCACATGAATTAGGTGATAGAAAAATTAACAGAGGTGATGAAGTAATTACAATTGCGTATGCTTTTCCAACCACTATTTCACCTATTATTCTTTTCGGCGCTGTTCCTGTCTTTGTCGATATAGAGTTTGATAATATAGATATTTCACAGTTAGAATTGGCTTTATCTGAAAAAACAAAAGCTGTATTTGTTGCACATACATTAGGAAATCCTTTTAAAGTTAAAGAAGTAAAAGATTTTTGTGATAAACATAATTTATGGTTGATACAAGATTCATGTGATAGTTTAGGCGCAAAATATGATGGAAAAAATATTGAATATTATGGAGATATACTTACATATAGTTTTTATCCTGCTCATCATATTACTTGTGGACAAGGAGGTATGGTAGCTACTAATTATGAAATTCTTTCTTCAATAATTCGTTCTATACGTGATTGGGGTAGGTCTTATAATTGTACACAATGTTTAAGTTCATGCGAGAAACGATATTTTGTAAATTTTGATTTTGGATTAGATGAATATGACTGTCGTTATACATATTCGCATTATGGATTAAATGTTGCTGGCACTGAAATGCAAGCAGCAATTGGTTTAGCACAATTAGATAAATTTGAAAGTTTTTGCAATAAAAGAAAAGAAAATTTTGAAATTTTATACCATTATTTTGAAGGATTTCAAGATTATTTTATTTTACCAAAAGCAACTGAAAATAGTGAACCAAGTAGATTTGCATTTTTAATAACATTGCGACCAGATGTTAAATTTTTTAAAAGAATTGATTTAGTGCAATTTTTTGAATTCTATAATATAGAAACACGAATGATGTTCGCAGGAAATATTCTTAAACAAAAATGTTCTCAATTTC
>Ga0208197_1004204_pt1 | contig 10831 bp, 11 predicted proteins | sample AD_JPNNA4_MetaG_FD_184444 | JGI IMG/M metagenome (GOLD analysis project Ga0208197, IMG submission 184444) | Active sludge microbial communities of municipal wastewater-treating anaerobic digesters from Japan - AD_JPNNA4_MetaG (SPAdes) (version 2) | ecosystem: Engineered > Bioreactor > Anaerobic... | reverse complement strand
TGAAAAACAATCCACTTTACCTGCTGACAAAACAAAGATATTTAAGACATTAACTGCCAACCAAAAAATTGCAAAGGTTGCTATTTATGCCGATGTTGAAGATGGAAGAGATGAATTACAGTTTTTAGGATACTACCCGATTGAGGAGAATTTGCCATTAGCAACAGAATTAGTTTTTGAATTTCATTTAGATTTAAACGAAAGTTTCAAAATCTATGTATATCCCAGAACTGATAAAACAAAGAAAAAAGAAATTATACTTGGTCGCGGTGGTGCGGATCATAAGGCGTTAAAAACTATAGATGAATTAGTTGAAAAGGCAGTAAAAGAATTTAAAACTGTTCAAGGAGAAGATGACTTAATACAATTTATAACAAATAAGATTTCTGAAATTAATAAAGTTGGCAGTCAAAATATAAATGAAAATAAATGGCATGAAATCTATTATACAACAACAGAAAAATTTGAGGAAATAAAAGCAAATGAAGTTGGTAGCTCTGACTTAGACAGAGAATTATATCGTGCTAAGCGACTACTGGTAGAGTTTGGCGAACTCATAAACCCATTCGATAGAAATTCAATAATTCAACTCATAAATAGTATTGAATCTTCAGATGACCTTAATGAGAAAGATGAGCTTATTAAAAAGCTAGAAGAGAAAACAGATGAATATGGATTATTGAATGCAGCTTTAAAAATCGAAGTGCTTGCAAATAGAATATTGGAAGTACCAACTCCTAACATTGGTAATACAAACAAACAAGCTGATGTAAACAAACTTCTTCAATTATTTAGTGATTCAAAAACAAAGTTCCTAATGAAGCAAACACAGGAGGGGAAAATTCTTGTAGATGAAGCCTATGGAATTATACATAAATATAAAGATTCTTTATGAAAACCTACAAATGTCCAGTGGACGGTTATTCTTTAAATGCGGATTATGAAAAGCAGCATTTAATCTGCCCACAATGTAATTCAGATTTGAGACCGTATTTACTATTATCTGCTATTGTTAAAGCAGATAAACGTAAAAATAGACTATCATTATTATTAATTGTTTTCTCTGTGTTGATAATGTTTGTAAGCATTTTATTTATAAAAAGTGGAATTGACACAAAGAACGATTTGGATATATCTAATAATCAAATTGCTCAGTTGGAAGATTCTTTGTCTAGTGTTAATAATAGTAATAAAACATTGGTTAACAAAATAGTAGAAATCGAAAACCAAGCAGCAAATAACAAATATGTAAAATACACAGTGAAAAAAGGTGATTTCCCGTGGAAAATTGCTGAATTCTTTTATGGGGATGGAAGAAAGTACGTTCTAATTGAAAAGGAGAATAATTTAATCCAACCTTATAGTTTACAAGTTGGTCAAGTATTACTAATTAAAATGCCAGAATAGTATGGAGGCAATAATTATTATAATAGTTGTCGGAATAATCATATTCCTAATTTATCAAAACCTGCCTTCAACGAAATTTGAAAAAGCTAAATCACTTTACACTAATGGCAATATTCTTGATTCGTTGAATGTCCTCAACTCGATATTTGACAAACATCCTGATGCACCGGCAAAAATTGCTGAAATAAAGTATAATCAAGGTTTAGCTCAAATATCATCAAGCAAAGATGCTGCATTAAGTTTTTTTGACCAAGTTTTAAATCTTAAAAAAAGAATCAAATCAAGCTCAAATATTGCTTTATACAATAAATTTGAGGCAAAGACCCATTATGAAATTTCAAAATTAACTTTACAACAGATAGAAGCACAAGCTTCATCAAAAGACAAAGAGACTCATATTGTTTCCAATATTAAGTACATAGACTCAAATATAAAAGTTGGTTTAGAAAGCGAGTTCGCTGCATTAAAACTCAAGCATATTTCTCAACTTGCTAATGTATTTTATGATTTTGGTATTGAAAAAGAAAAGGAAGAAAAGTATGTTGACGCTATCAGCGATTATTCAAAATCATTAAAGCATGCTAATAACTCATCTAATTCATCAATTAAAAACCTATCGATTTGTCGAACTGAAATATGCAAGTTAAAAAACGGTGAAATAATAAGTGAAAATAATCTTGTTGAAATTAATAAAGCACCAAAATCAATACAATTTGATTTCTACTTCAGATATGCAAAAAGACTATTGGTTAATGGTGATTATAACAATGCAGAAAAAATAATAACCGGCAAACTTGAAAAAAATAATAAAGAAGTAGAAAAGCTGTATTCCTTTATTAAAACTGATAGGCAAAATAAAGCAATAATAAAAGTAAATGAAATCAATAAAACAATAGAGGATCTGTATAGCAATTCAATTGAAATAGAAGAAGTAAAACAAATCTATACAGATATTGACAAAAGTTTGATTTCAATAGAAAAAGAGTTCCCAGCTATTTCTTCAAAATTTAATTATTTAAGGCCAAGTTTGTTCAATAGAATACTCAATTACTATATTGATGAGAAACAATACGGTAATGCCATAAGTTTAATTGAAGGGTTTCCAAAATTTTATCAATTTCCAGAATTAATTAAGAATTTAGGGGTATGCAGCTATAACTTTGCACATGATGGAAATATAACTGAAAAGAATTATAAATCAATAATTTCAAACTGGCTAACAGCAGTATATTCAGACAAAGTAATTATAAAATCACTAGAATATACTATTTGGGATGATGATTACACATTTACATTAAATGACTCAATAGGAGGAAAGTATGAAATACACGATGACCTACCTGAAAATATTAACTATGATGAACCCACGGGAGTTAATATTTCTATAGGAGTTACTCAAAGAGAATTACTAAATCAATTCGAGATACTGTTAAATAAAACAGTTTCGAACCAAACCCTGCTTTCTACCTGTCAACATTATTATAGTTACGAAAAGGAATCCATTGAAAAAGTAATAGAGTTACTTGATAAAGACATTCTTGTAGCAGGACCTCATTTTGCTAAAACATTTTCAATTAATGATGATATTATTGAATTCTTGGATAATGAGTATTCCGAATACGATAATGAAGAAGCTTTGCAGGCAGGAATTCCTTATTTAAAGGACAATTCAGACACGTATGTTCGTGAATATGCAACTGCTAAAGAGCTTGTTGATTCTGTTCGAACATACATCGAACGTGAAGATTTAAAAGCGATAAAAGAAGCAAACTCAGATAGAAAAAAATCATTAATTGATAAATTTGAAACTATCAAAAATAAAATCCAAGATTCTTTCTACAACATATTAGCAAGTAAGATAGAGGATTATGATGAAAGCGATGTGTTAATAAAGATAATGGAAGAAGTAATTAAATTCTCTCCAATTAATGATAAATTAAAATATCAATATTCATCCTATGTTTCCAACTACTGCATTGGCAAAGTAAATGATCAAGAAATAAGCAATTATGAAGCTTTGGTTCTAATGAAACAAGCATATTTTTTCTCAACATCAAATCCTAGAATCTGTAAAAATATTATTTCTTTAATTAGGTTCAATTTACTTGATATTTTAAATGGTCATGCACGTAAGCAGACTGAGATTTACAAATGTCTTGATGAGGTTTATCTTAAAAGATCAGAAGTGTTTAAACAAAACACTTCTGAATTAGTTAAAGCCAGACAAGATATTCTTAGTCAACTAAAGGAGGCAGGTGTTGATATAAGTTTATTTGAAGAAAATGCACTTTCAATCAGATTTGGTCAAACGTTAAATTCAGAAGGTGAAAAAATTAAAAGAGTACTATCCTATTTTAAGAAGATGAGCGAAGGAAAACCAAGTCAAGTATCAAGTGATCCATTAAGAAGACTAATTCAACAGTTAGGTCTAGATGAAGATCAATTACCATTTTAAACTTAAATAAAAGCATTATCATGGAAAACCCATATGTTGTCCTTGGCTTAGAAAACCAACAGAATGCAACAAAGAACGATATAAAAATTGCCCAAATGAAGGCAATGCAGAATAAGAAGTATCCGCTAACAGAAATCGCTAATGCAGCAAGACAATTACTAGACCCTGGTAAAAGATTAGCTGCCGATTTTATGTACCCTGCAAAGATTAAGGCAAAACGCCCACACAAAATTGAAATTGATGTTAAAATTAGCAAACTCGATATTGATAGTATTAATGAGAATGCTTTTGACTCACTAAAATAATTGAAAAATGAAAAAGGAAGTTTCAGAAATAGAAGGAATTATAACGCATATTTTGAAATCAGAAAGTGATTTAAGAAACAACATTGAACAAAAGGAACTAGAAAAGCAAGACCAATTAAAGGGATTTGCCTTAAGTATCATTGATGTTCTAGATTCGATTGAAAATATTGAAAGTTCTATGATAGAAAGAGGTTTAGATAAGGTTGAGGATGTTAGCAAGACTATGAAAAGATACAATTCGGTATCAAAAAAATTGATTCTTATACTTCAAAAACATGGAATAACCAGAATCGAATTTCCTGAGAATATGATGATTGCAGATTATTGCGAAGTAATCGAAAAGCAACCAGATATTTCAAAAAAGAATGACGAAATTGTTTCAATCGTTAGAAATGGATATATCAGAGGAAAAGAATTAATAAGAGCAGCACAAGTCATAATTATTAAAAACTAATGGATAAAATCATCAAAATATTATTAGCATTATTACTATTCATCTGCCTTGCTGATATGCCATATGGTTATTACCAACTTGTTCGCTTTGTAGGTCTTATTGGCTTTTCAATTTTAGCATACAAAGCATATGAACATAATAAACAGATAGAAATGATTATTTTCGTTGGTCTTGCATTGTTGTTTCAACCTTTTTTCAAGATTTCACTTGGTAGAGAAATTTGGAATATTGTTGATGTGATTGTTGGTGTGAGTTTGCTGCTTTCAATTTTCATTAAAAACAAGTTTATAAATGAGAAATAAAATACTAATAGGAGTTGCAATATTACTAATCTTACTCGTGATATCCGTAAGATTTATTTTTAAGAATCGTCTAGCCGAATTTGAAGTATCGATAAAAAAATATGAAACTGAGCAGTTAGAGTATTTCAAAATAGAAAAAGAAAAGAGAATTACACAGTTTTCGGACGAAGGCTTATTAGATTATTTCAATCAGTATTTTGAAGAATCAAAATATATTTATGAAAAGGACACAGTATTTTCTTTTTTGTATTTAAGTGGTAGTGTGAAATTTAAAACTGGACAATTTAAATACCTTGATTGTCTATATGAAAAATGTATTGTAGAAAAGCAAAATGAAACAGCACAAATTCTAATTGAAAACAACGAAAAAGAGCTTGAAAAGAAATTTGGTAGCACATTTACATCTTGGTATCCAAAATTAAAAGATGAAAAACTTTTGCAAAAGACAAGTAGAATTGGAAACTGTTCAGATTTTTATTCTGACTTATACGAAATTTCTTTTGACAAGGACGCTTGGAGTGAGTTTGAAAAATTTTTGACCACTTACGATAGTGAAATAAAATCAGCAGAAACTCAAAGTAAACAAGCAGAAACACAATTCTCAAATAGTGTTTCATCAACAAAAAGAAGTCTTAAAAGTGGTGTCATAAATTACTTTGAAACACGTCTCTCAAATAATAAATCTCAAATTCTTTCAACTGAATCAGAGAGTAAAACATTCAACTCACCGACACTTGGAATCATAACCTATAATGTTACAAAAACAAGTTTTAATAAGCAGGCTTTTCAAAGTGTGGCTGATGATGCTTTTGAAGAACAATGGAAATACAATTCTTTAAGCACAGGAAGTATGCCTTATTCTGCATGCTACGGTTCAAGCAATTATTGCTCTGACTGGAGTTGTTCAAAAATTAAGGTGATTACAGGAGGCAGTGGAGATGTACTGGTTTCTATTAAGAATTCTTATGGTAAGGTAGTAAGACACGCCTATATTAAAGGAGGTAATTCATTTACATTTAATGTTCCAGACGGCAGTTACCAAGTCTTCTTTTACTCGGGAACTGGCTGGAATCCTAACAAACAAATGCCATCATCTTCGTGCAGTTATTTAAAAGGAGGTTTCGTATCAAATGAGAGTGTAACAAAAGACAATTACATCAATCTCTATAGTCAGATTATGACTTATGAACTTATACTTCAACAACAAGGAAATTTCAGCACTAAACCAAGTTCAAAAAATGAAGCATTCTAAACAGCCAACCCTAAAAGCATACACATTTGCAAGCCGCACAAGCCCTGACACATACCAAAGCTTGCAAAAGAGTATGCTTTTCCCGACCCTGAGAAAAAACAAAAAATCTCCCCCCTTAAAGAAAAATAAAACTTTGCCGACACACAACCCGACAGACAGAAAAGGTATGAAAGAAATAGTTGATAAACAGAAAGGTATGTCGCTTGACAAGAAAGAAGGCCAGCTTGTAACATGCGGTATATTTTATTGCCGAGATAGTGCTGAAATCAACGTCTGTGGCTCGATTCAAACTTCATCGTGGCTTGACAGTGACGTGCTCCGAAATCGGCAACAAAAACATACCGCTGTCCGTTAGCGTGCATTGTAAAAAAAACGCAAAACAAGAGAAAATAAAACGACAGAATAAACCGTTATAACCAAGAATTAAAAGTAGAAAATATGAAACGTATAAAATTAAAAGGTGTCTTGTTTGGACTTATTGTAATTGCTGCTTTGACAAGTTGTACGACAACAAGAGTGGCTACATTGGCAAAATCTGAAAGTGAAACAATAGAATTATTTACGACAAAAATTCCTGACAGAAGCTACGAAGAAATCAGCTACATTCAGACAGATGGTGGAATCTTTCACACTCCACAACAATTACTTAATGGACTGAAAAAGAAAGCCGTTGAATTACAAGCTGATGCTGTAATTAATATCAAGTATGACTTTCAGGCTTGGTATCCAGTTGTTTCAGGGACAGCAATAAAATATAAAGTGAAATAATTCTGACTAATTTGTTGACACTAAAACAACGACACGCTAACAAAGGCTAAAATCAAGCGGGCGGAAAGTGCTAATTTGAAGGGCAGTGCATCTAACAAACTTTATCGCAAGTTGACAGTGAAGTGCTCCTTAATGCCCGCCAGCTTTTAGCCTCGACCGTTGTGCGTCAGCTTAAAGACACCCCCTCGCAGAAAATACTACCTTGACAAGATAGAATTGATTTATGAAGGGTGGAACTTTTCAGGGACAACTTTCAGCATTTCAATAAAACAATCTTCCCATTGACTTGGAGATAGATTCACGATTTTTAAGTTCAAATTAATTCCAAGTTTTTCGGAAATTTCATTAACCTGACTTTTTCTGAATATTAATTTTAAAGCCGTTCTGACAGGTAAATTAGGTTTTTGTAACAGAAAAGATAGAAATTTTAAATATTTGACTTTCTGATTAAAATCAATATGTAAAGGTTTTCGTTCAATTTTAAGAAAAGCAGACTTAACAGTTGGAGGAGGTATAAAACTATTAGGATTTATTTCGTAAACTATCTTCAAACTATAAAATGTATGATATAGGATAGTGTAAGGATTAAAGATTTTGTCTGCAAATAACTTTTTAGCAGGTTCTAATTGCAGGAAAATTGAACCGCCCTGAAAACTTTCCATATTTTCAAACATCAATATTTTTAAGATTTCTGATGTTATACCAAATGGTATGTTAGAAACAACCTTAAACGAAAAATTAGGGATTTTATAATTTCTGAAATCACATCCAAAAATTTGAATGTTTTGAGTTTGTTTAAATTTGTGTTTTAGATGCGTTATTAACTCAAAATCATTCTCAATCGCAATGACTAATTTTGCCTTTTGTAGTAGATGTACAGTTAGAAATCCTTTTCCTGCACCAATATCTAAGACCGTATCGTTTTGATTAATTCTTGATTGTTTTATTGCATCTTCAATTAGCACTTTGTCAATTGTAAAGTGCTGACCTGTAAATCTTACAGGCAATTTATTTTTATTCATTATGACTTCTTACAGGTGAATACTTGAATGCAAAATTAGTAACTTTGCTTCAATTTACAATAAGAAAATGAAATAAATAAAAGCCGAACGCACAACACGCGGTATAGTTAATTGCCGGTGCAGTGAGTATTCGAGCGGCACAGCCCGTATCAAAAGTAGTTGTAACTTGACAGGAAAGTGCTTCGAAATCGGCAACTAACCATACCGCCAACCGTTAGCGCCAAGCTCAAAATGAAAAACAAAGAATACATGCAGAAACAATCCTACACATTTGCATTTATGGCAAGCTCGCTGTATGGACAGATAATTTATTTTGATTCAACAGTTTATAAGAGAGTAAAATTCATTTTATATTATTAGAAGTACTATTCTTTAAAATTATCTTGATATTATTTGTTAGATTAAAAATATATATTTTCTTTGCATATGATTCCTCAATTTTAACACTTAACTCCAATGAATCATAAATTAATATGCAAATATTTTTTGCTTTTAAGTTTATTGAAATTTCAGAATTACGAGATTTTTTCTAAAATATTTTATTCTATGAAAAATAAATTTTTTAACATGGTATTGTTATGTTCTTTAGTATTTTGTGGATGTAACAAAGAAATATTCTCAGCAGATATTTCAAATGATTATGAGAATAAATTAACTAAAAGTATTGCTGTAGATAGCTTACAATTGAATGGAATAAATTCACTTGCGTTTGATTTGTATAAAATGCAAAGCAGACCAAATGAAAATTTGTTTTTTTCTCCATTTTGTATTTCTTCTTCTTTTGCCTTAATTTACCCGGGCTCATTGGGAAAAACAAAAGATGAAATTCAAAGTTTTTTTCATTTTAATGAAAATCCTGATGAAAATTCAGAAATATTTAGAAAACTTAACAATGAAATAAGTAGTATTTCTGATTCATTAAATCAAGTTAAAATAGCTAATGCTTTGTGGATAGAAGAAGAATTTATAATTAAAGAGTCTTTTTTTGAATACTCAAAAGACTATTTTAATTCAGAGTTTTATTCTCAGGATTTTATTAATGCCCCTAAAAAAAGCTGTGATAATATTAATAAATGGGTATCGGATAAAACTAATCATAAGATAGAAAACATTATTAATGCTAACAGTATTCATGAAACAACAAGACTAATATTAACCAATGCTATTTATTTTAATTGTATATGGAGTAATACTTTTGATAAGAATTTAACACAGAATTCGATTTTTTATAACTCCGATCACACTATAGATACTGTAAAAATGATGAATTGTACTTCTAATTTAAATTATTTTGAAGATACTCAATTGCAAGTGCTTGAAATACCGTATTTGGGCAATTATTCAATGATTGTATTATTACCTAAAGTTATAGAAAATGGAATTGAGAAACTGGAACAAAATTTAAATTATCAAAATTATAATAAATGGTTATCATCAATGTCTTTTAAGGAAGTAGAACTTTATATGCCCAAGTTTCAACTTCAAAACAATATAGAATTTATAGATTTATTTAAAAGAAACGGCTTAAATATTCCGTTTACTCCTATGGCTGATTTTAAAGGAATAAGTGATGAAAATACTTATATTGATAAAAGCTATCAATATTGTTATATTAATGTGGATGAAACAAAAACAGAGGCTGTTGCTGTTGGGATTACAGAAGATATTGTTATAAGTAACATTAGTAAAAAGTCCCCAATAGTTTTTAATATTAATCATCCTTTTATTTTTCTAATTATTTCAAAAAAGAATAGAATAATATTATTTCTTGGAAAAGGGAATGTAATTTAAGATTTAGATAAAAATGAGAACTTTAAAATTAACCGATTTTCTTTTAGTTTTACTAGTATTTTTCGATATTGGTAAATCATTTTCTCAAACAGAGGATATTATAAATAGTCCTCCTCCTTCATTAGGTTTTGTACAGACTAAATCAGCTTTGGCAGATCCTTCTGATTTGGTTGTATTGCAAGTACCTGCTTATTTGTGGTCTTATGGTTGTGCTAACACAAGTGCAGCAATGTTAATTGCATATTATGATCAAAATTGTTACAACAACCTTTATACTGGCTCAAAGAATGGAGGTATTGCTCCTTTCAGTAATTCTCCTTTTTGGCCAGCAGCAAATGACATTCCTGGAGGCATGAATTATTCAAATTCAATATCAGCTTCTAAAAATGGATTTGATAATCGTGTAACAAATGGTCATGTAGACGATTTTTGGGAATGCTATTTGTGTGCTGGCAGCGATCCAAATCCTTCATGGCCACCTCATACTTTTTCAATACAGCCTTGTGTAGCTGATTATATGGGGACAAGTCAGGATTATTGGAATAATCTTGATGGTAGTACTTCAGTTTTTACTGATAATCAAACGAACACTAAGGTATCAAATTATACTCTTTGTGAAAGTCAAACACCCAGAAAAAAAGATGGAATACAAGGTTTGAGAGAATATATTGAACAATGTGGGTATGTAGTTATAGAAAGTTTTAATCAAAATATTTATGGGTATGGAGGTGTGAATGCAGGTTTTACTTTTAATGATTTTAAAGCTGAAATTGATGCGAAAAGGCCAGTCCTTGTTAATTTTAAAGGACATACGGTTATTGGAATTGGATATAGCACTTCAACCAATAAAATAAGAGTATATACAACATGGTCTGAAACTCCATGGGATTTGGTTTGGGGTACAAATTTAACTGCTAGTGGACAGAATCTAGCAATGAAATCAGTTTCAGTTATTAAGTTACAAGGCACTATTCATAAAAAAAGTGAGAGTATAAAATATTTTGTGTAAACACAATAATTTGATTTTTAATTTATTTTACATCTGGTTTCAAAAATAGTCAAAAATTGATGAAGG
>Ga0208197_1004194_pt1 | contig 10845 bp, 9 predicted proteins | sample AD_JPNNA4_MetaG_FD_184444 | JGI IMG/M metagenome (GOLD analysis project Ga0208197, IMG submission 184444) | Active sludge microbial communities of municipal wastewater-treating anaerobic digesters from Japan - AD_JPNNA4_MetaG (SPAdes) (version 2) | ecosystem: Engineered > Bioreactor > Anaerobic >... | reverse complement strand
AACGTTTTGCGGATAAAAGAAGTTGCCAAAAGCAATTTGGGGGAATCTTTAATTTCCCTTTTATCCGCTGTTAGATGCAGTGCCCCGCATTTAGTATCTCTCCATAAGGTATTTTCGTAATGGTTCATTAGTAATATCCTTGATAGCATCATTCCAGTGTCCAGATATAAATCTTTCTCTTTCTAGAGGCTTCAATATCTCATTCCAAACGTCATATAGCCTTTTACCAGAATATTTCTTCAAACCAGGACTAGCAAATAAATACTTTTCGTGCAATATTTCTATTTCATTATTCATTGAATGCGATAGATGAACAATTCTATAATCTTGAATTTTTAATGTACCAATGTTAATTGGAGTTGTGGTTTTAGCCAACAGTGTCATTCTTAAGAGTTGATAGAGATGATCGACGGAAAAATCGTAAAGACCGATGCCCGATTCTTCGTTGAAATTAAATGGGAATTCTTCTTTTCCGCGAAGTGGCACCAATACACTTGAGTAACGTTTAAGTCTTTCTAAACCTTTGTTTCCAGAAAACCTTTCAAGTGCTAATGGCCGTGATTTCCCTTCTGTAAACTTCCATTCAATAAGTAATTGTGTTATTTTACCCTTGATTTTTGCAATAACATAGGCGTCAATACTAGTTCTATTTTGACCACGGCCACCGCCTTTTTCATTTATAGGTGATTTTTTAGGCCCAATCCATTCAAAAACAACATAGCCTTTGTCTTTATATATTTGCCCCCCGACATCAGAATTACTTGGAAACTTAATAATCGTTTCAATATCAAGGTTGAAGTGATTTAAAAATCGTTTCAATTCTTCTGGTTCATTCCTTAGTGAGCCAAGAACATTTAAGCATGAAGCGGCACTACTTAACGGATTGTCCTTGACTTCTTCATGTAATTTAGCTTGTGGATCAATATCCTCGAAAATACGTTGGTCGAAAATCAATTTCTCACTGAAACGTTTCTGATAATCCAAACTTAATTTATCCATTTGCTACTCCATTGTTGCGGGACATTGCATCTAACGGGCAAGTGTATGAGCAGTGGTGGGATTTTCCGCATTTACTTTTATTTTTGCTCCGACTTTGATTTTATTCATATTCATTTGAATTTTAGTATTTTACCCGCCATTGCTTATACACAATGTTCTCGGCAGTATTTTTTTCTTATTCTTCAAATAATGATTTTTGTTTGATTTCCTTTATATCTAATATTGAATAGTTTGAAATAAATAATTCTTTACCTTTTTGATTTCCATTGTCTCCAACATTTCTCATACCGTAAGTCAAATTCCATTCTCTAATATTAGCAAAAGAAAACAAATCTCTTATGTATTCGCTGTCATCATAGGTTATCAACCATTTATGTTTTGTATTTTTTAGAACTTCTGCAAATCGTTCGTGGTCAAATGTTTTATGAAGATTTCCATTTTTACCGTATAAAGCAGATTTTGTGGCAGAGTAATAAGGCGGGTCAAGAAAAATAAAAACATCTTCCCCTTCTTCTTCGACTACTTGTTGATAATCAAAATTTGTAATTTTTGTATTGTTCAAAATTTGAGACAATGCTTTAACTCTTTCAATACTTGATTGCGTAAATCGTTTATTAAAAGCTGCATTGGAAAATCCGCCACTTTCCGTTGTCCCGGAAAAAGTTATTCTATTAAAAACAAAAAATGCAGCTGCCTTTTTAAGTTCATTAAAATTATTAATATTTTCCGACAAGTATTTAAACAAGTCTTTCCCATTAGTCGTATTGTTCTTCCAATATTGAATTTGTTCGATTAATTTTTCAGGTTCTTTTTTAGCATATTTCCAAAATAGATATAAATTTTCATAAATATCATTTATCCAAAATTTTCTATTTGGATATCTTTGTTTTAAATATACAAATACAGAACCTCCGCCAACAAATGGTTCTCTGTATTCTTTAAATTCTGGTATTAATTGAGTAATAAACTTAATTGCTCTACTTTTTCCGCCGGGATATCTTAATGGACTTTTTATCATTATTATACCGTTTTTTCAATTATTAATTCAAATCCATTTTCGTTGGCTTCCACAAACAATTTGTTGAGTATTTCTTTTTGACTTTTGTTTAAAACTGTATTGGTTTCAATTTCAGATTTAGAAATATCTGTTGGTAATTTTGACGAAGTTAATTTTAGCACAGGAATTGCCGTGTAATTATTGTCATTTATTGATACATTTTTAAGATTTGTATAGAGTATCATTTTAAGTAATCCGTCTTTTATATCGCCAATACTTGGCAAAATTGAGTTTTTTGAATGTTTAGATTCAATTAAATAGATTTTGTCTTTTTCAATTCTTATTTCATCGGTAGTGAAATAATATTTTCCGCCAAGATAATTTTCAATTGTTATGGTCGCTTTGGTTAATGTTGATAAAGCTTCTTTTGGTTGAACAGTCTGCATTTCACGATTTTGGGCTTCTTGTGCTTTTAGTCGTGAAGTTTTCATAAAATCTTTTACGCCATTGATAAATTGTTTGGCAAATTTGTCTATACCTTGTTCGTTGTGAAATTCAACAGCTAATTGCTTTCTGATTGTATTGTAGGATGTTTTTGCTTTTTGAATTAGATCAGGAAATGATTCTTTAATTTCTTTTAAATTCCAATGCAATGCGGAACTATGATAGTTTTTTATTTCGGATATTTTTTGTTTTACCAACTCATTATCAAACTGTTGATTAGTTATTTTGTTAGCTCGTGTTTTATGTTTTTCAGCTGTTTTGTAATACGCAAAAACTACAAAAACATCAAGTAAACTCATTAATGAAATCGTGTCCCATTGGATAAAATCTCTGTCGCCTTTTTTCCCCTCATCTTTGATAATGGGAATAACCGTTATTCGTTTTGAAGTTCCAAGTGTATTATAAACTCTTTCGTAAGGATAAGAACGAGTTCTTTTGGGCGAAACCCATTTTGACAATCCAAATGAAAAACCATCATAATTTATCAAACAATTTGCAGGCAATTCATTGATATTAAAGTTATTAAAATCAAAAACTGTTAAGTCATCAGTTAGCTTCGGATTGTATTTAATTCCTGTTATTTGTGCTGTTATATTCATATTTTTTAATTTCCTGCTTTCAAAAATCTTTTTTATAAAATCAATTAACCACATTTTTTCTTTTTTCAATATAATCCAATGTCACAAATCTGTATTTCCCCTTGTCCCTTTCTACAATTTCCAAATTATTGGAATTAACTTTTTGTCTTATAATTGTTTCCAAATCTCTAATTATTTCAATGCCTATTGAATTCCGGTTTAATTGATTAGCTACTTTCATTGTTGTTCCGCTACCGAGGAATGGGTCAAGTACTGTTTCGCCAACATACGAAAAAAGTTTTATTAGTCTGTAAGGTAATTCGTCAGGGAAAGCTGCAACTCCTTTTTCAAGTTTTGAACCAGGTAAAACATTTGTTATTTCCCAAATAGTTTTATGCCAATTGTTATTTTGAAATTCTTTTTTATCAATTTTTGATTTTTCCCTTACTTCTTTTGGAATTGAGCGATAATTAAATTTCCCTTTTTGAAAAATAACAATGCTTTCCAAAAGATTATCAGGATAAAAATACATTGGATAAGGGTTTTGCAATAATACTCCGCTACGCTTACTTATTCGTAAATAGCCGTCGGGTTTTTTCCATACAATTTTATCTCTGTATCTAAATCCTACATTTTGAAAAATTTTTATTGCATCGGCTGTTATAGGATATTTTTCGCCATTTACAAGCATATCGTCAATGTTTAATGCAAAAATTCTTCCTTCTTGCAAAACTCTGAATGCTTCTTTTGCCATTCTTCTAATCATGCCAAGATATTGGTCGTAATTTTCAAAAAGTCCTTTGTAGTCAAATGGTGCGTTAAAATACGGTGGAGAAGTAATAATTAAATGAATACTTTCATCTAGGATTTCTATCATACTCATAGAATTGCCAAATATTAATTTATGTTGTGTTTTCATTTAATCTTTTTCTCCAAAATTACATTATACATTCTTATTTACCAATTTTATTTTTCATATTGCCGAGAACGGTTGCGTGTATATGACGTTTTGCCGTAGCGTACTCGCGGAGGCAAAATGTGGCGAAGCCCAAGCCGGTACTCCGGCGCAGCATATACACGCTGTTAGGTGATGTTGCCCCCCCATTTTATTTTGATATTTTCAATATCTTGATTGCACCTCTTAAAACAAAAATAAATACAAATAATCCGACTACTAAATCTGGAATTTTTGAATTTAGAAATAAGACTAAAACCCCAGCAATTATAACACCAATATTGGCTATTACATCATTTGATGTAAATATCTGACTTGATTTAATGTGTACTTCTTTACTTTTTGATTTATTTAGTATAATTAATGAAGTGGTGTTTGCAATCAAGGCAAGAAACGAAATTGATATCATTATTGTTGAATTGGGAATTTCTTCAAAACCGATGAACCTTCTTAGAACTTCAACAAAGCCCATTATTGCTAATGCTAATTGAAATAAACCACTAATCCGTGCAACTCTTTTTTTAATTAATATTGTACCTGAAATAGCATATAAGCTAAGTCCATAAACAAAAGCATCGGCAAGCATATCTAGTGAATCAGCTACTAATCCGATTGAATTTGCAATTAAGCCAAACAATATTTCTAAAATAAAAAATGATAAATTGATAATCAAAACTATCCATAATAATTTATTATCAACAGTATTGTTGTTCTGGAGTATTTCCCCATTGTATTTTGTTGTTTCAATAATACTTGCCCCAAAATTTAGTGAATCAATAGCAATTTTAATTTCAGTTAATTCACCATCATGTAATATTGAGAGATTCTTATTTGCAAGATCGAATGATAATTGTTTTATTGACAGATTATCTGCTAATTTCATTCTTATTATTTGCTCTTCTGATGGACAATCCATCTCTTTAATATGAAATATTGTTTTATACATAGTATTTTCTCCTTTCTTTTGTCTTTTGGGGGGGGCAATTTCACCTAACGTTTCCGGGGCAGGCGACGTTGCGCCCGCCTTTGGGGCGCAATGTGGCGTAGCCCGAGGAGCACAGCGACGAGCGCTTGCCCCGTGTTGTACGCAGTGGCAACAATAGCAACCAGTTTATTCTGCCGGAGCCCACGGATGGGCGAAGGCAGGGTGAAGATATTTTTATAAACACATATTCATGTTGCTTTTAATGTATTCGGTTTTAAAAATATTATTTTAAATATTAAATAAATTAACAAAAAAACAATAATTATCAATGATATTTCCTGAGAAGGAGAGAGTATGTTAGAAAAAAGATGACCTCTTGCGTCTCCCCTTTTAAATTCAATGAAAAAACGGAATAATGAATAGAATAATAAGTAAATAATTAATCTGTTCTTTTTTAAGATAGTTTGAAAAAGAATTGTTAAAATTAATAAATATAATATTTCAAACTCTCTGACAGGGAAACGATGAATATGAAAAGACATTATTGAAAAATCACATAAATTGCCATAACAACAACCACCAAGCAAGCATCCAATACGACCAAATAAATGGAACATGGTTATTGATGGTACAATTTCGTTTAAATAAATATTGTATGCATAGCCAGCTAATTTCATTAAAATTAAAATTGAAACTATAAAACCTATTAGACCAAAATAAAAAGTATAGCCTGCATGTTTTATTTTTTGAAATAAAGGGAGGTTGGTATATTCTGGAAAAATATACCAATTTCCTATATTCGAAAAAAAAATACCCACAAGAAATGATAATCCAAGGTATATAATAATGTCTTCCTTTTTATAATTCCTATCATCGATATTATGTGAATTATAATAATACAAAATTATTGAGCATATTAAACCAATAGCTACCAGTAAATTAAAAATCGGAAATGTTCCTAAGTTAATTAATGGATGTAATTCGATCATAAAAATTTGTATTTGAGACGGACATTTAATCCGCCTCAAATACATACACCTCATTGATTATGCTTGTAATTCTTCTTTTTTTTGTGCAAAAGCCATTATACCACCAATGAGAAATAGAATTAAAGCTATTAAGGAAAAGAAATTGAAAGTTACAAGTGTTATTCCTGCTAAAACAGATGCTAATAACAAACCAATACCAGCAAAAACAGGTGATTTTTTACCAAAAAGACCACAAACAAAACCAATCAATGCTGAAATCAATCCAATAGCCATAAATGTATTACCTGTGCCTTGAGCAGCAGAACTTCCTTTTCCTGACATTGAATCAAGGCCTGCTGCACAAGCACCAGCACATAACGCACCTGGCAGTTGCATGACAGCTCCAATGATACCCATAAGCATGGGAACAATCGATGTACCTCTTTTTTTTGACATAATCGAACTCCTTTTGATTTAATTAGATTTTTAAGGCCTTATTATTTTATTGTAATCTCAATATTCTTATCTGCTTCTATACGTAATTTCCAACCTGCTTTTGACCAGATTTCTTTTGATACTTCAAATATTTCTGCATCTCTTTGAGAAATACCTGGATTGATGTCACTCGCTATCTTTTTATCAAGGTTAATTTCCGTAGCATAAGCCGCAGACGCTGCGAAAGCTTGATCGTAGGTAACATTGTTTGGATCTACAATTTTAACTTTTGGCACACTGAAAGAATTAACTGGTTCTTTAGATACATTTTTGTAACTGAAATTCACTACAATAAAAACGGCACCTTGACCTGCTTTTTGATTAATAAATTCACCGCCGACTGAATTTCTAGGAGTAACAGAGGAAACAGTAATCTCAAATTTATCTGTTTTAATTTTTTCACCAACTTTTCCTTTTAAATCTGATTCACTGCTACCACCCCCGCAAGCAATTGATAGTCCGATTAATAGCAAAATTACTGTCGTAAATGCAAGACCTGCTTGAAACTTTTTTTGATTCATTGTTCTTCTCCTTTCGAAAATAGTATTTTTATTGATTTTATTAAAATGAGACCTGTCGGGAAACCGATAAGTGAACCCAAAATGAAGCGGATAATATTTGTATCAATTATCTCAATATAGGTTAACAGATTTATAATCAAAGAAAGGAATAAAAAGACGAATAAATGCTTATATGAATATTTAACTTCCACCAGTGGATATGTAAACAATAATAAGAATATGGGCAAATAAATGCCGGTACATCTTGCACATAAGAAAAACTGGAAATCATTAATAAAAAATGATCTTTCTGGTTTTTGATGGCAAATTAATTTACAAAAATTATGTATTATATCAAGCACTAAGGTTACTCCGCCACAAGCCGGGCACGGACGCCCGGCCAAAGTTTTGTTGCCATTGCGTACAACGTTCTGCGGCTATGCGCCGTTTTAATGGCGTATAGCCGCTGTTGTGCGATGGGCAGAGCGCCTCTTCGGTTTTTGTCTTCACTTCTTAACCCCGCCCTCTCTTCCGCCGTAGCGCACGGACGCGCGAAGGAGGTATTATTCAATACATTTCTCCCCCATCATCATTTTATAATGTGCAATGTGCCCTGACTTTTCAAATATTCTACGAAATACAGAAAGATAATTTTCAATCTGACTGCTATCAATGGACACATAAAGATCGTCATGAGCGAAATGTGAGCCATCATTAACCCATGAAAATAGAGATTTACAGATGCATTTTTCTTTACCATCAAACATTTCGCATATTTTATCTGTATCAATCCCACCAAGTATTTTGAAATAATTTTCTAAAATACGCCTTAATGTATTTTGAATTGTCAATGTTGATTTATTTTGTGCCCGTACTTCAGACCAAAGTAAGTCATAAGATGTTTTTATTGGATTCTCATTCCATTTCACAATTTTGGATCCTGTTTCATATTTTCTAACTGTAAAGAATGTTTCTTCATTCATGGCTTGATTATTTCTGCGTTTTTGATTAAAGGTAATTTCTTTATGAAAATATACATTATGAGTCAGGATAAACATTTGCTTTATATGATTGCTATTATTTCTTATTTCGTCAAATAGCCCTTTAATTAAACTGCTAACAATAAATAAAACATCACTATCCAAGCTTGATACAGGATCATCAATAACTACGACTCTATCTGCAGTTATACCGTTTTCTGAATCACTACCTTTTAAAAGATGATAAAAATAGAGGAAACAAACAAAAGATTTTTCTCCTTCGCTTAAAGTTGTTTTTGCATCAGCACCATCTGGTCTTTGCAGCTTATAATAATTTCCACTGGCTGACTTTTCCAAGGTAAATGATGAAAAGCCGAATTGTTTTAGCAGACTGTTAATTTCATCTATTGTTGGTTGTATAGATGTTGTCTGTTTTTCTAAGATTTTTACCTCATTTTCTTTTTGTTGTTTCTCTTTATTACTCTTATTTATCTTTTCTTGTATTCCAGAAATAGCTTTTTCAATACTATCTTTTTGGGTTTTATACTTCGTTAGTTCTGTTTTGATTTCTTCTATGAGAAAACGCCAAATCTGATTTGTTAATATTTTCTTTTCGTTTGAAAGATTATTTACCATGCTATTATGTTTTGAAATAGCTTCATTTGCAGTATTTATAAAATTTAGAATTGAAGTAAGAGTTTCTTTCATTGGTTCCAAACTGATTATATGGCTTGGTTTTGACTTTTTTTCTTTCAATCTCTCCTGATTTATTGAGGATTTTGACTGAAATAGTTCTACCTCTTTTTTAAATTTTTCATTATCTAAAAACCGGGTTGAATTTGAAAGTATTGATTGTAGTTTACTGTTAATACTTTCAACTTCATAAATATATTGCGAGGAAAGTTTATCAATGTTTTGAATGTCTTGAAGGTAAGACTCATCAAAATAGTCTTCCAAGCTTTTTTGAAAAGAAGGTAATGTCTTTTGCTGGCAAAATGGGCAAACCATATCATTTTTTTCATAAAACGTCCGTCCAGCTTTAACCCAATCGCTATTTCCCAGTTTATTAATCATCGCAGCAATATCAACATCATCTTTTCCCACAATTGGTTTTGATAGTATAGGGTTTGCTTCACATTTAAGAAGAGATGCGGTATCGAAAGTTGGTAAAAGGTTTTCTACAAGAGGCTCTTCAATGAAAATGCTTGCTGCCTTTTCTTTAAGCTCATCAAAACTGAGTAATTCGGTACTATTTTTATTACTTTCCTCTAAAAATCTGTCTCGGAATGCTTCTTTATTATTTCGCATCCCTTTAAAAGCTTCTTTGAATATTTCATCATATTTTATTTTGAGTTCCCATACTTTATCTTTAAACTCATTTTCCAGTGTTTGCAACTCGCCCTTTTTACCGCTAGCTCCATCTGAGCCTTGAAGATTTTCAAGTAAATTAGAATTGTTTGCTACTAAATCATCTATTTGTTTTTTTAATTCCGTTATTTTTGCAATTGTCTCTGTATGAACCTCGCCAAGTGTAAAAACCCCTTTTAGTTCGCTGGGCTGGTTAAAATTCCTTTCTATGAAATCATGATTATAAACCATAGGTTTAAGTTTTAATCCATTTTTCCATTTCACCTGACAGGAAGGGTAATTATTCTCATTAGCAATAATTCTACTGATAGTAGTTTTACCCGAACCATTAGAGCCATATATAAAATTAAATTGCGAAAGACCGGATAGTTCTTGGGTATCAGAACCAAAATTCGCAGTATTGGCAATTCGTATTGACTCAATCATCCTTATATTTTCCTTCAAACGCTTCTCGTAAAACTGCCTGCATCAGCTGTTCTGCCTTTTCTTTGCGATCGGCAACCTGCTTTTCTAATTCATCAACCTTAGCAAGAAGTTTATCTACTCTTTCAACTATGGCTTGCTGTTCTGCAAGTGGAGGAAGTGAAATTTGTATATTATAAACCTCATTTCTATTAAGACCTGGTTTTATTCCTTTTCCAAAATTTTCTAATTTTAGAGATTTTAAAAGATAAAACAAATAAATAAAATTTAAGTGTTTTCTTTCTTCAACAAAATAAGCAACATCTGTTGTCCAAGAAGGAGAATAACTAATATTTAATGCTCCCGCAGAACCTTTTCGACCAATTATTATCGCGTTTTTTTCAGTGAGATATTTATTATAAAAACCAATAACACCATTTGAACCATATACTGGATAACCACTATTTTTATCACATTTATTTTTTGTTAAACTTTTTCCATAAATCATTTCAATAACTTTCCCTAATCTTGTCCACACCCAGCCATCAGGCAATTCAAAATGCATTTCTTCAGGTTTAATTGGTGGAAGAGGTTTTTGTTTTTTATTTTTGTCTTCTTTAATCAATTTTTCTTTTTCAGCTTTTATTTTTTCCAAAAGAGCATTTGCATCATAATTTGGATCACCTTTGCGAACAGGATTTTTTTCTCTCCATTCGGCTGTTAATTTGCCCTCAATCGCTTCTTGCAAAATCGCCTGGCGGATTTTGGTAAGAAGAGTGGATTGGGTGTTAATTTCGTTTGACAACTCTTCTATCTCTTTTTCAGTAGCATCAAAATGTTGATTAATCTTTTGTTGTTCTATTAATTCTGGAATTTTGACTTTCAAAGACAAAAGATGTTTTGCTTTTATTTCAGTCTTTATTCCTCCTTTTACTTGATTCTGCACTTCAGAAATAAAAGCTGGACTTTTTAAAAATCGTTTTAAAAAATTAATATCAATCTTATCTTTATTAAAAATATAAGATGAGTAGTGAATTGTTGCAGTTATTGGCTCATTTCCCTCATATACTGCAAGAGCTCCTTTTGCAACATTTATCCCCGATATTACAAGGTCTCCTGGTTCAATTAGAATCATAGCTGTCTTTGAGGGTTTTTCAGAAATATGTATTTGTCC
>Ga0208197_1004188_pt1 | contig 10853 bp, 8 predicted proteins | sample AD_JPNNA4_MetaG_FD_184444 | JGI IMG/M metagenome (GOLD analysis project Ga0208197, IMG submission 184444) | Active sludge microbial communities of municipal wastewater-treating anaerobic digesters from Japan - AD_JPNNA4_MetaG (SPAdes) (version 2) | ecosystem: Engineered > Bioreactor > Anaerobic >... | reverse complement strand
TGTCGTTGTATTTGCTGACTATTCGCCTGAATTGGCGTTGTGGTAGGAACGAAGTAATTTGAGCGAAAATGTACGTGCCAATATTCATATCTGTCCTGAATTTGATTCAGACGCGAAGGTAAAAAAAATCAAAGCCCGGACATGCTTTTTGAATATTATTTCGTTGAAAATGAGTATTTTGAAAATTAATTTAACTTTAATTAAGAGACACTAGTGATCTAATGATAAATGAAAAAGCCTCTTCAAAAAGCCTCTTTTTGATATATAAACAAATGTTGTACTTTGATATTCGTTTAAATACAATTTTTTTTGCCTAAATTTGCATCTAATTTTACATATCACTAAAAAGAAGATAAAAATGACTATTTCAGACAGAAAATTTGTTGCCGTTTCTTACGACCTTTTCGTAGGAGGAGAAGATGGCGAGCCTGAATTAATGGAAAAAGCTACAGCAGACCACCCGTTAAAGTTTACTTTCGGGTTGGGCATGATGTTGGATAAGTTCGAAGAGAATCTAAAGGGATTGTCTGTCGGAGATAAATTCGATTTCACAATCGATTCAGAAGACGCTTACGGAGATTTCGAAGACGAGCGTATTCTTGACCTTGATAAGTCCATCTTTATGGTAGACGGTGAGTTCGACAGCGAGTCTATCGCTGAGGGTAAACTTGTTCCAATGATGGATACAGAGGGCAACAGAATGAACGGCATTGTTCTTGAAGTAACAGAAGATAAGGTTAAGATGGACTTCAATCATCCATTGGCTGGCGAGAATTTGAACTTCAAGGGTGAAGTTTTGGAGGTTCGTGACGCTACAGAGGAGGAGATTGCTGTTGTTTTGAACCAACACAATTGCGGTGGTTGCAGCGGTAGTTGCGGCGATTGCTCATCTGATTGCGATAGCAATTGCGGCGATTACGAAGAAGGCGGCTGCTGTTGTGGCGGAAAATAATTCTGAAATTCCAAAAGGTTTGCATGTAACAAACCTATCTGAATGCTAATATACGGCGCAGTCTTGGCTTATGCCGGATTGCGCCTTTTTAAATCCTTATCATTATGAATACGTTTGGAGAAAGATACAGACTGACCACATTCGGTGAATCTCACGGAAAATCAATCGGCGGAATTGTTGACGGATTCCCAGCTGGAGTGGAAATCGACGAAGAGTTTATCCAACAAGAGTTGGATCGACGTAAACCTGGACAGTCGGCAATTACGACGGCCAGAAACGAATCAGACAAGGTTGATTTCCTTTCCGGCATTTATGAAGGAAAGTCGACAGGTACGCCTATCGGTTTCTCTGTTTGGAATACCAACCAGCATTCTTCTGATTATGAAGAGATGAAGAGCATCTATCGTCCTTCTCATGCTGATTTTACCTACATAGAGAAATATGGCATCCGCGATTATAGAGGTGGAGGTCGTTCTTCTGCTCGTGAAACGATTTCGCGCGTAGTGGGCGGAGCTCTTGCGAAACTCTATTTGAGAAGGATGTATGTCTCAATTCAAGCTTATACTTCGCAGGCAGGAGATGTCCGTTTGGAAAAGGATTATCATGATTTGGACCTTTCTTTGACCGAGCAAAACTTGGTACGTTGCCCTGACCCAGAGACTGCTGACAGGATGGAGAAGTTGATCCTTCAGGTGAAAGAGGAGGGTGATACGATTGGTGGCGTAATCTCTTGCGTCATTAAAGGTTGTCCTGTAGGATTGGGTGAGCCGGTCTTCGGAAAACTTCATGCTGAGTTGGCCAAGGCAATGCTTTCTATTAATGCTGCGAAGGGGTTTGAATACGGAATGGGCTTTGACGGAGCTTCTCGACGTGGCTCAGAAATGAATGATATTTTCTGTTCAGATAACAAGGGAATACATACGAAGACCAATCATTCGGGAGGTATTCAAGGTGGAATCTCCAATGGCGAGGACATCTATTTTCGTGTGGCATTCAAGCCAATTCCAACTCTATTGAGAGAGCAGGAGACTGTAAATTGTAAGGGCGAATTGTTGACAATGAAAGCCAAAGGCCGTCATGATCCATGTGTCCTTCCGCGTGCAGTGCCTATTGTTGAAGCCATGGCAGCCATGGTGATTATGGATGCTGTTTTAATGGATAAATCTGTAAGAGGATAATTTAAATAAAATACGAATAAGGCTGGGCCAAAACAATTGACCCAGCCTTATTTATGTTTGGTGATTTAAATGATCCGATTTTACGATGGTAAAGAATCTATGTTGTTGTTTGAGCTTTTTGATTCTTTCTGAATTTAAAATGTCTTTGAGTTTTTTGTCGTTTTTTCTGTTTTTTTCTCAAGGTAACAAGACTCAAAAAAAATCTAAAAACGGACTAAAAACTTGCCTAGCGTGAAATGTGTTTTTCAAGTTTTTTTTCGTATATTTGCAGCTGTTAAAATTAGCGGGTGAAAAAGAAGTTAAAATATTGAAAAATAACTTCTTGTAAATGAAGAAAGCGATAATAATATCATATAATTCAAAATTTTCAATTTTATGATCAATACTAAAAATGCAAAATTGAATGCATGGGTAAAGATGTGGGCTGACATTATGCAGCCTGAGAACATTTACCTTTGCGATGGCTCTGAAGAAGAGTTTACTCGCCTAATGGACGAGTGTGTAGCTAACGGACTTGCTAAAAAGCTTAATGAGAAAAAGCGTCCAAATAGCTACTATTTCCAGTCAGATCCAAGCGACGTGGCTCGTGTTGAGAACCGTACTTTCATTTGCTCAAAGAAGAAAGAAGATGTAGGTCCAACTAACAACTGGATGGATCCTGCTGAAATGAAAAATATTATGATCAACAAGTACAATGGCTGTATGAAGGGTCGTACAATGTACGTTATCCCATTCTCTATGGGTCCATTGGGTGGAGCTATTTCTCAACTTGGTGTTGAGATCACAGACTCTTCTTATGTTGTTGGTTCAATGAAGATCATGACTCGTATGGGTAAGAAAGCTCTTGAGTTGATCGAGAAGACTGGTGACTTCATTCCATGTGTACACTCTGTTGGTAAACCATTGCCTGCAGGTTTGAAGGATGCTAAATGGCCTTGTGCTCCAATTGAAGATAAATATATCGTTCAATTCCCAGAAGAACGCGAAATCTGGACATTTGGTTCTGGTTACGGAGGTAATGCTCTTCTTGGTAAGAAGTGTTTCGCATTGCGTATCGCTTCTAAGATGGCTCAGGAAGAAGGATGGTTGGCAGAGCACATGCTTATCCTAAAACTTACTAAGACTGATACTAAAGAGACTAAGTACGTTTGTGCTGGATTCCCTTCAGCTTGTGGTAAGACAAACTTGGCAATGTTGATCCCTACTATCCCAGGATGGGAAGTTAAGACTGTAGGTGATGATATCGCTTGGATGAAATATGACAAAAACGGTCAACTTCGTGCAATCAACCCTGAGGCTGGTTTCTTCGGTGTGGCTCCTTATACTTCAGAGTTGACTAACAAGAACGCTTTGGATTCTTGCTACGCTAACACTATCTTCACTAACGTAGGATATACTCCTGATGGTGATATTTGGTGGGAAGGTATCGGACACGATTGTCCTAAGGGCACTATCGACTGGAAGAACAATGTAGTTAATGATCCAGCTTCTCGTGACGAAGATGAGAACCCAGTAGCTCACAAGAACTCTCGTTTTGCAGCTCCTGCTAATCAATGTCCAGCTATCGACCCTGAATGGGAGAACCCAGAAGGTGTTCCTGTATCAGCTATCTTGTTCGGTGGACGTCGTCCTAGCACAGTTCCTTTGATTCATGAGGCTGACGATTGGAATCACGGAGTATTCATGGGATCTATCGTAGGTTCTGAGGTTACTGCAGCAGCTATCGGTTTGAAGGCTGGTGTTCGTCGTGACCCATTCGCTATGTTGCCATTCTGTGGTTACAACATGGGAGACTACTTCCAGCACTGGATTAACGTAGGAAATGCAGCTAAGGATAAGAACAAGCTTCCTAAGATTTTCTTCGTTAACTGGTTCCGTAAAGACAAGAGCAACAAGGCACTTCCAGGTGGATTCTTGTGGCCAGGTTATGGAGACAACAGCCGTGTATTGGCTTATATTTTCGATCGTTGCGACGGTAAGGGAAAGACAGTTGATACAATCATTGGTAAAGTTCCTGCTCCAAATCAGATTAACATCAAGGGATTGAATTCCTGCTTCACAGAGGAGACAATGAAGAAAGTTCTTGAAGTTAAACCAGAAGAGTGGAAAGACGAGGTTGCTTTGATCGAAGAGCACTATGCTAAATTCGGCAAACACCTTCCAAAAGAACTTCGTGAGCGTCTTGACAGCCTCAAGAAGAAAATTGGTATGTAATTCTTGAAAGAATAACATAAATTCAGGCACTCGTCACTTTGTGGCGAGTGCTTTTTTATGTTCTTCTTGAAATCTGCTTGTGATGTTATTCCTGCCTTATGTTGTAAATGTTTCAGGAAAAGGTTAATTTCGATAATCGTTGTCAAATAACTTAGTCGCATATATGAGAAAGCTTTTATACATCATTATATCTCTTCTTTTGATGGTGACCTTTTCTTCTTGTACAAAAAAAGAAGGTCATGGTGTGGCTTATATGTCCGTCTCAGATTTCATTAAAATGGAAAATAGGGCGCAGATTAAGTCAATAAGAGTAGATATCTCTTCAGAAAACCGAGGTGATGATATGTCGAAAGACTCTGTTCCTGTATCAGTATCGATAAAGGATTCTGTGTTGATTCTGACAACTTCAGCAGATACGATTCGCTTGCCCGAAAATTGTGCTAACATGTTTAAGGATTGCGTCAATCTTGAATTTGTAGATTGGCGTCATTTTGATCTTAGCAATGTGGAGATTATAGATGGTATATTCTTGAATTGTAGATCTTTGCGGTATGTTGATTTTGATTGTTCGGATACGGTGAAGGTGCGTTCTTTTAATGATATGTTCTCCGGCTGCACAAATTTGCAAGTTGTAGATATGAGTTCTTTGAGCCTGAAGTATATAGATTTCGAAAAATTTGAATTCCGTCGATATACTGATTTTACTGGTTGCAAATCTCTAAATTTATTAATAACACCATTAGAAATGTGCCAGAAAGATGTTTATAGGAAACTACTGAAACTATATTATATTCCTTATGAGAAAATGTGTTTTTCAATTCGTGATGGTGGAGTGTGGAAGAAAGATGATAAGGGTGATCAATATGTTGATTGGATGGATATGCCTGCCAAATCTACACTCTTGTTTGTAAAAGCACCATGGAACAAAGATAAAGCCATCTTATCTTCTAAGTATCGTGGCTTGGCAGGAGTAGAATACCCTTATATTATAGATTCAATAGTAATAAAAACAAAAACAGATTCAAAAGATAAAACACATAATATGTCGAGTGGAGATGTTCCCATTTATGCTAATCGTGATCATACAACATTGATAATGACAACAACGGCAGATGTTATCTATTTACCTGAAAATTGCAGTTATATGTTTGCTGGTTTAGAAGATGTTAAGTTTCTAGATTTGAATCATTTTAATACAGATTATGTGACAGACATGAGTTTTATGTTTTGTGGCGTAGGTGTTGAATTGTTGGAACTGTCTTCTTTTAATACTTCAAATGTGACGGATATGTGTGGTATGTTTAAAACTTATGATGAGGGTCATCATCCGTTGAAATATATAAATTGCTCAAGTTTCAACACATCCAAGGTGACAGATATGAGTTATATGTTCGCATTTAATATGAATTTGACTTCGTTGGATTTAAGTAACTTCAATACTTCAAATGTTGCGAATATGCGTGGTATGTTTCTTTGGTGTTCTCATTTAGAGAATTTAAACATTTCTTCATTCAATACTGAAAATGTGACGGACATGGATCGTATGTTTGGCTGTTGTTATGATTTGAAATCATTAGATTTGAGTCATTTCAGTTATAAGTCAATAATTCAAGGTAATCGTAAGTCTAATACTAATGAGGAGAGACTTTTCTGGACTGTTCCTATTTTTTAATAGAATGACTTAAAATCAGCATTTCTGAGAACGTTTATATATATCATTATATCTTTGGTATCTTAGATTTATGAAGCATATTTTATTCATATTATCTATCTTCTTCTTCAATACCTTATTTGCAGAAGATCCCCGTTGCATCTATTTTGATGGGAAGGAGAAGTGTGAGGTGATTTTTAAGGATACCATTTTGCCTGAGACTTATACCCGTCAGTTCTTTGTCTATAAATGGAGCTATTCTACCGAAAACCAGACGCTTCTCCTGAAACGTGATTCCATCTATCGTATCAACAATGCTTTTGTAAAGGAGTTGCCTCGAAAACGTTTGAACTATCCAAGGGTGGATACCTTGGATGGCAAGCCTTACCTTTTTTTCTTTTATGAGCGTCAGCCCTCCAATATAAGCGTTCTGCATACAGAGATTGTGGCGGTTCTTTATTCTTTGGAAGATGGCAAATGTTACGAGCTTTCCAACAAAGGTAGTCGACGCAATGTGAAGCTGCGCAAATCGGCTTACGCAACTGATTTTGTCTTTTTGAATGTCTCTCAGCATATCAAGGGTACGACAGACACAACCTTGATTAATTACATGAGGAGACAGGTTGAAAAGACGGGCTTCATTAAAGAGTTGTCTGATTTGGATCTGAATAATATCAAGAACTATGTTGTACTTTGGAACCTCAAGAATAATCTTGAAAAGATAAAGAGAGATAGTCTGATCGATTTTCCATATTATAAAGAACCATTTTCTCCGTTGAAGGCAGAAATGAGCGGTGTCCGCGTCTTGAAAAATAAGAAATATGAGGTGATCGCATTCTCTTTTGGCGATATTGTTGCCTTTGATAGGGGGAAAAAACTCTATTTTGTTGTTTGGGCATTAGAAGAGCTGCAAAAGGAAGATTTTGCCTCTTCTATGAACTGGAACGGAGAATCTGATTGCGAAATCAAGGTGCATGGTTACTTTGACACTTCTGAGTTTATTATAAATCTAAAAACGGGCAAAATCACCTATTTAAAATAAAAACAATTCCACTTGTGCGCCTTCTTTCCTATTGCATCAATGTTTAAATGGCAGAATTATGGAAGATAGACGGAATCGTTAAAAGTATAAAGTACGTAGGTATGGCTGTCAAAACTATAGGTAGACGGACGTCTTGCGGTTAAGACATCTGTTAGCATCTGAAAATCTTTTTATGCAAGAGATGGAACATCTAGTATATAAAAGTGATAATTATTGTCCGTTGCCTAAAAATCTGATAAATCAGAATGGATGTCATGCTGATGGAAAGATGAACCGAATGGTTTGGTCTGAGGCTGTACAGTTGCGGACTGCATGTGACATTTTGCGGATAGCATGTCGCATAGAATGTCCGATTGTACTTATCCATGGAAGAGAAGATCCTCATCCGATAGATGGCGTTTCCGAACCTCTGCGATCTAATAAGGTCCCATTTGTAGAACATATTTTTCCTCGATGTGGACACTCCCCATTCTATGAGAAAGAGTGGTCGTCCTAACTCTGTCGTTTAGTTTGAGCTTGTATTGATTGTGAGAAATTGATTTTAGATTCTGTTTTTTATTCTGAAAAAGAACCTTTTCATCGGTTCTTTTGCTTCCTGCTGTTTCTGTTGCTGATTTTGTCTACTCATTTGCTGATTTTGTCCACCTGATTGACGATTTTGTCCACCCAAAGACAATGCGGGTTATTTACTTTTGTTTCATACAAATTAGATGTATATCATGAAACACAACTACAAATCATTAATGAAATCATTGTGCATTGTCGCATCCTTATTTTTGGCGGAATTTGTGATGGCAGGCAGTCAATTGGCGTTCCCCGGTGCATTGGGCTTTGGTCAAAGTGCTACGGGAGGAAGAAGTGGCAAAGTCTATCATGTGACTAACTTGAATGATTCGGGTACGGGCTCGTTCCGCGATGCGGTTAGCTCCAGTAATCGAATCGTAGTGTTTGACGTCAGTGGCCATATCCGTCTTAAAACGGCCGTCACCATCAATAGTAATGTCACAATCGCAGGACAGACGGCTCCGGGTGAGGGTATCAGTCTTGATGGAGGGAAACTCTCGTGTGGTGGTAAGTCTAATATTATTATCCGTCATTTGCGTATCCGTCCGGGGTCGGAAACGGCTTCTGTCAAAGATGACGGTCTTAACATGTACCGTTCTCAGAACTGCATCATCGACCATTGTTCGGTCGAGTTCTCTCCTTGGAACAATATAGGTGGTTCTGGTTCCAATGATTATAAAAGTACAAACATCACTTTTCAATATTGCTTGATTGCTGATCCTATTTATCAGCAGTTTGGTGCTCATATTGAGTCTGTCAACAGCCAATGGACATGGTATGGCAACTGTTTCGCCAACACCCACAATCGTAATCCATTGGAGAAGATAAATGATGTGTTTGTGAATAATGTCCTTTATAATTATCAGGGAGGATATACCACGCATACAAGCACCAATTTCAAACATGATATAGTCAACAACTATTTCGTCGGCGGACCAAGTTCAGGTTCTACCGATAATACGTGGTTTCAGGTTGACAAAAATCAGTCCATCTATTATAGTGGCAATATGAAGGACCGCAATAATGATGGGGTGCTGAATGGCACAGGAACTACTCCTTATTGGTATCAGGGTACTGGCACGGTACTCTCTTCACCATGGAGTGAACAGACTAATCTCCTGTCGACGATTTCTGCTGCTTCTGCTTTTAGAATGGTTGCTTCCCGTGCCGGAGTGCAGCCATGGGACGATATGGATCGGCTCATCATGGGACAGGTGCAGAGTGTCGGGAAAAGTGGTGCGATGTACACCTCGCAGACGGCCACCGGCTTGACCAACGATGGATACGGAGCTATTGCATCCGTGGAAAAACCTGCCGATGCGGATAATGACGGCATGCCCGATTTCTGGGAGTTGGCGATGGACCTTAATCCGTCGAAAGATGATGCTATGGCTATTGGAAGTGATGGATATGCCAATATTGAGGTCTATGTCAACTGGTTGGCAATGTTGCACGAAAAAGTGGAGGCCAACTCTTCTTTGAATGTCGATTTGGCTGGTTATGTGCCAGGTTGGTCTAAAGTGTCGTCGACCTACAAGGTTTCCGGTGCGAAGAACGGTGTGGTTTCCCTTTCGGGAAGCAATGCTACGTTTGTCCCCGATATGAACTATTCTGGTCTGGCAAGTTTTGATTTCACGGTGACGGGCACTGACAACACCTCGTTCACAACGACTGTTTATGTGTTGGTACTAAAGGGAGAGAATGTGGTCTATGAAAATCCCACACTGACCAAACAAGGCGGAGGTTCGTCGTCTCAAAGTTTGTTTACGAACGAGTCTATCCAAAATTTCAGTTTCTTGTGGGAAAATGCGGCGACGGTGGAGGTGAAATGGACACCGTGTGCACCAGAAGGTGTTGTTACAATGATAGACAAGTTGGCAAAAACGGTGACATTTTCAGGAACTCCTTTGGTTTGCGGTTCTTATGCTTATGAGGTGGTGACGGTGGGTGCCGTTACCACTGTCTCCCGAACGGGAACAATAGATGTAAATCCTCATGTGTGTGTTTATGAAAACGTGACGGACAATGCATCCGATTGGAGTGTGGTTGATTCTTGGAAAAACAAAATGCTTCCGTATGATTGTGACACAGCTATAGTTCGGACGGGCGAGGTGAATGTCAATGCCGATGTCCGTGCGGTGACGTATGTTGAGAATGAGGGTGTCTTCAGAATCCGCACGAATGTGGCGGTGCGTGAGTTGCACTTGAATGGTGGAATTTTGAAGTCATACACCAGTAATCCGGAGTTCCGTCTCACGGTGTCTGAACTCAGCATCGACCAACCGTCTGTTTTTATTTGTGGCTCGTTGGATACTTCCGTGTTTAAAGTGAGTGGAAAAATGACGGGTGTTGGTGATGTGACGAAGACAAAGACGGGCGTTTTGATGTTGAATGCTGATGCTTCTGCTTTTTCTGGACGTTGGTATCTACAGGAGGGGACAATTCGATTGACCAATGCTAATGGATTGGGAACGGAGGGTGTCTCTTTGTCTGCTGGTACAATGTTGCATGTGGATGTCTCTGCAACGACAGGCTCTGTGTTATTGGAAGAAACTTCCAAGTTGAATTTGGATGCTGATCTGACGGTGGGCGCTGCTTACTTAGGTGGTTTGCGTTTGAATAAAGGAAAATATTCGGCGGCAGATCATCCTGCTTATCTGAAGGGAACTGGTTATCTGATTGTGACGGAGGAGCAGACTGAAGCGAATGTTGTTGATGTTTTGTCTCTTGCGATGAATGTTGTTCCCAATCCGTTTGAAAATGAAGCTGAAATCCTGATAACTGCGGATAAAAATATGCAGTGCCGTTTAACGGTGACAAATATGGATGGAACTATTGTTGGTTCTTATCTAGTGCAAATATATCCATTGTCCAATAAATTCGTGTTGGATCTTGAGGCTCTTGTACCAGGTATCTATTTTCTAAAGGCAGAGAGTCCAGAAGGTATCTGGGTGAAGAAAATCATGAAAAAATAATCTGTTTATCTGTTTTTTGTTTTTACGGGCTGTCAGATGCTTTCTTTGAATACTTGTTTTGATAGCCCGTGTTTTATTGATTTTTATATAAAAGTACCCGTTGGCGGAATTAAAAAGTTAATAAATTGATGTTTAAAAAGTTGCGCATATCATTGATTTGTAGTATATTAGAGTCATCTAACACTTTAATATTCAATCTCTGTATGCACAACTTATATGTAATATTCGGCAAATTTCTTGATATATGCAAGCAATTTGCCGATAACTTGGTAAACGA
>Ga0208197_1004186_pt1 | contig 10860 bp, 12 predicted proteins | sample AD_JPNNA4_MetaG_FD_184444 | JGI IMG/M metagenome (GOLD analysis project Ga0208197, IMG submission 184444) | Active sludge microbial communities of municipal wastewater-treating anaerobic digesters from Japan - AD_JPNNA4_MetaG (SPAdes) (version 2) | ecosystem: Engineered > Bioreactor > Anaerobic... | reverse complement strand
CGGACGAGGAGGTGGCGCCGATCGCGGCATACCTCGGGCTCGTCGACACCGCCAACGGGATGAACGTCCGCGTCGACCCGAGCGAGTGGCTCTTCCCCAACATCGACCTCACCGTCCACCTCCACCGTGACCCGCTCGGCGGCCCGGGGCACTGGGTCGGCTTCGACACGCAGGTGACCTTCGGGCGCGAGGGCGTCGGCCTCACCTCGACGACGCTGCACGACGAGGGCGGGGCGGTCGGCCGGGCCGAGCAGATCCTCACCCTCCGCGCCGGGCGCTGACCAGCCGGTATGCCGTCCGCGCCCCCGCATCCGCTCCTCCCCTGGATCGAGGGGTATGCCGTCCGCCTCGGTTCCCCTCTCACCTCACCGACCGCTCGGGTCACCACCCCAAGCGGCGCCGAATTGGCCTTCGTCGGCGGCCTGGTCGTCAAGCTGCACCACCCCCGCACCGATGTCGCCGAGTTGCGGACCCGACTGGCGCTGGCCACTGATCCGGCGCTCGCGGCATACCTGGTGCTGCCGGTGAGCAGCGAGGTCGCGGTGGCGCCGGACGGTCGGGCGGTGACCGCGTGGCCTCGGGTCGAGGTCCTCGACCCCGCCGACGCCGGCCGTGAAGGGGCCACGGTGCCCTGGGCCGATGCCGGCCGGCTGCTTGCCGGGCTGCACCGGGCCAGGCCGTTGGGGTCGATGCCGGTGCATGGGGGCTGGGCGCGACTACGGCGCGCGGTCGTGCGCGCCGAGGGCGGGGCTGACGTCGACCCGAGGCTGGGGATGGTCGCGGCGGCCGGTCAGCGCGTCCTCGCCGGTCTTGATCTGGCTGCAGCCGACCCTGCCTCGCGGCCCGACCGGCCCCTCACTGTGGTCCATGGCGACTGGCATCTGGGCCAACTGGGGCGCGTCGACGGGGCGTGGCGGCTGCTGGACCTCGACGATCTCGGGTGGGGCGACCCGGCGTGGGACCTGGCCCGACCGGCTGGGTTCTGGGCTGCTGGGCTGCTGTCGACGGACGACTGGGAGGGTTTCCTCGCGGCATACCGTGCTGCCGGCGGTCCCGGCGTGCCGGTGACGGGCGACCCGTGGCCGGCGCTGGATCTGCCGGCGCGAGCGGCAGTCGTCATCGCGGCGACCCGCGCGGTCGGCGCTGTCGGGGCTGTCGGCGCGAGGCGGTCGGGAGCTGACACGCACAGCGACCACACAGCGGAGGCACTGCTGGATGCCTGCCGGAAGATGTGAACTCTCGCCATGAGCCAGATCCCACCGTTCCCGCAGGACTCCGCCACCCCCGCCCAGCAGCCGAGCGCCCTCGTGTGCCCCAAGTGTCGCGGGACGATGCGGACCTACGACCGCAACGGAATTCACGTCGAGCAGTGCGAGACCTGTCGGGGCCTCTTCCTCGACTTTGGCGAGTTCGAGGCGCTCGCGCGGCTGGAAGCCAACGTGCACGCGGCTGCCGCAGCGCCGCCCGCCCCTGCCCCGCAGCCTGCGCCGGGCTATCAGACCGGTTACCCGAGTTATGGCCCGGAGTGGGGCTACCGCGGTGGCCACCACTACCGCAAGCGCGGCCTGTCCGGCCTCTTCTTCTCCAGCTAACCCCCCTCCGCCTCTCTGCCCCTTGCCGGGTCGAGGTATTCCGCCATCACCTGGCGATGGTGGAATACCTCGACCCGGCAGGGGGCAGGGGGCAGGGGGCACGGCAGGGGGCAGGGCAAGACAGAAATCAGGCCTCGCCGGGGTAACGCACCCCCATCTGCCGGCGGGCCTCGTCGAGCACGCTCATGACGGCGCGCGAGTCATCCCAGCGCATCCGCTCGCTCTCGACCCGCCCGTCCGCCACGCACCGCGCGACCTCGGCGATCTCGAACTGGAACCCATTGGCCACCCGACCGTCGAACTCCTCAACGACCTCGCGGACCTTGCCGGGCGCAAGACGTCGAGCCACCGTCCCGCCATAGAAGTCGCCATCGAGCTCGATCCGCCCGCCAGTCCCACAGACCACGGCCGTCGTCGGCGTCTTGACCTTGAGCGTGCACGACGCCTGCGCGAACACCGGGTCGGGGTAGCCCAACGTCAGCGCCACACTCGCGTCGACCCCGGTCTCGGTGCGGTGCCCGGCCGCATGAACGCTCGTCGGCGCACCGAGCAGGTCCACCACGAAGGCCACCGGATAGACCCCGAGGTCAAGCAGCGCGCCGCCGGCCAACTCGGGTGCCTTGAGCCGGTGGTCCGGCCCGAGGTCCAGGCTCTGACCGTGGTCGGCGACGACGGTGACGACCTCGCCGATCCGCCCGTCAGCGATCCAGCGACGCACGGCGGCGATGTGCGGCAGGTGCCGGGTCCACATCGCCTCCATCGCAAACACGCCCGCGCCGCGCGCCGCGTCGAAGATCTCGTTGACCTCAACGAGGTTGCGCGCCAACGCCTTTTCGATGAGGACGTGTTTGCCGGCCCGCGCCATGGCGACCGCGTGGTCGCGGTGGGCCGAGTGCGGCGACGCGACATAGACCGCGTCGACCTCGGGGTCGGCACCGAGGGCTTCGTGCCCGGCATACGCCCTCGGTATGCCGTGTCGCTCCGCGAACGAGCGCGCCCGACCCTCATCGCGTGAGGACACCGCGACGACCTGCCCGGCAGTGAACTGGCTCACCGCCTCGGCGAACTTGTTGGCGATGCCACCCGGCGCGATGATGCCCCAGCGCAAGCTCGGCGCAGCAGCGGGGTCCAGGACGCCCAGCACGTCGCTCATTCCTGGCCCTCGTCGGCGATGACGGTGCGCACCGGGGTGGGCAGCATGACCGTCCGGCTGACCGTGCACAGCTTTTCGTGCGAGAGCGAGACCAGCCGAGGGACGAGCGCCGCGGCAGCCGCCCCGGACTCGGTGTCCGGGAAGGAGATTCGGAAGGTCACCTCGACCTCGGACAGGTGGTTGCCGAGGTTGTCGGAGACCTTGACGCCACTGCAGTCCACGACGAAGGACTCCGGCTCGCTGCGCCGGGTGGTCACCTCGTCGACGTCGACGCTGGTGCAACCGGCGATCGCGGCAAGCAACAACTCCACCGGCGTGTAGTCGGAGTCTTGGCCACGGCCGAGCATGACCGTGCCGCCGCGGGGGTTGGTCACGGCATACCGGCCGGCGGCGACGCGCTCCAAGCGGACCGAACGCAGGCCAAGGGAAGGGTCAGTCGAGGTCATGGGGACAGCCTGCCACGGGCAACGGGGGCAAGTAGGGTGGTGTTCATGAGCACTGATCCGACGGCGAGCGAGCCCAGCCCGCTCGACCCCACGGCCCCCCTCTCCTCCGGATACGATCCGGCGGCGACCACGCCGATGTCCCCGCCCCCGCCGGTGACGCCACCCCCTGCACCCGTCGGTCCCTGGGACAGCACCCCGGCCGCGCCCCCTGCCCCCGTCGCCCCGCCCGTTGCCGCGGCCCCGCCGGTTCCCGACTACGGGCAACCCGCCGCCTACGGCCAACCCGCTCCTTACGGACAACCCGCCCCTTACGGCCAGCAGGCTCCCTACGGGCAACAGCCGCCGTATGGCCAGCAGCCGGGTTACGGCCAGCCCGCCCCCTACGCCTCTCCGTATGCCGCGCCGCCCGCCTATGGCGGTGCTGCGTACGCCGGCATCGAGCACCCGCAGGGCATCTTGATCCTCATTCTCGGCATCCTCTCGATCGTTTTCTGCGGATTCACCGGGCCGTTCGCCTGGGTCATGGGTCGCAAGGCCATGCGGGAGATCGACACCAGCGGCCAGCCCTACAGCAACCGCAGCCAGGTCCAGGCCGGCATGATCACCGGCATCATTGGCTCCGTCATCCTCGTCCTCGGAGTCCTCTACTTCGTTTTCGTCTTCTTCATCGTCGGGATGGCGGCCAGCAGCAGCATTCGCTGACCCACCCTCAACCCCGCAAACGCGAGGGGGCGGCATACCGAGTCGGTATGCCGCCCCCTCGCGTTGGTGCGCGCATCGGCTACTGCCGGTAGCTGGCCAGGAAGTTGCCGATGCGTCCGATGGCCTCTTCGAGCTCTTGGACGTGCGGCAGTGTGACGATCCGGAAGTGGTCGGGCCGCGGCCAGTTGAAGCCGGTGCCCTGCACGACGAGGATCTTGGCCTGGCGAACCAGATCGAGGGCGAAGCGCTCGTCGTCGTGGATCTCGTGGACCTCGGGGTCCAGCCGCGGGAACAGGTAGAGGGCGCCGCCGGGCTTGGTGCACGTGACGCCGGGGATCGAGTTGATCAGCTCCCAGGCGAGGTTGCGCTGGGCGAGCAGGCGGCCGCCGGGGAGGATCAGCTCGGTGATCGACTGGTAGCCGCCGAGCGCCGTGGCGATCGCATGCTGCGCAGGCACATTGGCGCATAGCCGCATGTTCGCCAGGATGTTGAGGCCCTGGATGAAGGACCGGGCGTGGTGCTTGGGGCCCGAGAGCGCCAGCCAGCCGGACCGGAAACCGGCCACCCGATAGGCCTTGGACAGCCCGTTGAAGTTGAGGCAGAAGACGTCGGGCGCCAGGGACGCCAGCGCCGTGTGGGTGGCGTCGTCGTAAAGGATCTTGTCGTAGATCTCGTCGGCCATGAGGACGAGTTCGTGCTCACGGGCCAGCGCGATGATTCCGCGCAGGACGTGGTCGGGATAGACCGCGCCGGTGGGGTTGTTGGGGTTGATGACGACGATCGCCTTGGTGCGCGGGGTGATCTTGGCCGCCATGTCGGCCAGGTCGGGGATCCACCCCTCGCTCTCGTCGCACAAGTAGTGCACCGGGGTGCCACCGGCGAGCGCGGTCGCGGCGGTCCACAGCGGGTAGTCCGGGGCGGGGATGAGGACCTCGTCGCCGTTGTCGAGCATGGCCTGCATGGCCATGACGATGAGCTCGCTGACGCCATTGCCGAGGTAGACGTCCTCGGTGCTCACACCCTCGACGCCCTTGAGCCGGTAGTACTGCGTGACGGCGCGGCGGGCCCCGATGATGCCCTTGGAATCGCTGTAGCCCTGGGCCAGCGGCAGCTGGGCAATCATGTCGACGAGGATCTCGTCGGGGGCTTCGAAGCCGAAGGGTGCCGGGTTGCCGATGTTGAGCTTGAGGATGCGGTGACCCTCGTCCTCAAGCCGCTTGGCCTCCTCGAGCACCGGCCCCCGGATGTCGTAACAGACGTCGGCCAGCTTCTGGCTCTGGGTCAACTCGCGCATGGGTCCAGCCTCCCACGGCCGGTATGCCGCCTCCGCACGGGTTTCTCACCACGTGAGCAGACCGGGTTCAGCCAGGCGTGCGATGCTGGCAGGTATGCGGGTCACGATGCTGTTGGCCGATCATGCGGTCGTCGCCGAAGGCAAGCTCTATGTCAATGGGGGCGGTTGGTCGATCCGTCCGGCCGGCCCCACACCGATGTTCCTGGCGCTGAAGTTCGACGTGCCGTGGGATCTGGCCGGTCGTCCCATCGAGGTGGAGCTACGCCTGGTCGACGAGGACGGGCACCTGGTCGCCCAGCGCACCCCGCAGGGTGACCAACCAGTGCTCGTCAATGCCCGGCTGGAGGTGCAGCGGCCTCCGGGCCTCACGCCTGGTGCGCCGATCGATGCCGCGATGGCGATCGGCGTGCCACCGTTCGGGCTGCCCCCCGGTCGGCGGTATTCCTGGCGGCTGTCGGTCGACGGCCACCAGCGCGAAGACTGGGTCATCGAATTCGCCACCCGCCCCGAGGCGTAGGGACGCTCAGGGAGTCTTGTCGCCCCAGCGCACGAGGGTCCACGACCGCTGCGGTGTCCGGGTCAACTCGAGGACGATGGTGTTGTCCAGGCCGGTCGTGCGCAGGAAGTCGACCGTGAGGTTGGTCGCGCGGGCCGCGGCCCACGTGCGGATCATGGCGCCGTGGCTGATGACGGCGATAGTCCCCTGTCCAGCGGCGTGGGCCTCGTCGAGAACTGCGTCGAACCGCTCTAGAACCTCCCGTCCCGACTCCCCGCCTGGCATCCGAGCGTCGAGATCTGCGTTCCAGGACATGATCGTCGTGAGATAGCGGACCCAGTCGGCGGACATCTCGTCCTCGCCCGCCTGGATCTCCCGGATGCCGCCACGGACGACGACCTCGACACCGTGGCGAGCGGCCAGCGGCGCAGCCGTCTGCTGGCTGCGGGTCAGGTCGGAGGCATAGACGGCCTCGATCGGCTCGTCGGCGAGCGCCTCGGCCAGGGCCCGGGCCTGCTCGAGGCCGACCTCGTCGAGTGGGGCACCGGGGGCCGCAGTGTCGAGCAGTCGGGTGACGTTCGACGCGGTCTGGCCGTGTCGGATGAGCAAGAGTCGCACCCACCGAGGCTAGTCGTTCCAGGCCCTGCGCTCGGCGCGGTTATCGCCACGCATCGGTTTGAGCTCAGGGCTCCGCGAGGTCCGAGGGGACCGAGACGCCGAGGAAGTGGGCGGTGTCTGCATCGACGGGGTGCGCCCAGACCTCGGCCGTCTCACCTTGCTGCACCAACCGTCCGGCTCGCATGATCGCCGTCCGATCGGCCACCGTGAAGGCATCGCCATGGTCGTGGGTCACCATCATGGCCGTCGTCCCAGTCTCGGTGAGCACGTGCCGAAGGTCAGTGGCCAGCCGCTCGCGCAGCGACCGGTCCAGCGCCGACAGCGGCTCATCGAGCAACAACAACCGCGGGCGGGCAGCCAGAGCCCGAGCCAACGCGACGCGCTGACCCTCGCCGCCGCTGAGCGTGGTGGGGCGGCGCGCGGCATACCCCGCGAGACCGACGAGCTCGAGCAGGCGGTCAACCTCCGTGCGCGCCTGCGATCCGCGGATCCCCTTGCGCGCCAACGCATAACCGACGTTCCCGGCGACATCGAGGTGACCGAACAGCTGCCCGTCCTGGAACATCATCGCGAAGCCACGCCGATGGGTCGGCACCCTCACGAGGTCCGCACCGTCGAAGCTCACCGAGCCCGACGCGAGCGGTTCCAGCCCGGCGACGGCCCGCAGCAGGCTGGACTTGCCACACCCTGACGGCCCAAGGATCGCCATCACCGTGCCCGAGGGGACCTCAAGGCTGACATCGTCGACCGCGCGGGTCGCCCCGAAAGACACCGACACACGGCTGATCGAGAGCATCAGAAGGCCCCCACTGACGACACCCGCAGGCGCTCAACGACACCCATGACGGTGACGGTGACAACGGCGAGGATGACCGACGCCGCGAGTGCCATGCCGAGATTGTCGACCCCCGGGCGTCCGATGAGGCGATAGATGACCACGGGGAGGGTCGGGCTGTCGGGTCGGGCCAGGAAGCTCGTCGCACCGAATTCCCCCAGCGAGACCGCGAGCGCCAGCCCGATGGCCGCGAGCAAGGGCCGCCAGATGATCGGCAGGTCCACGGTGGCGAGCACCTGCCAGGGGCGAGCACCCAACGTCGCCGCGACTTGCCGTTGCCGGTCGTCGATGGCCCGCAGCACCGGCGCAAGGGTCCGCACCACCAGGGGCAGGGCGACGATCGCTTGGGCGATCGGGATGAGCACCGGCGAGGTCCGCAAGTCCAACGGCGGCCGGTCCAACGTGATGAGGAAGCCGAAACCGACCGTCACCGCAGACACCCCCAACGGCAGCATGACCACCCCGTCAAGCAACCGGCGCCATCGCAGACCGCCGGGCGAGCGGGCCGGGCGCGAGACGAGGACGGCAACGAGCAGGCCGAGGACGACGGCGAGGATCGTCGCATCGATGGCGATCCGCCACGACGTGCCCAGCGCCTCCCACACGGTGACCGGCAGCGCGCTGCGACCGTCAGCCCCGCCGACCCGTCCCAACGCGAGGTAGTAGTCCAGGGTCCACTCCCCCTGGCGCCGCAGCGAGCGCACCACCAACGCCAGCACGGGAACCGCGACGAACGCGACCGCCAGCACCGTGGCAATCACCGAGCCCATCGCGTATGCCGTGACCCGCCCCGGCGCGATCGCGGACTTCGCGGCCCGCTGGGTCCCGGCGTCGCGGGAGCGGGCCCGATCGGCCAGCAGCAGCATGGCGACGACGGCGACGAGTTGGACGACCGACAACACCGCCGCCCCGCGCAGGTCGAACAGGGCAGTCGTCAGCAGGTAGATCTCGGTCTCGACGGTGCCGTAGGCCAGCCCGCCCATCGTCAGCACGACACCAAAAGCCGTGGCGCAGAAGAGGAACACGATGGACGCCGCCGAGATGATCGACGGCGCCAGGGCGGGCAGCGTCACGGTGCGGAAGACCGTTGCGGGTCCGGCGCCCAAGGTGGCCGCGGCCTCCTCGGGCCGGCGGTCCAAGCCCTCCCAAGCCGCTCCGACCGTGCGCACGACGACCGCGAGATTGAAGAACACGAAGGCGGCGAGTATGCCGCCCCACTCCCCGTCCAGCCCCAGCCCACCGAGCGCGCCGCCCTCGGCGAGCAACGACCGGAACATCACGCCGACCACGACGGTCGGCAGAACGAAGGGCATCGCGACGATGGCCCGAAGCGTCCGACGGCCGGGCAGGGCCAACCGGTAGAGGGCGTGGGCCACCGGCACCCCGACGACGACCGAGATCACGGTCGCGGCCGCCGAGATGGCCAGGGTGAAGCCGATGATCCGTTGGGTCCGGGCCCGGCCAAGGACCTCGGCGAAGCCACCGAGGTCCAGCACCCCGCCCGGCGCGAAGCCCCGAGCGAGCATGCCTGCGACCGGAAGGGCGAAGAAGATGGCGAGGAAGCCGAGCGGGAGGATCGCCGCGACCGTGGTCGCGGCGATCCTCCCGGCTCGGTCCCGGGTCACTTGGCTGTGACCTCACTCCATTGACGCAACCAGGTGTCCCGCTGGGCGGCGATCTGGTCGGGCGACACGACGAACGGCTTGTCGGCGACCTTGGCCCACTTCGCCCAGTCGGTCGGCAGGGTGGCGGTCGAGTCGACGGGGAACATGTACATCGAGTCGGGGATCGACGCCTGCACGGCCGGGCTCAGCAGGAATGAGACCAGAGCACGCGCCCCCTCGGGGTTGCGGGCGCCGGCCAGCACACCGGCATACTCCACCTGCCGGAAGCACGTGTCCAGGAGCGCCTTCGTCGTCGGCTCGGTGGCGGCCTTGGGGATCGTGAACGGCGGCGAGGAGGCGTAGGACAGGACGATCGGGCGGGTCCCGTGGCCCTCGCCGGCGCTGAAGTCGACGGAGTAGGCGTCGGTCCAACCGGCGGTGATCTTCGTGCCGTTGGCCATCAGCGCCTTCCAATAGGCCTGCCAGCCATCGCCTTTCGCGCCGATGGTCGCGAGGAGGAAGGCCAGACCGGGGCTGGAGGTCGTCGCGCCCGGCGTGACGAAGAGGTCCTTGTATGCCGGTTGGGTGAGGTCGTCGAGGGTCGCCGGGACTGGTTTGCCCTTGGCCGCGAACCACGTGTGGTCGACGTTGACGCACACGTCGCCGTAGTCGATCGGCGTCAGTTTGGTGGCTGCGGCGCCGGGCAGCGTGTGGGCCGACGCGCCGGCGGGCAGGGTCGGGGAGTAGTCCGCGAGGACACCCTCGGTGACGGCCCGGCTGGCGAAGGTGTTGTCGATCCCGAAGACGGCGTCGCCGATCGGCGAGGCCTTGGTGAGGGCGAGTTTGTTGGTCAACTCGCCCGCGTCGCCGCTGGCCAGCACCTTGATCGTGCAGCCGGTCGCCTTGGTGAAGGCCGCGGTCAACTCGTCAGACAGCCCGAACGAGTCGTGGCTGACCAGCAGGACCTCGGTCACGGCGCCGCACCGGGGTGCGGCCGCGCTCGACGGACTGCTGACCGGGGACGCGGCCGCGGTCCCCGACGTCGTTGCGGGCGCTGTGGCGGTGGTCGTCGAACTCAGCGAACAGGCCGAGAGCGACGCGGTGAGGGCGACCGCAAGAACGGCGCCGGGGATCGCGAAACGGTTCTTGCGCAAGGGATCCCTGCGGACGGGACTCCTGCGCAACGGAACCCGGACGCGCGGGTGGGCGAACGGCATACTGACATCTCCTCCTGGTTCAGGAGGGGCCGTCGACCCATCGAAGGTCGACGGGTGAGACTCGACTCCCTTCGCCGGTGCTAACCGGAGCAGGTTCGAGGGTCTGCGGCGGACCGCACTCTCAGCGCTGGGGCGCTCCCCTGTCGTGGCGATGATGACTTTACCCCGAGTCCGTGCCAGAGTCGGACGAGGCGAACGACACGGGTTGGCGAGTGGCCCGGTGGAGCAGGAGGTGCGGGATGGGTCCGATGGTGTGGAAGGTGCTGGGCACCGGCTCGGCAGTGCTGGCGGCGACCGTCGCCCAGAAGCTCGTCACCAAGGGCTGGGAGCTCGCCTCCGGTAAGCCGGCCCCCGACGACCCCAACCATCCCGAGGACACAACTTGGAAAGAGGCCGTCCTCTTCGCCGCCCTCACCGGGCTGGCCGTGAGCGCGGCCCGGGTCATGGCGACCCGCAAGGCGGCCCAGTACTACGCGAAGTCGGCTGGTCACCTGCCCGCCGCGTTGGTCAAGGCCGACGGCGCGACCGGCTAACGCGGCATACCGGATCGCGTTATGCCGCGCGCTCAGCTCGCGTCGCGGATCAACGACAGCGCCTCTCGCATGAGCGGGGCCACCGGGCCGAACGCATGCTGGCCGTTCTCGACGATGACGCGACCGCCGACGACAACGGTGAGGACGTCCGCGGCGCTCGCGGTGTAGATGACCTCGGCGGCCTTGCTGCCTGCGGTGCGGGTGGACTCGAGATCCACGGTGATGAAGTCGGCGACCAGACCCGGGGCGATGGACCCGCCGTCGTACCAACCCAGGCTCTGATAGCCGTGGACCGACCCGCAGCGCAGGAGTTGGGGGGTCGAGATCCGGCCACGCTCGCCGCTGCCGAGGCGCTCGTGCATCTCGAGTT
>Ga0208197_1004185_pt1 | contig 10861 bp, 10 predicted proteins | sample AD_JPNNA4_MetaG_FD_184444 | JGI IMG/M metagenome (GOLD analysis project Ga0208197, IMG submission 184444) | Active sludge microbial communities of municipal wastewater-treating anaerobic digesters from Japan - AD_JPNNA4_MetaG (SPAdes) (version 2) | ecosystem: Engineered > Bioreactor > Anaerobic... | reverse complement strand
CCAAGTTGTTTATTTTAGCCACGGCGGTGGGCCATTACCGATCCTTGGCGAGCCTGGCCACAAAGCCATGGTGGAATTTATGCGCCATCTACCCAGCCAGCTTCATCAGCCAGACGCAATCGTGGTGATCAGCGCCCACTGGGAAGAAAAACAAGCCACCCTGCTCGGAGCGGCTAATCCGCCGATGCTTTACGACTATTATGGCTTCCCAGAAGAGGCTTATCGGATTAATTATCCTGCGCCAGGTGACCCAGAGTTAGCACAGCGTATCGCCAATATGCTCGAGCAAAACGGCATCCCAGCGCGCATCGACCCCGCGCGTGGTTTTGACCATGGCCATTTCATTCCGCTCAAACTGATGTATCCCGAAGCCAATATCCCCTCCATTCAGCTTTCGCTGCTCAGGGGGTTAGATCCTGCGAAGCATCTAGCGATGGGGAGAGCTCTTACGGAACTGCTGCCTGAAAACATCCTCATCATTGGCTCAGGCTTTTCTTTCCATAATATGCGCGCCTTCTCCTGGGGAGATAAAGTCTACCCAGATCCAGCTAATGATGCTTTTCAGGATTGGCTGATAGACACAATTGCCAACCCCGTGGTTTTACCAGAAGAGCGGAAAGAACGGCTGCTCAACTGGGAAGAAGCGCCTTACGCCCGTTACTGTCACCCGCGCGAAGAGCATCTTCTGCCGCTTTTTGTTTGCGCTGCGTTAGCTGGTAAACCAGCAAAAATCGTTTTTGATGACCTGATTTTTGGCAAACGCGGCTTGGCATTCCTCTGGCAGTGGGGAGCAGACTAAACACCCATCCACGCGGAGAGTAAGAAAACAAAGATAGATCCCACAATAATGCCTAACGAGGTCCAATGCACGCTGCCATATTCGCGTGCTGAAGGGATTAGCTCATCTAGGGTGATGTAGACCATTACACCGCCGGCAAAAGCTAATGCGCCTGGGATGAGGTTTTGAAAGCTGCCCAGGAACAGACTGGCAAGCACAGCCCCTAAAGGCTCCGCCAAGCCAGAGAGGACAGCTATGCCCAAAGCATAACCACGCTTGGCTCCACCTTTAGAAAGTGGCAGTGCCGTAGCCAAACCCTCGGGGATGTTGTGCAACATGATTGCCATGGCAATGAACAATCCAAACTGGGGGTTGTGCATGTAGCCGGCGCCCACCGAAATGCCTTCCGGCAAGTTGTGCAGCGAGATTCCGATCGCCAAGAGTAGTCCCGAATTGATTAATTTAGCATCCACAGCTGCACCCTCATGGCTAAGCCAATGCGCACCGCGCCTATGGCGCCGCCTCGTCTGCGTAATGTCGGGGTTATCATGAGCATCATCCGCCCGGGCGAGATCTTCAGTGTGATGACCATGAAATTCAACTTGCCCAAAGCGTAAATGTGGTGCGAGATAGTCCAACGTGAGCATGAAAAGTGCGCCGATTCCGAAGCCCAGTGTGGCTGCCGTCGGACCACCCAGCTCCCAGGCTTCATTGACCAGTTCCATAAACGAGAGACAAATCATCACACCAGCAGTAATTCCCATGAGAAACCCATAAGCCCGCCTGCCCGGCCGGCGAATAATTGCCAGGGCTCCTCCTAATGCTGTGCCTAAGCTGGCGACCAGGCTCAGCAGCAATACATTCACCAATGGTGAAAATTGATCAAACATATAAAGTGACCTATTCTTTCTGAATGGGCAATCCCATTCTGCATTTTGCTGGTCGGTATTGTACTCTCTTCAGGGGAATTTACCAAAAATTCAATCAAAAATAGCGCAGGTAGTTATTAGCTACGCTGCGCCATCATGGTGAACCTCTCCATGAGAATGATCTATGTCTGCAGCATAATTGCCTGAAGTTGCCAGCGCTTACAGATAGGTCGTGCGGTCGTCTAAGTTCGGGATTGAGCACAAGAAGCGGAAGGGTTCTTCGCCGATATTGGTGTAAGCATGGGGCATACCGGCTGGGATAAAGACCACATTCCCCGCCTCCACTTCATAGTGCTCTTCGCCGAGCGTAACCTTGGCTTTTCCGCTGAGCACATACTGCTCATGCTCCACCGTATTGGTGTGCAGCGGCATTTTGCCACCTGGTTGAATCGTAAAGCAGCGCATGGTAAAATGGGGTGCTTCTTTCACCGAAATCAGCACTTGCTTGCTCACGCCGATGGAATTGGGGACTACCTCGCTGGGAATATTATCGATGTGCTTTATAGACATATGTACTCCTATTGAGTAATCTTTATGAATATTATACCTTAGGGTGTTAGTGGATTAGTTTCCCGCTCATATCCTGAGCGAAACTGTTTAATATTTTTCACTGTTAAGCCTCACTCTGCAGAGTATAATCCCTTTAGAGCTATTTTTAAGACGAAATAGGAGGCATTTGCTCATGGATGTGGTGCAATATAAGCATCTTCAAATCGAATGCGTGCAAGGTGATATCACCCGCCAGCCGGATATGGATACCGTGGTCAATGCTGCCAATGCCGAGTTGCTGCCAGGGGGCGGCGTGGCGGGTGCGATCCATCGTGCGGCTGGTCCGCGCTTAGCGGAAGCTTGCGCGCCGCTTGCGCCTATTCAGCCCGGGCAGGCTGTCATTACGCCTGCCTTCAATTTGCCCAACCGCGCTGTCATCCACTGCCTCGGTCCGGTTTACGGGGTGGATAGCCCAGCGGAAATGCTGCTCTCGGCGTGTTACCGCAACGCTTTGCATTTAGCTGAAAAAGAGGGCTTAACTTCGATTGCATTCCCCGCCATATCTACTGGTATTTTCGGTTATCCTTTCTCTGAAGCCGCCCGCATCGCTATCCATACCGTGTTGGATGAAGCAGAACAGCTCTCAGCTGTGCAGCGCGTGCGCTTTGTGCTCTATGGGCAGAAAGATTACGAAATCTATGCGCAGCTCCTAACAGAGATCATCCACCTCAGGGAGGAATACGCTCGGCAGGCGCTTTTCACGGACCTTTACGAGCTGACCATGATGCAAGCTTACCAAGCCGAAGGCATGCTGGACCAAGCGGTCTTCACGCTTTCAGTGGGCAGGCTGCCCCAAGAACGCAACTTCCTACTGGCAGCGGGCTTGAGCACAGTGCTGGATTACCTCGAGAATGTACGCTTTGACCAAGCCGCTCTGGATTACCTCTCCAGCCTGCCGCTCTTCAAGCCTCAATTTATCGAGTCCCTGCGCAATTTCCGCTTCACAGGGGAGGTTTACGCTCTCCCGGAGGGCACCCCTTTTTTTGCCAATGAGCCGATCCTCGAGGTGGTTGCCCCGCTGCCGGAATGCCAGTTCATTGAGACCTACCTGATGAACCAAATCCATATACAAACGCTACTGGCGACTAAAGCCCAACGTGTGGTGCAAGCTGCCAGCGGGCGCGCAGTCATCGATTTTGGCGCCCGCCGCATTCATGGTGTGGACGCGGCTGTGAAAGGCGCCCGCGCCTTCTTTATCGGGGGAGTCAACGCCACCTCGAACGTCTTAGCCGGCAAGGAGTATGGCATCGCGGTCTCTGGCACGATGGCGCATTCCTACGTGCAAGCGCATGACACCGAGCTGGAAGCCTTCCGGGCTTTCACACAGCTTTATCCCAAGACATACTTGATCGCGGATACCTACGGCAGCCTGAAGGGCGTGCAGGATGTCATCAAACTGGCTCACGAGCTGGGTTCGGACTTCCAGGTAGCCGGTATCCGACTTGATTCCGGCGACCTGGTTACGCTTTCCCGCCAGGCACGTCAGATGCTGGATGACGCAGGCTTGCAGCAGGTGCAAATCTTTGCCAGCGGCGGGCTGGACGAATACAAAATCCAAGAGCTGTTAGCAGCTGGGGCACCCATTGACGGCTTTGGTGTCGGGACGGCAATGGGCGTCTCGAGTGACGTCCCCAGCTTAGATATTGCCTACAAGCTTACCGAATATGCCGGGCACGGGCGCGTAAAACTCTCCTCAACCCGCACGGTTCTGGCAGGGCGCAAGCAGGTTTTCCGCCAGTCGCAAGGCAGCCAGGATGTGGGAGACACCATCGCCCGCGCCGAGGAGCAGCTCCCAGGACGACCGCTGCTCGTGCCCGTCATGCGTGGGGGGTACCGCCTGCAAGTTGCTGAGGTGAGTTTGCCACAGGCGCAGGCATACGCAAGGAAGCAGCTCGCCCGCCTGCCACAAGCTCTTCTGGCGCTCGAAAAAGCTGCAGAGCCTTATCCCGTTGCCATTTCTCCAGCGCTGCAGGAATATCAACAGGAAACACAACGGCGCTTTGCAGAGTAAGAGGAGGAATAAAATTTCAGAGCTCAGCTTTGCCTTTCAACCGGGGGATGCTCTCTTAATTATCGATGTTCAGAATGATTTCTGCCCCGGCGGCGCCTTGCCCATTGCGGAGGGCGACCAGGTAGTGCCAGTGCTCAACGCATGGATCGACGCAGCCAGCCAGGCTGGCATACCAGTCTATCTGAGCCGCGACTGGCACCCCAAGCATCACCCCAGCTTTACTGAGGAAGGCGGTCTTTGGCCAGTGCATTGCCTGCAGGATACAGCCGGCGCAGCTTTCCACGCCGGGCTGCACATCCCGCCAGAGGCGGTGATCGTGACCAAAGGCACGCGCCTTGACCAAGACCAAAACTCCGCCTTTGACCAGACCGGCTTAGCTGTACACCTGCACAAAATTAGCATTAAGCGGCTCATCGTTGGCGGCTTAGCCGAAGATGTGTGCGTACTCGCCACCGTGCTGGATGCGCGCACCGAGGGATTTGCCGTCAGTGTAATCGTTGCGGGCACCCGACCGGTGACCCCTGCTGGCGATGCGGCAGCCCGGCAGAAAATGCTAGCCGTTGGCGTTGAGCTGTTGTAATGAAGTAACTTGTTCTCGCTGGTCTCCAGACTGCGCAGCCTACCCGTAGGGTACCGATCGTGTGGTTTTGACCACTGTTTACTTGTTCTCGCCGGTCTCAAGACCGAGCGAGCGGGTTTGACCGCAGGTCTCCACAGCTTGTTCTCGCCGGTCTCCAGACCGTGCGAGCGGGTTTGACCGCAGGTCTCCACAGCCATTTGGCATAGTCAGGAGAGTGCATAGCCTACCCGTAAGACACCATGCAAGTACAAACTCTCGCCATTTTGAACAGCTTGGGTTATTATTTATGCAATTTAATCCGGTTCGGAAAGAGATGCTCAGCGAAGATAACTCCACTTACACAGAAACTTTCGCGGTCCCGGCGTATGAATGCGACGCTAACCTGCGCTGGAAGCCTTCAGCGTTTCTGCAGCACATGACCGCAGCCGCCAATGCGCACATCGACCTTTTAGGCGAAGGCTACCAAACTCTGCTCGATCAAGGGCTGGTGTGGGTACTTTCACGCATAAAGTTCAGGTTCTTTAGCTTTCCACGCGTGGAGGAGCAGATTACCATCCGCACCTGGCCTATGACCATCCAGCAGAAGCTCTTCTTCATCCGCGATTACGAAATCCTGAACGCGCAGGGTGAACTGCTCACCGCTGCCACTTCGGCGTGGCTGATGATGAACATGCAGACCCGCCGGCTGGTGCCGCCTTCCTCCTTGCAGCTGAACCTGCCGCAAAACCACAGCCGCCATGCTTTAGATGAGCCGCTGGAAAAGCTCACTCCGCCTGCGGATGGCGAGGAAAGGCTGCGCTTGCGTGCCGGCTACTCAGCGATAGACGTGGTCGGGCACGTCAATAATGCCCGTTACATCGAGTGGATTTGCGATGCCTTCCCTACACCGTGGCATCAGCGACACTCGCTCGAGACACTGCAGATTAATTACGACCGCGAAGTTCACCCCGAAGATGACGTTGTTGTAAAGGTAGCTCCGCTGGACGGGCAGCCTGGTGCTTTTGCACTCTCCGGTCATAACCTAACCCAAAACACAGAGGCGTTTACAGCTCCGGTCAGCTGGAAAGATAACCCCGCTTAGCCGACGATCTCCACGTCGATGCTGGGCTTCAGCCGGCTCTTGAGCAGTGCGGAAACGGTCTCGAAGTACCCCTCTGTGAGGTAGCGCTCCAAGCCATACTTGCGATAGACCCAATCGGCATAGTGGTAGTTCATACGATCCACCAGCACCTCGTCGGCATTGCCTGCCAGCAGCTCTGGCAAGTCTTCCGCGCCAGGCAGTAACGGCGCAATCATCACGAATGTGTGAATGCCCGCCGCGTGCAGCGCCTGCAACGCTTCGATACGGCTGGGGATAGAGGGGGCATGCGGCTCGAAGATCTGTCGGATATGCTCATCGGCTGTGCCAATGCTCAACCCCACTTCCACACCCTCGCCCGCGCGCAGAATGTCGATATCCCGCGTCACCAAGGGCGACTTGGTCTGCACCGAGACCGGCCAATGGGCATCGATGAGGATTTCCAGGCACTGCCGGGTGAGGCGGTATTGGGCTTCCAAGGGTTGGTAAGGGTCGCACACGCCACTGACCCACACGCGGGCAGGCGGTTTGCGCTGGATTTGCTTGGCAAGCAGCTGGGGGGCATTAACCTTAACGTCCACAAACGCACCCCATTGCTCCTTATGCCCGCTAAAGCGGCGCATAAAGCGCGCATAGCAATAACTGCAGGCGTGCTCACAGCCAGTATAGGCATTGATTGTATAGGGAAACACCTGCGACTTGGAAAGAATGCTTTTGGCTTGCACTTCGTTGACAATCATTTGACCAACTTTTAGATTGTGCCCGTGAACGGGTCAGTTTCTTGACCCCGCCATGTATTTATTGCTCCATCAAGCCGTAACAAGGATAAATTCCTTGGCTTGCCAATCCTTCCAGCACTTCCGGTGTCAGCATATCGGCAGCGTGGTAATGCAGCCCAAAGCGGCGTTGAATCTCGTGGATATAACCCGCTTTTTCGGCTTTAGCGATGATCTGATTGCATTGCTCTTCTGGATAGGTGGTGAGTAGTGCTCGGCGGAATTCTGCCAAAATTTCCTGGCGTTTTTGCGGGTCGGAGGGTAAGGTCATGCGCATACCGGTATATTTGCTATCGTAGGCTTCACAAATTTTCTGTTCAGAAAGATTCGGGTAGCTGTTATTGAAGACTACCATGTCATAGTCCAACTTTTTGCGCGGCGTGCTCAGGCTCTTGGGGTAACCCAAACTAAGCAGCAACATAGGCGCAACCAATTTCGGCAGCTTATACATACGCGCGGCTGCGGGGATGTTGTCGATAATCGTGCCCACGTAGCATGAGCCGATGCCATACAGCCAAGCGGCGGTCTCGATAGTCTGCGCCGCGCACACCAGGTCATCCATGGCGATGGTGTAATGCCGGAAGCTTTTATTGCAGGTGAAGGGTGCATCATTAGCACGGCTGTAAACAGCTAACTTGTGCCAATCCAAACAGAAGATCAAGTTCACAGGGGCTTGGGCGATAAAAGGTTGGTCCCCGCAGAGCTTGCTAAGCTGATGGCTCTGGATGCGGCTGCGTTCTACAATGATGGAGTAAGGCTGTAAATTGCCACCAGTGGCGCTATTGATGCCTGCAGCAAGTATTTCATATAAAATTTCTTCTGGAATCGGGTCATCTTTAAATCGGCGCACAGACTGACGGTTTTGCATCAGCCCAACAGCCCAATCGGCTTTATCTAAATCTCGCTGCATCATATACCTCTTTTCAACATAACCTAATTTTAATGGATAATTGCCCAAATTGGGCTGGATTAAGAAAAATTGGTCCGGAATTAACCCCAATTTGCATACTTAAAGGCACTCGACTGTTTAAGGAGTGCCTTCTTTTGCAAACCAATCCTCGATAAAAGTCAAGCTACTTACTCAGGACTGAGACACGATCAAAACCGGTTCGCAGAAATTTATCTCGTCTGAAGTGATTTCCAAAAATAGAGTTGTTTTCGCCTATGAGAATTGTATTGTTATGATCTTGTCTCCAAAGTAGGATATCGCCCCTGAATCGCATGCCCCGCGCTGGCAGCCGCGGCAGAACTCGACACACTTTTCAGGAGAGACAACCACAGGCCTACCCTCTCTCTCGACGAACACGCCATGATGGCAAAAGCTGATGCACGAGAGGCAGCTCGTGCATTTTTCATAATCAATGATGGGATACCAATTCTTAGACATGCATTAACCCTGACAATAGTTAAGAGTTTACCGTGATGAGATTTTTTATAGCCTCAATAGCCTGCTCAGTCTGCATGTTCCTAATATCTGCCGCAAAATGATGAGAGGTGTCGAAACCAGCCTCACGGAAGGCATCCCGGAACATTTTCGACTGCATGACGGGATCACAGCCGGCGATGAACAACTGCTCGATGCTCTTATCAGCAGCGATGGTTTTGAGATATATATCGCCATCATCCGCACAAAGCTGTGGGTGGATGGCGACGAAATCCACCAACTTTTCGCGACGAATAGCATTGATCACTTCAAAAATATTCATCCCCTGAAACGATGGGCAGGTCCCCTGACAAACACATAGCAAAAGCCCTTTTTTACCCATATTTTCTCCTTCCAAACAATTTACCTTGCCTTGAACAGGCTTTCAAATCCAAAGATACTCACAGTCATCTTTATAACTTTTCGGCTCACCCATTGTTATTAGAAAGCTGGCTCGCGAGCGTATTTCTCGTCCAGCTTAGCCAATAGGTAAGAGATCACTGCACCTACCACAAAGAGCAACGCACACATCGCTATCACACCTGCACCCGTAACGCCCCGTGGGATGATCGCAATCGTCGAGCCTACCACAATGCCCAAGATGAGATGATACATGACAGCATAATGCTTTTTGAAGAGCAAAGAGATCAAACGCGCAAATATCAAGACACACAACACGCCGCCAATCAAAATCGGGATGATGACGCCGAAATCCAGATGGCTGATACCAGCCGCCATTTTGTCATACAGCCCAAAGTAAATTAGGAAGTTAGAAGGACTCATTCCCGGCACCACAGCACCCAAGCCCATCAGGAAGCCGCTGAGCAGCCAGTTGGTGAAGCTGGGCGTAAGTTGCGAAAAGCTGCTGTTTTCTAGGGTGCGCATGGCAAATACTGTCAGTGCTGCCATTACCACCAAAAGCGCCCAATGCCAGGGCTTACGGCCCTCCTTTCCAGAAGTCTTTAGCAGTGAGGGAAAAGTGCCGCTAATAAAGCCAATGAAAAGCCAGGTAAACTGCGCCGCGTAATTGGCAAACGCCCAATCCACCACTGCGGAAAAAGCCACCACACCTAGCGCGCCACCGATGCCTACGGGGATAAAGTAGACTAAGTTTTGCAGGAATTTCTCACGCAGGTTACCTAACCAGCGCATCAACGGTTCGTAAATGCCAAAGACTACAGCTAACACACCGCCCGAGAGCCCTGGCGTGATAAACCCAACCCCTACCAATATGCCCTTCACTACGCGCAAGAGCCAATCAACAACGGTACTTTTTGGCTGCGCAATTTCTTCAGTTGCCATCAATGTTCTCCAAAAGCATAATTTCAAGGCTCCATTATACCCTCTGAAAATAATGCGAGCTGCAAGCTTCCCTCTTTAGGCTGTTTATACTAAAGGAAATTTACAGGGAAACACGGGTTAGCTCACACTCAAACCAGTACTAGCCCAATAGTGTAAACGACGAGAAGAACAAGAAATGCTGCCAAGTAACGCAAGGCGATTTTAGGATCTGAATCATTTTTCCAATGATATTTGCGTGAGAGCAGCGCCACTAAAACCATCACGAGGTAAATCAGCGGAATGATAACGCTGAGGGTAATAAACATGAGCGGGTCGTACATCTCATTGTTGCCTAATATAGCAAAGGCGATCATCCCGATCGTCCAAAAGAGCGCGCCTAAGATTGCTGGCTTCGCTTGGATGCCACGCATTTTTTGGATGCGTGTCACAAAAATCCCCATCAGCAGGATGAGCACAAGGTATCCACCCATCAACCATAGCGTACTAATTGCCTCTCGTGGCATAACAATCTCCTCAAAACAAAACCATCACTGATTCCTCAGGCGAAGAAATTATATCAGTTGATATAGGGGGTAATTTTTTTCCTAAGCTTCTACTGGCTGTGGAAAACATCAGATGAGAAGAGTAAACTCTCATAAGTAAATTTTAATTCTTATAAGGTTATTATGAGCAATTTAGAGCAAACCAAAGCCTGGAAGTGTGATGTTTGTGGATATGAATATCGCGGCAGCGAACCACCGGAAGCGTGTCCGCAGTGCGGGGCTAACCGCTCACAGTTTAAAAGCAGCCCTTCTCCGGTTCAGCGTATCGTCATTGTAGGCGCAGGGATTGCTGGGGTGAGCGCAGCAGAAGCTATCCGCGATGATAACTCCAACGCCACAGTCACGCTGCTTTCCGATGAAGCCCACTTGCCTTATTCCCGTATGAACCTGACGCGTTACCTGGCTGGCGAAGTTAGCCTCGATAAACTCGACTTGCATCCCCAATCCTGGTATCAGGAAAACCAAATCGACCTCTACCTCAACAGTCCCGTCATTGAACTTGACCCAAAACAAAAGATAGTGCGCCTGGCGGATAGGCGCGAGTTCGCTTATGACACGCTGCTTCTGACCAATGGCGCACACCCCTTCGTACCGCCGATCACAGGCGCACAAACCCCCGGGGTACAAACATTACGCACCTTAGAAGATGCAAACGCCATCCTGGCAGCTGCAGCACAACCGATCAACGTGGTCTGCATCGGTGGTGGCTTACTTGGTCTGGAGGTCGCCGGTGCGATCTCGCGGCGCGGCGCTAAGGTCACAGTGGTAGAAAGCTTAGCTTGGCTTCTTCCGCGTCAATTAGACGAGCCTGCCAGCCACATCCTGCAAGAAAAGATCGAGGCCATGGGCATTCATGTCATCGTTGGGGCGCGCACGCAAGCTTTCGTAGGGGA
>Ga0208197_1004181_pt1 | contig 10874 bp, 10 predicted proteins | sample AD_JPNNA4_MetaG_FD_184444 | JGI IMG/M metagenome (GOLD analysis project Ga0208197, IMG submission 184444) | Active sludge microbial communities of municipal wastewater-treating anaerobic digesters from Japan - AD_JPNNA4_MetaG (SPAdes) (version 2) | ecosystem: Engineered > Bioreactor > Anaerobic... | reverse complement strand
AGATAAAACTCATCTTCGAGACCTATTTGATAGAACTAAATTTCAAAATGACAAAGAACGTTTTAGGCTTAATGAGCCAAATTTGTTTAATTTTTAATAACGTCCCGATTTTAATGGGACACTAGTGACAATCTCTATTTCATAATATAAAGAACAATATGACGGCACTACAATTTGACCAATGGAATTCAATTTTCCATTTTTTCCATAAGCATGGTAGTATGGAACAAAAATCTTGGCCCTTGCCCCTTTATTAAGCATCATTACAGCTTCCTCAAAACCATCAATCAAATCACTGGAGCCTGCATAATATGTTAATGTATCATATTTTATAGGCCCGGCAAAATAACGCCCATCGTTGAGGCAACCTTTATATGCCAATGTTACTTTTTGGCCTAAGTTAATTGTTTGAGAGGTGTCTCCATTTATTATTTTACTTATATATATGCCCGTTTCTGTAGAATCTGCATAATTGGCCAAAGCAGTATCTACTGGAGATACTTTTCCCAGACTGTCTTTAATCCAGCTTTTCCAAAAAGCTTTGTCATAAGCTACAGGATCTTTAATTACTTTCAATACTTTTATCTCAAACACCAGCGATGAATAACTTGGGATGAAGTCAGTAGAATAAGAACTAAAGGCTAAATCCGAAGGTATTACCCAAACAGCGCTGTCCCCTTCTTTCATAAGTTTCATGGCATAATACATACCAAGAAATGTACCTGATAATGAAATTTTTACAGGCCCTGCAATAGTTGATACCGGAGGTAAAGTATTATCTGTTGAAATGTAAACTTTTGAAGCCAAAACATGATTGTTTGTTTCTACTACTCTGTTGGTACTGACTAATCTCAGGTTATAATCTGCAAGAATATATTCATTTTTAGCAGGAGCAATAGCCGAGGCCAATCGTTTTGAGGTATCCAGGTAAATATTATAAATTGTATCTGTTCTTCCAAGTGTAATGTTTTTTTTGCTTAAATATGACTGAAGTTCGGCGATGTCGTTATCTCTGCTTCTCATATCTTGTTGTTCTATATCAAGACAAGAAGAAAATAAAAACATGATACTACCAACACTTAAAAATGCTAATAACCCTCTTAAATTTTTTTTGCTCATAACCCAATTTTTAAAACATGTTTACCATAGATACCTCAAATTTCTTTTGGTTGCGCCCCCGGAATAATTTTTACCAGTTCAACTTCAAAAATCAATGATGTAAAAGGCGGGATAATGCCAGTAGAAGAACCGTCTTTGCCAAATGCCATATCTGAAGGGACAATGACGATGGCTTTTTCGCCTTCGCCCATCATCCCTATGGCTTCTTCTAAGCCTTTTATTACCTGCCACTCTGTTCCATACACAAACTGAAACGATTCATGACGTTTTTTTGTTGAATCGAAAAATTTCCCATCAAGGAACTTACCTTCATAATCTACTATTACAGTATCTCCCGGGTTTACCCTATTTTTTCCTCCAGGCTTTATAGAGATGAAATACAAACCACTGGAAGTGGGCCGAATATTTATTTTGTTTTGTTGGATATATTGCGAGAGTATTTCTTTCTCATATTGTCCAAAATCTTCAACCCACTTAAGAAAAGCTTTTTTTTGATTTTCATAATCTATTTCAGACTGAACATCAAGCATCTCTACGTCCACTTTCATGTTTTCATCATTTTTCAAAAATGTTGGGAGATTTTTTTGAAGGGTATAAATAAAGAAATTATTGGCATTGATAATAAATTCGGCTTTATCTCCTTTTGAAAGCATAGCAAAACAATAGTCTATAGAGCCTTCAAATGCGGGTTTGGTCAGCTTTAGCTTCCGTTGCCCCCTGAAAAATAAAGAGTCATGAATAGTTTTATAGGAAATATCAATCGTTATATAGTCTCCTATTTCTGCTTTTTTTGAACTATCATCAAAAGCCAAAAGTTTATAATAAAATCCATCCGAGCTTTTTTTGTAGCCCGGATATTTATTGTCGCATGACAGAGTTGCAAATAAGCAAACAGCCAGAAATAAAAAGGTTATTCGGTTCATAAAAATAACAAATGAAGCATTGTAATTAAATGTATATACGTTGCTCAAAAGTAATAAAATTTTAAACCGATATGCATTTATGATTCCAATGAAATAAAAAAGGCGGAAGTTGAAAAATCAAAATCCGCCTTAACACTTTATCAATTAATCTTAAAAACCATATGAAAGTCCTACTGCTAAAATCAAACCTCCCGGAGACATCAGTTTTGTTGCTTTATCGTAAGAATCTGAAACATTTTTTGCTTCAGATTTTACTATTTCATATTCTCCGCCTGATACTTTTATTGAATACCCAAATTCAAGGTTAAACCTTAACCTCTGCCCCCAAGACTTACAAATTGTAAGGTCTATCATCTGGGCTGGTTTATATTTAACGTCAGATTCAATTTTTGTTTTGTTATTATTATTTTGCTCCACCTTAACATTTTTCATGGTCATTCCTGAAGCATACGAAAAACCGATGCCCAACCCCAGCGATGTAGGATAACTCCTGTAATATTTGGCCGAGATACCAGTTTTATACCCCAACCAGCACCTACTCCTATTTTAACAGAGAAATTAGTATCAATAGGTGTTTCGAAATTGAGCCCTGCCATACCCGAAATATTGTTTATCCCGGCACCCAATCCTGCATAAGTCCTTTTTTGTGAAAATGCTGACAATGATATAAAAATCAATGCTAATAAAAATGCTCGTTTCATCCGAACAAAATTGAATTTTAAAGGTCGGATGGAACTCGCATGATTTTGTTCATACGTGTTTGTGTTTACTTCTAAACATGCTCGTTTCATGGTATAAATTTTAAATGTTTGTTAAACTTTTTCAATATGACATATTACTATTTGTTTTCCCCCAACATTTGCCAATTAAAATAATTACAGATATATTTTTTTGCTATTTTTGAGGCACAACCTAAAAAAGAATTTAAATGAAAACTTTGAGTATGAATTGTTGGCGTAAAACAGTAATCCTGTTTTGCATACTTACATTGATTTCTTGTCAAAAAAAGAGTGAACACAAGATAGCTTTGATGTTCCCTTATACTACCTGTTCGCGCATGGCTATTGAAGAACAGGCCTTTAAAGCTAAAGCCTCTGCGCTTAACTGCGAGGCCGTTTTTACCGATGCACAAAGTGACGAAGCATTGCAGCGTAAGCAAGCCAAAGAACTTATTGACCAAGGGGTAGATGTAATAGTGGTTATGGCTGTTAATGCATATACAGCTGCCGAAATTGTTAGAGAAGCTCATGCTGCCAATGTAAAAGTCATTGGTTACGACCGCCTGATACACAATTGCGATTTAGATTTTTACATTTCGCACAACAATTATGATGTTGGTAAATTAATGGCAGAATATGCCCTTAAAGTTAGGCCAAACGGCGACTATCTTGTTTTGGGCGGAGATAAGAGTGATAAAAATGCCATATTTGTAAAAACTGGCCAACTTGAAACTTTGCAACCAGCAATAAAATCAGGAAATATTAAAATTGTTTTTGATGTATATGTTGAAGACTGGTCAACAGACAATGCATATATTAATATGAGCGAATATTTGAAACTCAATGCCAATAATGCCCCGGATGTAATACTTACCTCGTATGACGGCCTTGTATATGGCGCCCGCAAAGCCCTTGACGAAGCTGGTATTACTAAAGATATTGTTATTACTGGCCAGGATGCAGAGCCTCAGGCATTGAAAAATATTATGTCTGGAAAACAAACAATGACAATTTATAAACCATTGAAGGCACTTGCCGAAAAAGCTGTTGAAACTGCCGTTAAATTAGCTAATGGAGAGCAGCCTGATACAACAGGCTCTATAAATAATTCGAGAAAAGATGTTCCTTCATATCTTATTGCCCCTGTTGTTGTTGATAAAAACAACATGCTTGAAACAGTGGTAAAAGATGGGATTATTAGTGCCGCCGAATTAGGACTATAATAAAGATTAAAGAGCGTTGATTAGAAACTGGTCACCCCGCTCAGGGCTTAATTATAACGATGTTTATTTTACTACAAACAGGACATCGCTACGCGACTAAATAATAGCAGCATAGCTGCGAACTATTTGTAGGACAATCAAATACATCAAATGTTTCTAAGCCGCATAGCGGCGACCTGTTTGTACCGGACAACAATGATAAAGAAAAATACAAGGCCTCAGGCTTCATTCATACCTGGGGTCTTTTTTGTAGGGCATTTTGGCCATTTTTTCGACCTCAAGGCTGGGAAAGCCAAAATCTTCCACTATTTTACCCAACAATAAATAAACACCGCTACCTTTAAACCGGTACTGCTGTAATGAATCAGGAAAATGCACCGTATCAAAAAAATTGCCCTGAACATCCAGAAATGTACCAAACTGCATTAATCTGTTATCTGAAGTACCAACGTTTTTGAAGGCTACAAGTCGTCCCAACATCCGTACCTTTTTGCCCACGAAAGATATCATTTGACAAGCCATAATTTCGCCGCGAAAACGTGTTTCGAGCATATCAAAAGATGATATACTAACCGGAAAACCTATTAGTTCTATTTCATCATAAGCATCTTCGAGTTTGTTATGCTCAAAAGCAGGAAGCTGAAACTTTCTATCTGCGGGGGCAAACAAGGCTGCTTGTTTATAAACCGGCTTAGCACTGCTTTTTACAAGACGGTGTATCTCCCACAACAACTGTTTTTTGCTCTTTTGTGTAAAGCGCAAAGCTCCAATTCTGGTCAAAATAAGCAATTGCTCAAGACTTACAGGCACCCGGCCAATAAAATCTGCTAAAGATAAGAATGGCCCATGCTCTTCTCTTTCTTTTTCAATACTATGGATTACCTCCTTTTGCAAATTCTGCACCAGCCCATAACCTAAGTACACATCAACACCTTGAACTGTTGTAAGTGTTTTTCCACGATTAACACACGGCAAATGAATAGCAGCCCCCAGCCTTTGTGCCTCATGTACATAAACCCATGTTTGATAGAAGCCTCCAAAATTGTTGATAACAGCCACCATGTGTTCTATGGGAAAGTACGTTTTGAGGTATAAACTCTGAAAACTCTCAACGGCAAATGACGCTGAATGGGCTTTTGAAAAAGAATACCCGGCAAAAGATTCGATTTGTCGCCATACCTCATTGGTAAGCGAATCGGGATAGCCTTTGGCTCTGCAATTGGCAAAAAACTTCTCGACAACTTTTGCAAATTCCGTTCGTGACCTGTACTTACCGCTCATTGCCCTTCGCAACACGTCGGCATCTGCCAGGTCAAGACCGGCAAAATGGTGACAAATCCTGATTACATCTTCCTGATATACCATCACTCCAAAAGTCTCGTGCAGATGTTCTTCCATAAGCGGGTGCAAATACTTAATGGCCGAATGGTTGTTGAAACGGCGGATGTATTCTTTCATCATGCCGCTTTTGGCCACACCGGGCCTGATGATGCTACTGGCAGCTACCAAAGTACGATAATCATCACACCTGAGCTTTTTGAGCAAGCCACGCATAGCCGGACTTTCTACATAAAAGCAACCCAAAGCTTCTCCTGTCTTCAAGCGCGAACGCACTTTTTCATCTTTTTTAAAACTGGCTACATTGTTTACATCAATTTCTATGCCCCGGTTTTCTTTTACTATCAAAGCACAATCTTTTATATGTCCAATACCACGTTGGCTTAGTATATCAAACTTTTCGAAACCCAAATCTTCGGCTACATACATATCCCATTGGGTTGTAAGATGCCCTTTTGGAGGCAAATCCAATGCGGTATAGTAAGTAATTGGTTCTTCAGAAATCAAAACCCCTCCGGCATGAATGCTGCGCAGGTTAGGAAAATCCATGAGGCGGTTGCCTATGCTAAAAAGCCGGGCTGTCAGCCCATTTTTATTGAGTTCGTTATCCGTTTTTGTTACCAAACAGTCAATTTCATCTTTAGGTAAGCCGTGTACTTTGCCAAGCTCCCTGAAAATGGAACGATCCCTGAAAGTAGAAATAGCACAAATAAGAGCTGCATGTTTTGCTCCATACCGCCTGAAAATATAATCGAGTACGTCATCGCGTTCCTTCCACGAAAAGTCAACATCAAAATCGGGAGGGCTGGAACGCTTTGGATTGATGAAACGTTCGAAATACAGGTCAAGTTCTATGGGATCAACGTTTGTTATCTTCAAACAATAGGCCACAATACTGTTTGCCCCGCTACCACGCCCTACATGATAGAACCCCCGGGACATTGAAAACTGGATAATATCCCAGGTCATTAAAAAGTAGGCAGAAAACCCCAACTTATCGATGATATCCAATTCATGCCTGATACGACGATATGCTTCAATATTATCCTTGCCATACCGGTAAAGCATACCTTCAAATGCCAATTTTTCGAGCAAAACCTTGTCGTCATATTTACTTTGAGTAAAAAATCTTTTGTTTTTGGGCTGTCCAAGTTTGAAATCAATGCTGCATCCTTGCATTAAGCGCTCTGTATTTTCTCTGAGATAAGGAAAGTCGTCAAATAATGCCTGTATTTCATCTATGGGAAGAAATGCCTCATGTTTCCCGGCTAAATGGGCTTTATTAATTTTGGTAATCAACGTATTTTCGTCAATAGCCCTGAGATTGAGATGCAATTCGTAATCCTGCACAGAATTGAAGGTCACAGGGAAAAGAGCTACGCACTTTGCCCTTCTTATCTTATGTTGCATCAACGGAAACTGTGTAAGATCAGATGGACGGACACCCCAAAATTCATTTTCGCGCAGGCGCCTATCTAATTTATCATGTAAAGGATAAATAATATAAACATTATTAAAATCAGGGGCTACAGACGGAATAGCTTTATTATTTTCGACTTGGTAAAGGGTAAGAAACTCATTTATTTCGCGAAAACCATCATTGTTGCGAGCCAGGGCAATAAACTGCAATTGTCCTTTATTTCTGAACTCTATACCAACAATAGGATGTATGTTGCTCAAAATACAAGCCTTGTAGAAATCAACAACACCCATTGTACTGTTAATATCAGTCAAAGCCATAGCCTTTACCCCATATTGTGCAGCATTGTTAACCAATTCTTCTACCGACATGGTCCCAAACCTCAGGCTATAATAACTATGACAATTTAAATACATTTTTATTTAAAATATTGATTCAATGATTTTTAACTAAAATATACTGGTTAATATTTAATCAATTATATTGTTTAAAATATAAGCCAATGTAAAGGTAAATCCAAAGAATATTTGACGCTTCATTATATTTTTTTGATTTATATTTTTTAAAAATTTGATTTAAAAAAATAATTCATTAATTTTAAAGGTGTTAGCAAAATTCAAAAAGACAATGCGATGAAAAGAAAAATATACATTTCAATAAGCCTGTTGACAATCATCCTTATTTCAATTGTTGTTACAGCATTTCAGAACAAGCCCCAACAACTTTCTGCACCTTTACTTTTGCCCCAGGTGGTTAGTGCCAAAAAAAGTTATGTATTTACTCAGGCCTTAACTTCAAAGTTTCGTAATGATTTTAAAATAGAAAACGCTATATTTCCTGATACTACAGTTATTTTATTCGAGTTTATCCCGGTGGGAGGCTGGTTGAAAAAATTATCTGATTCAAAGCTTTCGTTAAATTATTATGCAACGGCATATAATAAAGGAAAGCTTTTTATAGCCGGGGGAAGGGATATTTCGGGCAAAGTAGTCAATACTTTTTATGAATATGACCTTGCCGGACAACAATGGATAAACAGGCCTTCAATGAAAACAGCCCGCGAATTCTTTGCCCTTGAAAGCCATGATAACTTTATTTATGCTATTGGAGGTACTGATAAAACTGAGGCTGAAGTATATGATATGTCTTCAAATCAATGGACAACAAAACCTCTAAATTATACAGGATGTTCACCCATGAAAGAAATTATCTGTTATGAAAATATTGACACTTTGTTTTTCATGTTTAATAACAATGGGGAGATGCAAATTTTAAATATTAAAAACATGACAGTACAAAAAGGGCCAACGCCACCGTTTAAAATGAAAAATTTTGATGCCTGCACGTACAACAAAAAAATATATATCAGTGCCGGATATGATGAAAGTGGCATCAACGCCAATGTTTATTGTTACAGCACAGCAGACAGCTTGTGGTCTTCAATAGGGAAGGTCGGGAGTCCGCGCTGTTTGTCCGGTTTGGTTTATTTTGGCAGCATGATACTGCACATTGGCGGCTCGTTTACAATACCATCGCAAAAATGCCGGATATTAAGCGATACTTATATTTTCCGGTTACCTAATTAGTTTTGTAAAACTTCTTTTGGCATTCGTTTACGGAGCCATATTTTCTGGCCAATTTTGGGCTCTGAGCCTATTTCCATGCGGTTTTTATAGTACAGTTTTTTTAGTTTAATTCCATATAACTGGCTTATGCTGTGCATGGTTTCATTTTCGGCTACAATATGAAAATCATTACCAAATTGAGCTTTCCAGCGCTTGGGCTGAATATACAACCTGTCGCCCGAAGTGACATGGTAATCGGCCGGCAAATCGTTGTATTTGACCAATTGCCACGAAAACAAGTCCATTTCTTTTGTCAGCGAGATAAGGTTATCGCCTTCTTCTGCAACAATGTATTGTACATCATTATTAGTAAATATTTTCCGGCGCTTGATATCAATAACAAAATTTTCATCAGAGGCTGCCATTCTGGGTTTATTTTTAACCGATGGCACATAAGTATAGTCGCCTTTGTCAAACCGGTGGAGCTCGTTTTCTTCTATAGTCCTGATAAGGTCTCTGGCATAACTTGGGCTTGTAGCATAGCCTGCTTTCTTTAATCCGTGGGCCCACCCTTTGTAATCATCAGATTTATATTCAAAAAGAAAAGCATAACGTGAAGTATTCATCAAAAAATCAGTATGATCACGGTACGATTCTTCTGCATTACTATATTTTCGAAAACATTCATTAGGGGCATCATCATCCTGGAAATATTTTTTCCCTTGCCACTTATGGCATTTGATGCCGAAGTGATTATTGGCTTCTCGCGCTAAAGAGCTATTTCCGCAACCAGATTCGACCATCCCTTGTGCAAGTGTTATACTTGCCGGGATACCGCTGCGTTTCATCTCTTCAACAGCTATAGGGCTATATTTCTGGATATAATCCTGCCTGGAATACTTCTGCCCCCAAGCAAAACCAAAAGAAAAAGAAACTATAAAGACAAATAAGTATCGTAGAAAAAATCTCTTGCCCATATCTCAATCAATCATTTATTTCTATTTTCAAAATACTTCCAAAGTTTATCCTCAGGTACATTGGCCACAATTTCGACAGGCTCGTTTTTAACAGGGTGTGTAAAGCTAATCTTTCGGGCATGAAGATTGATACCTCCATGATCAAGACTGCGGTTGTAACCATATTTCAAATCACCACGAATAGGGCAACCAATTTTACTGAGCTGACAACGTATTTGGTGATGCCGGCCTGTCTCTAACTGTATTTCAAGTAAATAATAATTATCAGATTTATCAAGAATTTTGTAGTGCAGAATTGCTTTTTTTGATTCTTTTACCTCTTTATCATAGGCAAAAGACTTGTTTTTGCGTGTATCGCGGACAATATAATGGATTAATGTATCAGCTTCTTTTGGGGGCTGCTCTTTTACTATTGCCCAATAAATCTTTTTCACGGATTTATCCTGAAACATTTGGTTCAAACGGGCAAGGGCTTTGCTTGTCCTTGCAAACAAGACTACACCACTTACCGGCCTGTCTATTCGGTGTACTACGCCGAGAAATACATCTCCTGGTTTTTGATATTTCTGTTTTAAATAAGTTTTTATTTTTTCTTCTAAAGAAATGTCGTTAGACTTGTCAGGCTGGACAATATCCGAGGTTTGTTTATTGATGGCAATCAGGTGGTTATCTTCAAACAGCACTTCCATACTCAAAATAATACTTTCTGCAAAAGACCTAAAAAAGCAGGAGATTTAAAAATTTTTTTATCCACATGGTAAAAATGCTTTGTTCATATTTTGAGAAAAGTATATATTTGTAGCCTCAAAACAATGGGCAATGATGGCGCGGTAGCTCAGCTGGTTAGAGCGCATGATTCATAATCATGAGGTCCCCAGTTCAATCCTGGGCCGCGCTACTTGAAAAAAACAAGCCGCTTACAGAGTTTTTCTGTGAGTGGCTTGTTTCATTAAAAAAAGTGCTGGAGATCCTTCTGGAGATCTTTTTTTTTAATTTTTCTAATTAGTGAAATGAATAACTGGTAAATGGACATAAAATTTGTATGGGTTGAGAAACATCGCCGCCACGCGTTTATTCTTACAGCCATAGACACATTTACAAGGGTTGTATTGGGCTGGACGGTTGCTTTTCAGATAAAACAGGAAACGGTAAAACAACTTTGGTCGCGAATCATTGAAAACCATCTGCAGCCCCACGATTGCATAAACAAGCAGATGGACATAGAAGTCCGTAACGATAACGACAGCCGTTTTGTAGCCCGCTCGGTACAGCAATTTTTTCGTGACAACCACCTGGGGCAGGTATTTACCCATCCATACACCCCTCAGGAAAACGGGCATATCGAAGATATTCCATAACATCTTTTTACAATTGCCCCTCCATAAACATTAGGATATTCTTTATAAAGCGAACCGTAATTTGGCCAGTCAAATACAAAAACTTCGCCTTGTTTTGGTTGCCCCGAGAGTATAAAATATTTTGTGTAAACACAATAATTTGATTTTTAATTTATTTTACATCTGGTTTCAAAAATAGTCAAAAATTGATGAAGGATCATACCCCAATTTTGGATTGGCATATTCCACTTTT
>Ga0208197_1004174_pt1 | contig 10886 bp, 13 predicted proteins | sample AD_JPNNA4_MetaG_FD_184444 | JGI IMG/M metagenome (GOLD analysis project Ga0208197, IMG submission 184444) | Active sludge microbial communities of municipal wastewater-treating anaerobic digesters from Japan - AD_JPNNA4_MetaG (SPAdes) (version 2) | ecosystem: Engineered > Bioreactor > Anaerobic... | reverse complement strand
CGCTTGCATTTCGATAAAATCATTTAGGACGTTTTCGGGCATTTCCAGGGCTTGCCGGGCGGCCGCCGTTATTTCGTGCCGGTCTATTGGGTCGGCCGCAATCATCAAGGGCCTTAAAGCGTCTAATATAGCGTAAATATCCGCCCCGGGCATTTCGTCAATAACCCGGCGGGTGATCCATTGGGCGGCAAGCTGTTTGCCGGCAAGGATTGTTTCAAAGGCCTCTATGCCCTGGGCTTTTATCAATTGGTCCGCGTCTTTGATCCCCTCGGGGTAAGTCAAAACATAGGCCCGCCGGCCGGCTTTCCATATTTTCAAAACGGCTGCTTTGGTCCCCTCGATCCCGGCCGGGTCGTTATCCAAGCCCAAAACAAACCTTTGGGCTCCGCCCCTAATAGCTTGGGAAAGTTGCCCGTCTAAAAGGTCCGATCCGCCCAGGGCGGCCGCCGGGATCCCCCGGGCGGTCAATATGGCCGAATCAAGCAAGCCCTCCACAAGGGTTAACTCCAGGGCTTGCCCCCCGGGGGCATTAAAAAGGTTTTCCGCCTTAACCCCCTCCATATCTGAAAGGGGTTTATATTTATCTTTCTCTTTTTCGCCGGCAATAAGGGGACGGGTAAGGCGGCCCATAATAGCGATAACCCCGGACCGGGTAGCGTCATAATAAGGGATTGTTACCTTGTAATCCGCCCGTGCATCAATCCACTTTAGGGCCGTTTTTATTTCATACTCAGTATAACCCCGGTCCGTTAAATGGCCCCGGGTAGCCTTGGCCCCGGGGAAAGAACCAAAGCCCGCCGCCTCAATGTCCGCCTGGGTGTAGCCCCGGCCAGCCAAATAATCCAGGGTGGGCCTGTCTTTGGTCAGGCAATCAATAAAGAATTCATTGGCCGCCGTCAAAATGCTGGCCCGCCGGCGGGTTTGTTCGTATTTAGCGGCCGCCTGGGAATCCCGTTTAAAACGGGGAACCCCGGCCATATTTTCCAAGCGTTCCAGGGCCGGCCAAAACTCCAGGCTTTCAAGGGCCATTAAAAGGCTTAACCAATCCCCCCTTTTTGTATCCCCCTTGCATCCGCCAAAACAATAATAAACGGGTTTATTGGCTGCGATGGAAAAGGACGGGGTTTTTTCTGAATGAAAGGGGCAAAGGCATTTATACCCGGTCCCGTCCCGCTTCAAGTCAAGCCCTGGGAACAGGTCCGGGGGCTGTACCCCTCTGGCAATTAGGGCATGGTATACGGTTTGTATGTGATCGGTTAACTCGCTCATTTCCGCCCCCAGGGGGTTAAAAGTCCGAATCTTCCGCCGCCGGGGCCGCCGGCTTCGCCGTCCCGTCCTTTTCCCGGGCCTTGAAATAAAGGTAAAAGTCCGGGTCCTTTTCGCTCTTTTTAAAGGTATTGGGCATAATCAAAACGGACGTGATCGGGTTCAAGGTCCCGCTTAGAATGGTTTGGCCCTCTTTGGTTTTGTTTTTCCAAAGTCCGCCGATTTTCAATAAGTTACTCATTTTGCCGCCTCGTTAGTTTAGTGTAACGTGAAAAATAACCCCCGCCGCCGGTATCTCTGAAAACCCCCGCTCCAAGTCTTGACGGTTTACCATATCATCTATAAGGGCTTTCAAGTACTCTATTTGGTCCGGGTTCATTTTCTTTATAAGCTCCTCAAATTCTCGCTCTTGTTCCTGTTCCGCCCAATCGCTATTATTCATGGCCCGCCCCTCCCAACAAAGTTAAAGCCGTTTCTTTTATAGCCCCGTCCCGGTCATTTTCGCATAACTTCCAAACCGGGATAAAGTCATATCCCTCCAGGGCCAGGCCAAAAAGGTCAAAATCTTTTAGGGTTATATTGTCCGCCTCCTGGGCAATGGCCCCCCGCTCAATGTCTTGGATAATCCCGGCCATTTCTTTTAATATGACGTGCTGAATATAGGCCCGTTTAATAAAGGCCTTGTAATTTTCCGGGTCAATGTAGTTTTTAAGACTTGTTACAAAAATTTTCCGGATTCGATCCGGGGGCAAAGCATCCAATTCCAAGCCCTGGGGCTGCCCGCCGATCCCGCCGGTTTGTTTAAACCATTTAGCCCGGTTCGCCGGCTTGGGCGTGTATTTGTTGGCCTCTATCTCCTCGGGGGTTAACTGGTCCGGGGTTATCCCGATCCGGCTTGTTGAAACATCCGCCCATTTATACCCAAGGGCCCGCAAAAGGTCCCGGGCTTGTTTCTGGAATGTCTCAGCGATATAATACCCGCTTGGGTCGTAATCGGTCATGGTTAAGATATAAACCCCCTCGCCGGCGGCCGCCCCCATGCCCCGGATTAAGTCCTCCATGGCCCCCAGGGCGTTTTGCCCCTTGCCGCTTATGCAAGATAACCCGAAAAGCCGGGCCAGGTCCGCTATAATACTGTAAACCGTATCCTTTTCCGTACAAAGGATAATATTTGGATAGGGGGCAATATTGACTTGATAGCCGTAAACGTCCCGGGGGGCTACATTATAACGGGCGGCCGGGTTTTCCCTTTGCCGGCTTGTATCAATTATATTTAAATCCCGATAGGTTAAAAGCCCGTCCCGGACCAAATCGGCCATATAAAGGGATAGCTTGGCATCCCACTTTGTAAGCCCCTCCTCCGTTTGATCGGCCAGGGAAAGGCGGCCCAATTTATCCAGGGCCGGCTTTACTGTGGCATACCAAAACCCGCGCAAGCTGCGGTTATAGTCAACGGCCAAGAATTCCTTTTCATTTAAAATAATGGTCCGCATTAACTCCGATATTTTAAGCCCGCCCAGGGCCCGCCGCAATTCGTCCGCCGGAATTTCCTTTATGGGCCGGTCAAGCCTAATATAACGTTTTGCCATTTATCCCCGCCCCTCTCAAAGTCCGCCGCCCTGAGCCCCGTCTAAATAAGCGTCAATCTGATATTCCGGGGCCGTCTTGATCCGGTCCAAATTATGGGCATAAATTAAAGTAGTGTTTATATCCGCATGGCGGGCCAGGACTTGGGCCGCCTGGATCGTTCCGCCGCTTTTCAGGAACAAAGTAACGGCCGTATGCCGGCAAGAATGGGCCGTTATCCGGCTTGAAACAATGCCCGCCAAAGCCGCATAAGCTTTAAAATTCCGTCTAATGGTTTTGGTCGTGATCCGGCCGCCGTCATTATTGGGACCATGGGCCGCAAATAAGGGGGCCTCGTCCCGGACCGGTCCCCGCCGGGCCAGGTATGCCCGGACCGGGGCCAATATGGCCGGGGTTAATACGGCTAAGTCCTCTTTATCATCCCGGCCCTTGCCCTGGATTCTTAAAACTTCCTCCCCGTCTAAGGTCCCCATATCCCCGATATTGGCCCGGATAATCTCCACGGTTCGCAAGCCGGCCCGAATCATTAGGTTAATTACGGCAAAGTCCCGGGCCCCCTCGAGGGTTTCCCGATTAATGGCGGCCAAAATGGCCCGGATTTGGTCAGGGGTCAGGGCATCCTTTTTATGGTTCCGGCTGCGCTTGGGACCTTTTACCCCTTTGGCTATATTGGGATAATAGGCCATAGATTCCGCCCAGGTAAAAAAGCAACGGACGGCCCCCAGGGCGTTAGAAATGGTCGTAGTTTTCAGGCCCCGGGCGGTCAAGTGGTCAACGTAGTCCTCTATATTTTCCCGGGTATAATAGCCGCCGGCGGGCTTGGGCTGTTTCTTGATCCATCCGGAAAACATCCGCATATAACGGCGATAGGTCCCCCGGCTTTGTTCCTTGACTCGGTGGGCTTTTAGAAAAGATTCAATAAGACTATTGATCCCCCGCCCTGGGTGGGCCGTCAAGCCCGTTTCATGCTTTACTATTCCGTCCATGGTCAAGCCCTCTATTGGTTCCCCCTTTGGAATATAAGCACAATAATACAGAATAGCAAGTTATATTGTTAACTAACACTATATATTATTATATGCCATAATGGCAGACTTAATAAACCGGCTTAAGTGTTAATATATATTAAACTTCGCCCCATGTTAACATAATGTGTATTATGCACAAGGTTATTATCCCCCCTTTTGGGGCGGGTGGGCCGGGCCCCGGCGGCCGATCCGGCCGGCTTGGCCGCTTCTGGATTAGAATTCCAGGCCGGCCAATTCACGGGGGGGCCGGGTCGGGTCATTCTCAATTTGGGCCCGCCTGTCGTTTACTTCGCTTTCCATCATTCTTTCAAGGTTCAAGAATTGGTCAAGGCAAAAAACTTGCTCGTTTAATATTTCCGATTCTTTTTCAAGCGTAACCCGCCAAGTCGGGTCAATGTCTCTTTGGTTAAAAAGGGCGTAGTCCGTACCCTGTAAACACTCGACAAGGTGAATCCTCGCCCGGGAAATTACTTCCGTCAAATCAATTTTCACTTCCATCTTTAAGCCCTCCGCCGCTAAATGAAGCCGGCCGGGGGATAGCCCGGCCGGTGGGTTTTGTGATCTAATTTGCTGTAACGGGTTCCGCGTGATTAGCGGGCATAGTGGGAACAGGCAAGCCGCAATCAGTACAAACAGGGCGGCCCCGCTTGGGGAAAGTTACTTTTTCAAGCTTCGCCCAGGTATAGGGCCCCTTGCCGATAAGCCCGCCCCCCACTTCGTGATTGCAGCACTCGCAAACCTTGGTTTCCTGTTTCATGGTTCCGCCCTTTCACATAACGTTAGTCCATTGCCGCCCGCCGTGCATGAATATATATACTATATTATTTAATGTCAAGAAATATTATTAACACAATGGTTATGTGGAAAAGCCGTTCCCGGACGGTGAATTATACCCAAGCCCGCGCATCCGGCGGGCCGATCCTCGAAGCCTCGCCCGGTGGTGTTCGTACTTAGTCCGGGCGGGCGGCGCAAGAGTGAGAATCAAAAATTCAAATGAATTTTTGATCCGGCGGGTGGGGGCGGTTCCGGTCCATGTCTAAAGGCCTTGGCATTGGTTAACCTTGGTTTACTTGCCGGGGTGGGGTAGGGGCTGCCTCGAGGGTCCGCCGGGGCTGCGATAGAAAAGCCCCCAGGGGGCGGAATCCTGGGGGTCTGTGCCGGTCCGGGGGCGGGTCCGGGCCGGGTAATTCAATTTTATTGTATTTATTCTGTAAAAAGGTTCCCCTGGTCCCCCTCTTGCTTTGAACCTTGCCTTTTCGCCTGTTTAAAAGTGATTGCCTCGGGGGGACGTTTAACCGCCGCCCCGGCCAATAATTCAGCGATTGAAAATATTTGTATTTTGGGGTAATCCTGCCCCCATCCTGGGGAATGATAAAAGCCCGCCGTTGAAGCCTCTTTAATCATTTCCCGGGTGGGTTCCTCCAAGGTCACAAACAAACCAATTGCCGCGCTTTCCCGATCCACTACCCCGCGCAAGTCTCTTATGTCCCCCGCCTTTACATGCCCGCTTTTAACTTGAATAAGGATATTTTTAGCTTTTCCATTGGCTTCATCAATAAATGAAATTATCCCATCTATACCCCGATCACTGCCCTTTTTTCCTGTTTTTGTTTGGCCTGTGGCCCCCAGGGGCCGGGCCTTAATAAGGGACAAAGCCCACCATTGGAATTGATAACGATCCTCATGGGAAAGCTGTTTTGCTGATTCAAAATCTTCGGGTTCTCCTATGACCTTATAATCTTTTCCGGCCTGTAAACCAAAAGCATCTGCAAGGCGGTATTTTTGCAGGGCAATGGCAAGGTGGGTTATATCAATCCCGATCCATTCCCTCCCCAGGTTTTGGGCGGCTGATATGGTCGTGCCGCACCCGCCAAACGGATCAAGGACAATATCCCCGGGGTTACTGCTTGCCTGGATAATTCTTTCAAGTAGGGCAACGGGTTTTTGAGTGGGGTATCCAAGACGTTCTGCCGCCTGGGGATTAATGGGGGGAATATCTATCCATAACTCATGGACGGCTTGCCCTGGAAGGTCCTCTAAAAATCTCCTTAACTGTGGTATCCGGCTTTCCGAATAAATACGGCCCTCCGCCTCAAGTTTTAACATCTTTTCTTTAGTAAATCGCCAAGGCTTTGTAACGCCGTGAAATTCATATATAGGGCCTCGCCCTCCCGGCGGATTCAGATTATCAAGGCGATAGGTGCGCCCGGCTTCATCTTTGTATCTAAATTTGTTCTCTGTATAGCTGTCAGAAAATGGGACATTAAGGCGATTAAAAGTAAATTCCGCTCCTTTAGTAAAAAAAAGAATTCGGTCTGTCACTTTTCCAAATCGTTTTGCGTCAGCATGGAAATTAAACCGCTTCCAAATAAGTTCATTTCTAAAATTTTGAGCATTAAAAATCGTATCTAATACGATTTTTAAATAATGACTTGCCGTAGAATCACAATGAAGATAAAGGCTCCCGGTAGGTTTTAAAACCCTGTGCAATTCTACCAATCGAACCGCCATCATAACAAGGTAGGCCATCATTTGATTAGGGCCTATGGCCTGGCGCAAGGCGCTTATCATATTTGATATTACTGGCGTTCCGCCGGTAATTAAATCTTGATATGTTTTCTCTGTGTCCTGGTTCCAATGCCAGGTATCTTCAAAGGCGGTTATCTGGGCCTCTGCCTCCTGGCCGCTTTCCTCTTTGAATAGAACGTTATAATTCCGGTTTGAATTAAAAGGGGGGTCTAAATAAATAAGGTCTATACTTTCCGTCTGGATATGCTCTTTTAGGATGGGTAGGTTATCACCATAGTATAGGGTATTCATCGCTTGAACCTCACTGGAAAGTAATACTGTTTTATCGCCTTTGTGCGGGTTCCAGGTCCGGGCCGCCTTGGTCGTTCTCCCATGCATGGGTTAAGTCAATAACCTTTTCGCCGGGCTTGGGTATGTAGGGAATTACTTCCCCGTCAATGGTCATATTTTCAAACCATACAATCTTAACTTGCCCCTTGGGCATCAAGGCCTTTTCCGCCCTGGTCATCCTCTGTTTTATGCTCATGCGTTTTAATTCTCCAAGTCCTCAAATTCCGGCTTATATCGCCGGGGCAAAGTAATTGAATAATTATTAAATGTGCGCGTTTCAGCCGGCAAACATTTCGTTTCGTCTATGGGTTCGTTATTGATCCGGTCCAAATATTCCGCGTCCGTTTCGCCGTCCCGCCTGGGCCAATGTTTATTTAATGATGGAGCATTGGCATTTGTATAGGGGGTCCCCATAATTATTATCGTTTCCACTTGGCCGCCCAGGTCAAGCCGCTTTTCAATGTTTTTAACCCGCCGGCTGTAATCCCTCATTTCAAACCCTCCAAATGCTTTTCTATTTCATCAAGCCTCGCCCCGATTTCAAGCTCCCGGGCTTTCAGGGTATAGTCAATAATACCCTGGGCTGCCCGCAATCTGATATTTTCGCTTTCTGAATTTAGCAAAGCCCGCAAAGCCTCCACGGCCTCCCCGGCCGCGCTCTTGATCCGGCCGATAGCCCCGCCGGCCAATTCATCCAGCCGGCGGTCAAGCTCCGCCTTAAAATCCGGGTCCCGTAACCATTTATAAAAGGTCTGCCGGCAAACCCCGGCCGCCGGAATGGCCGCTTCATAATTGGGGGCCTCTATTATGGCCGCTATGGCTTTCTTTTTTCGGGCGGATAGCCTGGGGCCCTGGTCCGCCGATTCCGCCAAATTAATTATACTTGCATCCTGCATTATTTCCGCCCCCGGGCCTCGGCCGCCGTTTCGGCCCGCTTCATTATTTGCGACAAGTAATAACTCGGGGTATCATCCCCCGCCGGCCGGGCCGATAACCATTGGATAACGTCCGTTACGGTCCGGGGCTCAAAGTCCGCCGCCGGGGCAAGCCGGGCCGCTATCCGGTCCGCCCGTCTTTTAAAACTATTCATATCCGCCGCCCTGGGGCCTGGGCCATAAAAGCCCGAAAAGCCGTTCCGATCCATTCACTTTCGGCCGGGGTCAATTCCCCGCCGTTTGCGGCCCGGTGATCGGTTTCCCACTTCACAAAGCCGATAAAGGTTCTGGGGGTCTGGGAACCGCCCGCGCCAATCCGTGCCGTTATACGGTCAATACGTCGTTTGTAGTTTGCCATTTTTTCCAGGCCTTTGTCGAATCAATCCCGTTTGTAAAAATATCGTCCCAAATGGCTTTATCCCGGGGGGCAAGCTCCCCGCCGCCGTCCAGGGCTTCCAAAGCGTCCGCATACCAAGAACAAGCCGCGCAATCATCTTCAAAGCTCGGCCGGCCCTGTTCTAATTTTAGCCGGGCCTCTAATTTTTCAATCCGCCGCTTTATGTCCGCCAATGGTTAAAAATGGTATGGTTTAGTATTACTTTCCAAAGCTACAAAGTTAATGCCATACCCGCCGCAAAAGCGTTTTTTTCTGTTTTTTTGCCTTTTTCTTTTAAAGCCCGGGCGTTAGCCCCGGGGCCTTCTTGTTTACCCGTCCTTGGGGTAAACATTAGAACTATATTTATAGATATAATTAAGGCTGTTTACCCCCATTTTTACGCTTGTTTTTACGTACATTAAAGGCCGGCCCCATCCGCGACGGGGGTAGCAGTCATCCGCGACGGGGGTAGCAGTCATCCGCGACGGGGGTAGCATTTGTTTACCCCCCTGGGCCCCGGCTGTCCGCCGGGCGTGTTTTTAAATACTCCCCGAATTTATCCGAATTTAAAAGCTTGGCCATTAGGGCGGGCGTTATCCGCCGCTTCCCGGTCAATATGGCCCCTATTAATTGGGGCGTTACTCCCAAGTGGTTTGCAAGCCTTTTATTACTTATCCCAAATTCTTTTTTTAAGGCTTCGATAGTTGCCGGGGTTATCGTAACGGGCCCGCCGCCCGCCGGCAATCTCAGGGCTTCCCGCCGGCCTCTGATAGATTCCATTTCGCCGCTAAACCATTCCGGGGCGTGAAATGTCAAAGTGCAATTAAACGGGGTTTTGCATTGGGACGGGTATTTATTATCCCCCGTGTTTTCCCAATCCCCCAAATACCCGTGCTCAATCATGTAATCAAGTTGCCCCTCCAGGGCCTTTAGATTATCCGTCCTTTTGTACCCCGCGTAATCCAAATCGCACCAATCCATTAAACTTTCAACGGATAGCCCCCTTTTATTGTCTTTATCCATTCGCCAAAAAACGGCCAATAAGGGGACAAGCTTTAAAACGTATGGGTGTTCCCGGTGATTCACCTTTGCGATTTTCTTTAAAAGCTTGGTATATCGCATCCCGTCCTTTTCATTGGCAAAGGCCTTTTTATACCAAAAATCAGCCGCCCGGATTAAAAGGGTTTGGTTTACGATTTCATCCTTTAGCGTTTCAATATTATATCCATCAATGCTAAATAGTCTTAGCCCGGCTAATACTTCCCGGTCCCCGTCTTTTCTCTGGGCCGTTAAAAATAGGTTTGTGAATATTTTCATAATATTGGTAGCTGTTATCCGGGCCTCTTTGTCATAAGTGCGGGATTTCTTTTTTTGTATTCCAAGCCGCTTTATGTGGTCGTTTATATTCCATTCAAAAAAGCCTTTTCTAAAATTTTCATCCAGGCCGATAATCAGGGCCAAAAAATGCCTTAACCCCTCGGGGCCAAAGGTCCTTTTTAGGTAAAGGGATAACTCCCTTTCCTGTTCCGCCAAATCATCCCGAAAAAGCCCCAGGTCAAAGCGTCCGGTGGCCTCTAATTTCACGTTATCACTTACGATATAATTTTGTTTAAAAATTGGTTCCCCGGTTTCCGTTCTGTCCTCTACACGCTCCCCCATAAGGGCGCTTAGGATAGCGTCCGCCTCTTTTTGGTCGTTCTCTGTTAGCCTTTCCCGGTCCTTTTCGTATGTGATAAAGTTTGCCCTGGGGATACGGTCGGGCTTGCCGGCAAACAAAGCCAAAAGGGTAAACATTACGGGCAAGGACGGCAAAGCAAAGGTTTCTTGATCGGCCGGCCGGATTTCAAGGTTAGCCTCGGGCCAATGCCAGTATTTAACGCATTTAAAAAGAAAATCGTTTTTCCCGTTTAGGCATTGCCAAAGCCCGTTTATTGTGTCCGCCCGTGAATAGCCCAGGGCCGCAAATGTCCCGGACCGGGAAAGGGTATTGTACCAAATGTGCATATCATAAAAAGCCGGGTATGCGGTCCCGTGATCTTGGGGAATTAATTCTACTGTTTCCGCCCCCGTACTGTCTATTTTAAAATTAATAGACCTTGGGGGAATAATCTCCCCGCCTATCCCCGCCCGGATAGCCCGCCGGGCAAGCTCTTTTATAACCGGGTCCGCAATAAGAATAATATAAAGGGGGCCGCCGGCCGCTCCCTCCAGGTCCGGGGAAAGCCCGGGCAATTTATCCGGGCCGAAATCAATAACACGGAATCCCCTGGGCAACATTACCCGCCCAAGCTCCGTTAAAAGTTCCAGGTCCTTTTCATGTTCCTGGATTGGGTCCTTTTTCATCATTCCGCCCTTTTGAAAATATCAATTGCTTCAAGGCTCAATTCGTACCAAGCCCGCAAAGCCCGCTTGAACCCGGGGCCCGCCGCCGGGCCGGCCGCCCATTGGTCGTTAACCCGATCAAAGGCCCGGGAAAGCTGCCCCGCAAATTCCGGCCGGTGGGCCTGGATATATTCCAAAGTCCCCGGTTTGTATCTTTCATTGATAGCCGCCGCCGCTATTTCGAAAAGCCCCTCAGGGTTCAATTCGTCCGGGATCGTGGGCCGGTTTTCCTGGTCATTTTTCACTTGGTTTTAATGTCCGTAATGGTATCTTTACGGCCATTAGCCCGGGCCCGCTATCCCGCCGCCGGGGCTTGGGGGTTTGCCGGTTCCTGGGGGCCGTCAATATAGGCCTGTAGGTTCGCGGCCGAAACGTACCAAAGCCGGCCGATTTTCTGGGCTTTCAAGTCCCCCCGCCGGCAATATACCCGGATCGTTTGCGGGTCAAGGTTTA
>Ga0208197_1004161_pt1 | contig 10904 bp, 11 predicted proteins | sample AD_JPNNA4_MetaG_FD_184444 | JGI IMG/M metagenome (GOLD analysis project Ga0208197, IMG submission 184444) | Active sludge microbial communities of municipal wastewater-treating anaerobic digesters from Japan - AD_JPNNA4_MetaG (SPAdes) (version 2) | ecosystem: Engineered > Bioreactor > Anaerobic... | reverse complement strand
CACGGGAGTCTCTCCCAGGACCACCAGATACGGCGACTGGCAGGTGCCGGACTGGAATATGACCTCGCCTGATCAGGGAATTACCGTGGAGCTATCCCCGGAGGAGGATCTGGTGGGATGAGGAAAGGAGGCAGGGAGGGCCTAATGCTGCTGGGGAGGGCTCAGAAGAGACCCCCCCCGAAAATATTTTTTAGAGAAATTTTTATTTTATAGATATCAAGTACCTTTCGATTGATATCCTGAAATCCAATCAGAGAAGATCTATCCCCCCCTCGAACGCAAAGATAAAGGTCTGCCGAGCCATTATAAATCCAGTCTATCTGGAGCGATGCTGTGTCCATAAAGCTGCGAATTGCCACATTCAATCTCATGAATCTTGATGATAGGCCGGATCGGCTTCCGAGCCTGGAGGAGCGCATACCCATTCTCCGGCCGCAACTGGTTCGCTTGGACGCTGACATCTTATGTCTGCAAGAGGTCTGCGGCCAGAGGGTTAAGGGCAGAAAGAGAAGGCTAGATGCCATGAACCAGCTTCTCGAAGGCACACCTTATGAAGGATACAAGAGAGCGAACACCATTGATCCTTACACCAAAGAGGTATTCGACCATCACAATCTAGTCATCCTCAGCCGCTACCAGATCGTTAACAGCGATCAGTATCTTCACCATTATGCCCCCGCACCCCGATATAAAAAAGTAACCGCTCATCCTGAGGAGATCGAGGCCAGGGAGATCTCCTGGGAGCGACCGATCCTGCATTCCCGGATAAAGCTTCCTAACGATATGATGCTCGATGTGATCAACCTGCACCTTAAGAGCCGCAGGCCTACCAATATACAGGGGCATAAGCTCAATGACAGGGCCTGGAAGACGACGTCGGGCCTGGCGGAGGGCGTATTTATCTCCAGCATGAAAAGGGTAGGCCAAGCCCTGGAGACGCGAATTCTTGTGGATAATCTATTCGATCACGATTCCTGTGCCCTCATTGCCGTCTGCGGCGATTTTAACGAGGAGCTGGACGAGGTAGCCATCGAAGCTATCCGAGGCGATTTAGAGAATACAGGCAACATGGATCTGGCTGCTAGAGTCCTGATTCCAACCGAGAGGAATATACCAGAGCCGGCTCGATATTCTCTCCTGCACAATGGCAAGGGCAGGATGCTCGATCATATCCTGGTCTCCCGAACTATGCTGGCCTATTTTAAGGGCGCTCTGAGGTGCATAATGAGCTGTTGCACGACGAGTCCATAGTCTTCGCTCCCAGGATCTACTATCCTGAATCGGACCATGCTCCGGTAGTATCCCGCTTTGATCTGCCTTGGAGGAAGGCATAACAGGCTGCGCAGTCCTGAAATGGGTGCAGGTGTCCATTATAGCAGCTCGGGAAAACAGCAATTCGGGAAAGGGAAAATGCGTGGCTAAGATCAGCCAAATCACCACTTCGTCTTATCCTGATTAAAGAGAAAGAAATGCCTGGCAGAAGTACGGATTCCCTTATCAACGAGTGATAGACATTGGCCAAGATCTGTTAATTTCACCTTCTCCAAAAAAGGCCTCGTCCCAGGTCCGTCAGCTGGACTTGATTCAATCCATCCTTGAGGATCAGGTGCCCCTCATCAAATGAACCCGACTGAGCATTGATGCATCCCAACTCCTTCAACCGAACCAGATGATCCAGCATCACTTTTTTCTCTAGCCTCAAGGCGCTCTTGACATTTACCGAAAAAACCCATCCTGTTGGAGATCTATCATAAATCGCCTTAAGAATTCTCATGTCTATATCATCCAGAGCTTCCATCAATTCCACAACCTTCGCCGACCAGCGAATCTTCGAATTTCAAGAATAGCGCTGTGAGAATATATGATTATTGCTATAAATAATAATTTATTAAGGATAAAAGTATCGACATCCCCAATTATAAATTCGCCAGAATGGGAAAAAAAATATTAGGGTTACCATTCCCACTTGGCGTCAATGACACCCTGAGTCTTTAGCTTCTCCTTCAGCTTCTTGCCTTCGTCTTCACTTGCAAAAGTCTGCTCAACCTTTTTGCCTTGTTTATCCGTATAGGTTACTTTCATCAAAATACCTCTTGCCTTAACACTGAATTATTCTGGGCATCTTCTTTGCCTTCTCTATCCAAGACCTGACTTCAGGAAGAGTTGGATCTCTCCCAGCTATCTTCCGAGCCCCATTTACCTCAAGCAGCTTTGCATAAAGGCTTTCAGGCACTCTCTTGGAGAGCTCTACAACTGTATCAACTCCCGCCGCCTCCAGCAGATCCGAGTACTTCTCTCCAATGCCCTTGACCCGGAAAAGGTCGGCAAGGTTGACCCATTGGAGGATCAGACTCTCCTCAATACCGGTTTTTTCGGAGATCTCAGCCCTGCCATCTTTGGTAGAACCAGCTTCAAGCAGCTTTTCCAGGGGATTTATCCCTGCAGAAGCAAGCTTTTCAGGATGCTTAGTCTTGACCCGCTGGATACTCAGGACTTTGGTCAACAAACCACCACTTGTTAATTGCTCATGCATAATATATCATTTTCGGCTAAATATACAACAGGCTCTCAAAGTTTAGTTGCCGGAAGAGCTCTGCTCCGATTCAATCATGAATACGGCAAGTCCAGCCAATCTGAGGGGGACTTCATATGGCTTGGAGCTGATCCGGGCAAGCTGCAATGATCCGTAGGAACTGGATCTTCAGGAAGAGTTGATCTCTCATCAGGGCATACCATCCTCACCCATGTGCAAATCCGAGCTCTGCCTGATGGGCGAGAATAGGCATTGATCTACGGAGATGGGGAGAAGGCCTGCAACTGCATCCATGACATGATGTGGTCCGGGCCCTGCGCCTGGCCATGGATTCTGATTCCCATGGCTTGCTCGATGGGCACGCGAAGGGCATGCAGCTTCAATTCAATGAGGTGATCGGGATGATCAATGCGGGGCTGGGAACGGATATAAAACAGAAATAATTCTTAGTGTCCTAGAATTATTAAATATTTTCCATTACACTCTGAAATTGATCAACTCCGATAGAGTCCAAACATGGTCTGTGATTCCTGCAGCCATCATGGGTGTCCTCTGCATCCATTTTCTTTCCTTTTGGTCTATTCGTGTTCTCAAACCTTTATGCGTCTTAACGAAATGATATATTCCGAAATAGATATTTAATGAAGAGATAAGAAGCTTCTTCCTTTTAGAGAAACCAAGTGTCTTTCTTGTTAACCTTCGATTTCTTTCGCGTATTGTGAGGTTGTTTCGTTCGATGAAGGCCATATTGATATGACTGCTAACAGGAGAATGCGTAATTGCTTTCATTGCAGCATCCTTTTCTCCAAAAACGACCTCTGTATCGACTCCGACAACCCTCCGGCCTACTCTTGTCTTGACGACTCTGGTATAAATTAAATCTGGGAGAGGCAGACGTTTGGGAGCCTTACGTCCGGGAAGGACTTCAATTTGCCTTATCCCTTTTCTAGTTCCATATACTTTCAGGATGGCTTTCTCATATAGATCTAATTCGTCCGATGTAAAATGAGGGATATTACTATCAGTCCTTTCTTTTACTGTTCTTATAAGCAGGTCTATCTCTTTCTGGTTTCTTTTCCCAACAACGAATGTCACTACAGCCTTGGTAACAGGATCAAATGCGATCACGATCCAGGCATTCCCATACTCCTTCAAAAAGCACTCAAGTTCTGTCAAATTCTTTTCTTTTTAAAAATATATCCCCACAGTTCATCCAATTGACATTCTTCAAGATGATAATCTGTCATAAGAGTCGCAGCAACAACCTCCATGTGATCTCCAATTCGATTTATTATCGATCCAACTGTATCTTTGCTTACACCGACAATGCGAGACGTTGCGCGAATTCCATTGCCCTCGCTCAAGCATTTCAAGATCTGATAGACCTTCTCATCCGGCAAATGGCATTCAAATAATGGAGTTCTCTTGCATGTAGTGCACTTGAACAGGTTCTGCGTTTCTCCTGTGCCATATCTCCTGATGAATATTATATTTCCATTGGCTTTCTTTTTGTGATCGATGCAGTCTTCATAGGGGCAGAAAAGAGTTGGTGCTCTTAATCTCATCATCTGATGATACGGTTCATCTCTTGCTCTCCTTGCCATAATCCCCCTCCCGGAAATATTGCTTCTACCGGGATTATAACAGGACCTATTATTAATAGTTACAGGACACTAAGAAATAATTGGAGAACCCAATAAAGAATTACGTGCGAGATACCTTGGCCGACACGAGGAAATGCCGGGAGGCACTGGGATTTCAGGCCCGAATCTCCCTGGAAGAGGGGATTAGAAGACTGGTGCCGAAATCATGGATTATAGTTCATTGGATTCCGGAAGCTGAATTTGCACGGAATCCCCTGACATATATGTCTGCAATTCCCCAGTGAACGCGTGGCCACTTACAAATTATATTATCAATTTTAAATATAAAGATACCAAAATATCAAATGTGAGGCTGAATATATTTAATAGTAGATCGATTATTTTAAAATTGTTTAATTTCTCATATAACGTAAATAACACCAGAGCAAAAGAATATATAGCAGCGAATGTCGCAGTAATACTATATCTTTTTCCGTTATCCTCCAATAGGGTCTCTCTCTTAATTCTCTCTTTGTCGATAAATTCCATAGCTGTAATAATAAATTTCAATTCATCATTATTTTTTCCGTTGCTCTCAACGGATGCTAAGTCCACAAGTCGCTCGCAAAGTATCCGATATTTTTTATTGATTTGGGTGAGTTCTTGTTCCACTCTTTTTCTAAATAATTTTTGCAGCTCCTGCAATCCTGAGATTAAGATGACGAGACCTGCAGCTAACAATAGGATCAGAAATGCTACCTCAAAAAGCACTGTCCTAAATCCACTTGGATCCACGTATGCCAAGACAGCAAGTGAGATCCCTATTGAGTAATAAATTATTATATTAATAATAAAACTCCTCATTTCTCCCAAACCGCCAATCTTATCAGGACAAAAGATATCTAATTTTATAATACTAGCGTATGGCTCTCTTGCAGCAATACACAAAATTTTTGATATGTTTAAAATAATCCATACGGTATTTGTTAGCAAATATAGAGAGAAGAAAAAAATTGAATAATTGTAAACATTAAAAAATGGATCGGAAAAAAAACATTCTTCATAGGTAGCCGATTTCAATATGTAAATTTCCAATAAATCTTTTAATATAAATGGCAATATTACAGCGAATATCAATATATAATACCTTTTTGACTTTGTAAAATTTTTTTCCAAAAGATCGTAAAGTACCGCTCCATATTTCTCCTTGCCAGGAATGAATTCTAACTTTTGAACGGAATGTCTTATTTTATTAATAATATACTGATTGCATCCAATTAGATATGCAATGAATGCTGATGAAAATAGCACCTGCAAGCAAAAATAAGGATCATACTGGAAGTCTTCGATTTTAATAACAAACATGAATATAGAATAGATCAAAAAAATTAGGAGGGCTATTATTAAGGAAATGATCGGATAGGCAAGAGGAATCCTATTAAATATCCCCTCCAAAAAATTCCACTCAGGTCGCCCTTTCGTATATTGCTTCATATATAAATCATCAACCTATTTTTTTCCTGCAGATTTTTTCTTAGATGCAGGTGGAGACTTGTGGACAAAGGATGTATCTGGCAATACTGTTATCACATTATAATGCTTCAGAAGATATCTCTCCAGATGCTCCGAAATGATTATCTCTTCCCAAATACCATTCTTGGATATTGTCTCATTATTATTTACCAAAAAAATGTGCTTGTTATCTGACATATAGTTCTTTTTTGAAGAATTACTGACAGAGAAATTAAATGCTATTCCCACCATATTATTGTGGAGTTCATTTCCTGAAATTTGGCTGTTATTTGACCTGTTGAGGTATATTCCGACGCTATTATGGCTCATATTATTGTTTAAGAATATATTATTGGACGAAGATTGAAGCGCAATGGCTGCCGACGCATCGCTTATTATATTGTTTAAAATTTTATTGTTTTTAGAATTTATAAATATAAATCCTTGAAAATTATATCTTGCAAAATTGCCAACAATCGTATTATTTAGACTTGATTCTATATATATGCCGCTAATGTTATTGTAGCTCGCATTATTTTTGTGTATGATGTTGCCACTAGATTCGATAAGCACAAGCGAAATTTGGCTACAGCAAATATCATTATCTATAATTAATCCATTTTTGAAATTTTTTAAGGATATTCCTATTTCGTTGTTATTGTCGACTTTATTATCCGCAATTATGTCATTATTTCCGATGATCATTTCAATGCCGATTATATTATTGCTAACATTGTTATCCATGAAAAGGCTATCAGTAGAATTAGAAATTTTAATACCAATACCACCATTATCTCGAATGATATTTTTTGATATGATATTTTCTCTACAGTCATAGAGGTAAATACCACCCTTGGAATCTTTATTGAAACTAACCATGTTATTTGTGAAGAGATTAAAATTTGAGTTTTCGATATTGATGCCTCGCCCATCATTTAAACTGATATCATTATTTTTAAAGCTATTAAAATTTGAGTCTTTGATATTAACACCATTCCGACTATTTAAACTGGCATTGTTTTGTACAACGGCATTGCTTTCAGAATCCTTTAAATTTATACCATTTTTATTATTAAATATAATATTATTTTTTATGATAGTATTATTATCCGAGACGTTAAGAAAAATTCCGTAATCATTATAAACAGCATTATTCGAATCAATAGTATTATTGCTACAATTGGATAGGACTATTGCAGAACTGCTATTCTCTATGATATTTCTTTCTATTGTATTATTATCAGAGATTATTACTAGTCCGCCATCATTTTCTGAAGATTTGCTTGAATTTTTTATTATAAATCCTATGAGACTGCTATCACCAGATGCAAGAGTAACAACTTGACCATTCCCATCACCATCTATTACAGGCATCCCAACTCCCTGCATGATGAGAGACTTATTTAAGTAGAGATTTCCATGGTACGTTCCTGCATTCACTAGGATCGTATCGCCAGGGTTGGCTCCATAGATGGCAGATTGAAGGCTTTCGTCTTGTTCAACAGTTATCAAGGTACTATCTGCAAATTCCAGAAATGCAATTAGGATGATAAGACAAATAAATACGTGTTTGATCATGGAATATTTTTTCATTTCAAATCCCAGTATTTATCTCTTTTCATAACTTTGAGATATTGCTGCCCGGCCATATTTAATAAATAAATTATATTAAAAATCATAACTATAATTATCTCCTCCTTTAAAGAAACCTAGCCACCGCTTCCAATTCAATGGATGATCTACCCTTATGACATGTCGCTTATTTCCTAAAACCTTGAAAACATAACTCCCATCAAGAGGATCCTGACCAGTGCCCTCCGTTCCAATGAGTTTTCCATCCACCATAACATCGTAGCCCTTATATTGAATGGATTTTATTGCAACTGTTGCTTCAAATTCGCTGGATTCATCGTAGCTTGTGTCCTGGCTGCCAATGATATTTGTATTTAAATCATATCCTTCCGGAAGTTCAATATTGGGACGAATATTTGTGCCAATTTCGACTTTACTCCGCCTTTCATCTAGAGCCTTTCTCACGGCATTATCTATAGCAATGACCCGGCCGCCCAGCTCTTTTGGAATTGCTATTCCATCGATATCCTGACGTCCCGTCTCAATCAAGATATTTTTTATCTCCCCTGCATTCAGGCTGGGATCAATTGATCTTACTAAGGCCGCCGCCGCAGAAACCTGGGGTGTCGCCATACTCGTTCCGCCCCATTCGTTGATAGTCCTCCCAAGATTATCCCTCCCCCAGACTGCCTGTTCGCCAGGGGCGGCTAGGGTAACATACTCGTTATCTTGGTTGCGATTGCTGCTATCACAAATTCTCCCGTCGTTCATGATGTTACCCACAGTGATCAAATTAGGCAGAGAGCCATGGGGAAGGCCATTTGGAATGCGAATTTTGCCATCTAATTCGATTCCGTCATTTCCAGCACTGAACACAAACAACAGATTGGGATAATCATCTAATAGCTTCTTGAAGAATCTTTCATACATAACTGTTGCCTGTTCGTCTGCATCGCTATTTCCCCAGGAGTTGCTGAATATAGTGCATCCGTTTTCTATTTCAGCCTTGAGCCCCAGAAAACTGGTGGTAATAAATGCTCTATCTTCAATGAAGATATTGATCATATCGAATTTTATCTCCTTGCCCGTTGACATAGCAGGAGTGGTAATCCCTACGAGGCCGCCGTCATCATCATCTGCCACAAGAATATTGAATATGCCGGTGCCATGGCTTCCGGCAATCTCAAAGTCTGGCAAAGGAGCATCTAACAATGAAGAGGGCGCCTCAGGACATATTTTCATTGATGTATTTATATCAGGCCTATCGAATTCTCCATATCCGGGATAAAGCCCATCGTCTGTAACCCCCAATTGGGTTTCCGAAATAGGAATCTCTGATGTTTTGATGAGATCCCAGCTTTCATTTAGGCCGATAATCCTGTAGGCTTTGCCGGATTCGCCTTGATAGACTTCATCATCCAGCAGCAAGCCAGATTCGTGACACAGTGGATAATTGGGAAAAGCAAGATCGATGGAATCATAATTTCTGGCATAAGCAATATCCCTTAAGAGTTCGTCTCTGGTACGACCTTGGGTTTCAATCTGGAAGAGATTCAGGTATTGAAACTCACCCACTAGAGAACCATTGAGATCTCCGGCCAGCCGAGATGCTATAATACCTGATTCTTTGAATCCCAGACTGCTATTGACGATCACCAGAACCTGATTTGCGGGAACAACTCCACATGATCCATTGGTCCAGTTTATGAGATATCCAGGTTCGGGAAGCTTGAAGGTGGCTATCCCTAATTTCGGAACGGCGGCCATTGGTCCACCTAAGCCCATAGCTGATCCTAGAGCCGCTTTGGTGAACTTGTCACAGTATGGGCACCAGCCGATTGCGTCGGATTTTGCCGCCTTGATGAGGTAAACCGTCCAGTTTTCGAGACCTTCACCTGCAAGGCCGTTGCGCTTATAGCCTTCGATGCACAATTCAGAATCCTGAGCCGATTCCAGAGGGGCGTTTGTGAAGTTGTTGTCCTTAGAGCTATTTCCGTCCAGCGTCACCGGAATGCATGCCTCGGTGAGGTTAATCCAACCGCCCTTTAGCTCTTCGCAGACAGTATAGTTGCCCGCTGGAAGGCTGCAGAAGGAATATGAGCCGCTTGAGTCTGTTTTTGTGGTCCTGATTGCAGTTGCATTGCTGTCGTAGAGGCTGACCGTCCAGTTTGCCAGCCCTTCGCCCGTAATGTTATTGAGCTTATAGCCCTCGATGCAGAGATCTGAACCTCCGCCTGATACCAGAAGCAGGTTGGTGAAGTTTTTGTTCTTAGAGCTATTTCTGTCCAGCGTCACCGGTAGGCATGACTCGGTGAGGTTGATCCAACCGCCCTTTAGCTCTTCGCAGACAGTATAGTTGCCCGCTGGGAGGCTGCAGAAGGAGTAAAAGCCGCTTGCATTTGTTGTTGTGGTCTTGATCGCATTTCCGTCCCCGTCGTAGAGGCTTACCGTCCAATTTGCCAGCCCTTCGCCGGTGATGTTGAGCTTGTAGCCCTCAATGCAGAGATCAGAGCCATCCGCCAGAGCCAGATTGGTAAAGTTGCAGTTCTTTGAGCCATCGCTGGACAGCGTCACGGGTATGCATGTATCGGAGAGGTTAATCCAGCCGGATTTAGCCCCTTCGCAAACCTTGTAGCCGCCCGGCGAGAGATTGCAGAATGAGTACAAGCCGCTTGAGTCGGTTTTTGTAGATTTGACCAGGTCGACCGATGCTACTCCCCCGCCGGAAGCGCTGAGCTTATAGCTGCCGATGCACCACCCAGAACTCACATTAAATTCCGGGCCTGCACCTGATTCGGTGCGAAGCCTGTTGATGAAGTTATTGTTCTTTGAGTCGTCGCTATATAGCGACACAGGCAGGCATATATTGGTGACATTGATCCATCCGGCCTTTAGCTCTTCGCAGACCGTGTAGGCGCCTGGCGCAAGCTCGCAGAAGGAGTAAAAGCCGCTTGCGTCGGTCTGGGTAGATCCGATCAAATTTCCATAGTTGTCGTAGAGGTTGACCGTCCAATCTGCAAGACCTTCTCCGGTAATGTTTAGCTTATAGCCCTCAATGCACAACTCAAGACGGCTGATTACCCCGTCAGGAGGATTCTGCTCTTGTGTCGTCACATTGGGCAATAATTCAGTTGAATTAACGACTATAATATCAAACGGGGGCCGAGCTAAACAAGAAAAAGATGTTTCTAAGGCGTCACACCACCACGTAAGATTCTGCGTACATTCACCATCGTCCGGCTCGCACAATGGTTGCCCCCCGACAGGAGAACCGTAGACTGTCTTATCACAACTGACTATTACCGGAGCGACATCTCCTGACCTAGAGATAAATTGTACTTTATCACAAATATATGTGTCATTACAATCTGGTGGAGGCGAGCACAATACAACCGATGTTGAATTGTTAGGAGATATTGAAGTTATTATTGAGTTATATACATAATAACTTTTTACTCCGCCATATTCCTGCATCAACACTACATCAATTGCATTAGCTTCTTGAGCTATAAAAGCAAATGATAGTAATATTAATAAAATGCTTATTTTAATATTCATTGGACACCCCCCTGGCCAACCGGGCACGTGCAATTAAAAATTCTCTCCAGATTGTGCAATCTCTTATCTAGTAAATTCATATCATTGAAGCCCTGATAGCAGCAGGGCAGCCAGTGGTCCTCTGCCTCCGAATCATTGAACCGGGA
>Ga0208197_1004155_pt1 | contig 10919 bp, 13 predicted proteins | sample AD_JPNNA4_MetaG_FD_184444 | JGI IMG/M metagenome (GOLD analysis project Ga0208197, IMG submission 184444) | Active sludge microbial communities of municipal wastewater-treating anaerobic digesters from Japan - AD_JPNNA4_MetaG (SPAdes) (version 2) | ecosystem: Engineered > Bioreactor > Anaerobic... | reverse complement strand
TTCCGGGAGGGGTAACTCTCCTGGGAGCATCTCGATACCTCCTTTCGAGTTTTGGCGAATTCTCCAAAGGCGTATCAGATGCTCTCTGCTTTTTCAAAGAACAGGTAACGTGTATTTTACGCAATCACTAAACTAACCCTAGCTCATAAAAGGGATGCCATGAGATGATAACGAAGCCCCCGGCCTTCCAGAAGGAATCGGGGGCTTTTTGCGTAATGTGCCCACCCACAATACCTGATTTAATAAAAAGGAGGGCCTCTCCGAATGGCCATACCAGATTATCAGACAGTCAAGCTTCCTCTTCTTAAATTTGCCAGTGATGGGAAAGAACATTCCCTCCGCGAAGCAGTGGATTATTTGGCGGATAAATTCAAACTGACAGATGAAGAACGAAAGGATCTCTTGCCGAGTGGACAGCAAGAGATATTTGTAAACAGGATCGGTTGGGCCAGAACCTATATGAAAAAAGCAGGTCTGCTTGAGAGCACACGGAGAGGATACTTTAAAATTACAGAGCGCGGACTTAATGTTCTGAAGGATAACCCATCTAGGATAGACGTGAAATTCCTCGAACAGTTCGAAGAGTTTCGGCTTTTCCGTGCCCTTCGTCATAAGAAAGACGTGGATGATAAGACAATAGACGAGACCGAGGAAGTCACACCGGAAGAGGCCCTCGAATCAGCATATCAACGACTGCGCAATAGTCTTGCAAATGATCTAATCCAACAGATAAGAAGCTGCCCCCCTAGTATGTTTGAAAAACTTGTAGTCGAGCTCTTGGTCAAGATGGGTTACGGGGGTAGTCGTCGGGATGCAGGGCAGGCAATAGGGAAAAGTGGAGACGAAGGAATTGACGGGATCATCAAAGAAGATAGGCTCGGCCTAGATATTATCTATATCCAAGCAAAGCGTTGGGAAAATACTGTCGGCCGTCCAGAAGTGCAGAAATTTGCTGGGGCCCTACAGGGGCAGAGAGCAAGAAAGGGAATCCTCATAACAACATCATCATTCACTAAAGACGCACAAGATTATGCATCTAAGATAGAAAGCAAAATTATCCTCATTGATGGCGAGAGACTCGCCCAGTTGATGATCGACTTCAATTTAGGTGTCAGTCCGATGGCAGCTTATGAAGTAAAAAAAATTGATACGGATTATTTTACTGAGGAATAGCTTTCTTTTTCAGAAAGAAGGGACATATGCTATTCAAATACAATATCAAAGACAAAAAGTTCCAATCTCTTCAGGAATCGAGTTTCTCTGCATTTAACGTTTTGGAGCGTCAGGATATTGAAAAATGGGTAGAGGAAAATCCTGACATAGTAGGGGAAGAATTACTCATCATATCTACTGAGTACGACAAATTCGATAAAACCAATGAAAGACTTGATATTCTAGCGATAGATAAAGTTGGTAAAATCGTCGTTATAGAATTGAAACGGGATGATAGTGGCAGGCATGTTGAATTGCAGGCAATTAAGTATGCGGCATATTGTTCAACGCTGACCCTAAAGGATACAATTGAATTAAGAAAAGCATATTTGAACAAAAAGGGCATGGTGAAATCATTTGAAGAGGTAGAAAAAGGAATATTGGACTTTATTGAGAATGATGAATTTGAAGAAATCGATGATAAACCCAGAATAATCCTGGTGTCTCGGGAATTCAGACAAGAAGTAACAGCGTCTGTCCTTTGGCTTAGGAGTTTTCAGATTGGGATCATCTCCCAGTTAGTTGGCGAAAGCCTGGTAGATTTTCAGTGTGAAGTACCGCAGGTCATGGAAGCCGTAGGCCTTGCGCTTGATGACCTTGATCTTGTTGTTGACCCCTTCGAGCTTCCCCGTATGGATGGGGTAGTCACAGTGGTTGAGGATCCCGTAGCGATGTCTCTGCAGCATGTTGGCGAAGGCGCTCAGAGACTTCTGCTTGAGGGATCGGGCCAGCGCACACCACTGATCGAGCGCCTTGGCCGCCCAGGCACGTGAACGATAGCTCCAGAGGAGCTTGAGCTTTTCCTTGAGGATCATCACGGTACTGATGACCTCGTTGAGCGCCAGCAGCTCTTTGAGCTGTTGCCGGTGGCTTCGGCGCCGCAGGTTGCGGCGGTTTTTCAGCAGCAGATACTTGGCGCCCTTGTAGAGCGCCTTGTGCTCTTTTTGGGCCTTGCGATGCTCGCTGTTTCGCACCGCATCGATCACGCGGTTGAAGGCCGCCACGACGTGGAACAGATCGAAGACGATCCGGGCGGCCGGCAGTTTTTTTTAACGGCCTTGATGTAGGGGTCCCACATGTCCATGGCGACGGCTTCAATGGCCTTGCGCTGCCCCGCGCTCAGGAGGTTGAAGAAGCGCATCAGGGTCTTGGCTTTGCGATCTTTGCCGACGTAGACAACGCGGCCGGTTTCGTAGTTGAGCACCACGGTCAGGTAGCGGTGGCCCTTGCGGATGGAGATCTCGTCGACCGCCAGGATGCGAAGGCCCGCATAATCGGGCGTCCCGTATCGGGCCTCTAAAAAGAGCTTGTCGGCCTCCTTGACCGTCTTCCAGTCCAGGCCCAGGTGCCGGGCGACGTCTTGGACCGTCATCCACCGGCACAGCTCGTGGATGTAAGCGGCCAGCCGCCTCGTGATGCGCAGGTAGGGATCAAACAGATCCAGCCCCTCGATCACGATCCTTCGGCAGGCGGCACAGTAGAGCTTGCGGTAGCGGCAATCGAGCCAGACCCGGGTGCCGGCCATGTCCAGATCCCGGACCGAACGGCCCGTCCAGCTGTGAACCGCGGCGGCTTTCGTGCCGCAGTGATGGCACACGGGGGCAAAGCGCCGGTCGGGTGCCATCCGGATATGCACGCGGTTGGCTTGCGAGGCCACGACCTGGCCCCGGATTTTGATTCGACGCAAGGGGAAGTAGGGTGCTATAGTAGCTCCGGACATCACAGGCCTCCTGTGGATAGGGTTTTTCTTCGCAGATCAACCTATACCCCCGGAGATCCTGGATGTCCATTGTATTTGAAATCACAACCGATTCCCCTTGTTTGCATCAACTAAGTCGGAGATGAACCTCAGATTGATATATCGTGCATAAAAATGACTCCGTATAAAATCAGTAGCGAAGAAATTAATCTCTTCGCTCAAAAAATAATACCACTTCCAGAAGCCGAAGATTATCAAATACAGGTTGAGAAGAAAGGAAGCGGGGGGCGCACTTTAACTGTATCACAACAAGAGTATGTAAAATTTTGGTCGAAATTGAAGAACGAGTGGAACAAGAGATTGGGTCAGACCCTACCAGAACCACGCCCCATTGCCTATTATCAGATACCATCGGGAACCGGAGGAATACACTTTGAATGGGGCTTTCAGGGAAGACCGAGAAGCCGTTTCGGGGTAGAACTTCATTTTGAAAAAGGAACTAAGGATGATAATCTTTGGTATATTAATGCAGTAAGAAAACATCTCCCTGAACTTGAAAAACAGGTGGGTCAGACAATTGAAGTCATGGAGAATTGGGGCCACAGATGGTCGAGAATATTTGTCCAGGTTCATGAAGGAGAAATGACAGAGGATCTCCAAAGATTCGCCATAGAAAAAATGGTTCTTTTTTACCAATACCTTCAACCTAAGCTCGACTTATTAAAAAAAGAATATTCTTCTTTTAAGAGGTGAAGAAGAATAAAATCTATTTGGTCGCAGCCATAAACGAGCAAACATATCTGCTTATGAAGTACACAGAATATAGCCATAGACATGGTAAAGAACTACTACAGCTGATTCATCCAAATATTGTTAGAGAGGTTCACGCCATTCTCGACAGTCTGGAGCCATTCAAACACGGGGCCCAGAAGGGGAAGACTGTTAAATCTTATATATCAGATCAGTAGTGTCCGGTTAAGGTTTTGCCGTTAACAGATAACTGCACGAAATATAAGCGCAAAGATGCTTTTTTCGGTTTTTCCGATTTGAATTTACATCAACCGTTCTGACCGGTAGTCTGCCCCGAACTGATCGGGGAGGACACCAGATGAACCCTGGAAGAACGGTCTTTGCGCAGCTGCTTCAGCATCTGCCGCGGTATGAGTTCGACAAATGCGTGCGCCGCTATGGCGGCAATTACCGGATTCGGCGGTTCCCTTGCTATGATCAGTTGCTGTGCCTGGCCTTTGCACAGCTCACGTACCGGGAGAGCCTGCGAGACATCGAGACATGCCTGAACTCGCATCACGAAAAGCTCTACCACGTCGGCTTCCGGGGTCCGGTGTCTCGGTCAACCCTGGCGGATGCCAACGAACAGCGCGATTACCGGATTTACCAGGACTTCGGGTACCATCTCATTGCCGTGGCTCGGTCCCTCTACCGGGGCGAAGAGTTGGAGATCGAACTGGAGCACTCACTCTACGCCCTGGACTCCACGACGATCGACCTGTGCCTGTCGCTGTTCCCCTGGGCGACGTTCCGCAAGACCAAAGCAGCCATCAAACTGCACACCCTGCTGGATCTGCGGGGCTCGATTCCGACCTTCATCAGTTTGACACCGGGCAGTGTGCACGATGTCATACTCCTGGACACCGTGCCTCTGCAGAAGGAGTCCATCGTGACGCTGGATCGCGGCTACACGGACTTCCGCAGGCTCTACGCCGTCCATCGGCAACCGGCCTTCTTCGTTATCCGGGCCAAGAGCAATCTGCGGTACCGGCGCCTGAGTTCGCAGCCGGTCATAAAACCTGTCCGTGCCGATCAGACCATCGTGCTCACGACACCCCGGTCCCGAGAGGCCTATCCGGAGGCCCTGAGGAGGGTCTCCTACGTGGAGCCCGAAACGAAGAAGCGGCTCGTGTTCCTGACCAACATCTTCACCATCCCGGCACAGACCGTGGCGGACATCTTCAAGCTGCGCTGGGAAATCGAGCTGTTCTTCAAGTGGATCAAGCAGCACCTGCGGATCAAGTCCTTCTACGGAACGTCGGCCAATGCCGTCAAGATCCAGGTCTGGGTGGCGCTTTGCATGTACCTGCTTGTGGCCATCCTGAAAAAGAGGCTTCATCTGTCCTGCAGTCTGCACACCCTACTGCAAATCCTGGAGGTCAATCTCTTCGAGAGAAAGCCCATCCAGCAACTCGTTCGTGACGCCATGAAGCAAAATACGGAACCTGAAATCAGCAACCAAGTGGATTTATTCAAACCTTAACCGGACAGTACTGATATCAGATGCATTTGTCAGCAGGGGATGGGGCAAAGAGGGGAGAGCGGATTTCAATACGGATAAGGACGACTACCTTGACCTCTGCAAATGGAAAGTCGCGATCGAGATGGAGTATTCCCGTTTTGAGATGTTTTTCAGAGATTTCTTTAGATTTATGCTTCTGTACGAGAGAAAAGAAATTGACGCAGGCATAATAATAACTTTAGACGAAATGGCCTATCAGCAGTGGCATGAAGGGGTGAATTCTTATAAATCCGCAAGAGCAAGTATGCAGAGATTGACTGACTTCTTGAAGGGAGATTACTCAACTATCGTAAAAGTACCAATATGGTGTATTGGGATCGAGTAAAAAGAGTTTGATAGGATTCTATTGACTATCCTTCCACCAAACCCCTCTCTCCCCATGATTTCGGCCCCAATTCAGCCCGAATACTCAATATAAAAGTTTGGCCCTCCCCGGAATGTCCCCAGATATCCCCCGCCAGCGCCCCCGGCTTGCTTCTCAGAATCGGACCTCGCCTTGGGGATGACCCTACGCACACGAATTATCAGCCGAACACAAGGATAGGATAAAGACAAGATGACTGACAGAGGCGAAGGAAGGGAGAGTACAAAGAAAATCGCCCCATCCGCGGGGAGGGGGGAAGCAGATGAGGCGATTGAAGCCATCAGGGATTAGTCAAATTATAACGAACCGTCAGAAGAAGAAAGTCCCCCCCGTGCCCTCAGCCACTCGGCAATTGCTTCTTTTATGATATCCGCCGGCTGCCTGCCCTCGGCAATGCTAATTTCTATCAATCTATTGTGTATGTTCGGAGCGAAGGCTAGCGTAAAAGTCTTCTCGTTCTTTATTGGTGAAGGTACTGCCAATGAACGATTTGGAACTTGTGGCGTTATTCCCTCAATACGCCCGTCTAATTCGGCTTCTTTTTGGGGATCGATAAATCTATATCTGCCTTGTCTCCACTGTTCATCAACAAGGTCAATATCCGTCAGGTTTTTTACCCATTTGTCTTTCGGTAGAGGTTCGAATGGAGCAAATCTTAACCAATAATCATAGCCGATTTCGTGTTCAACTAATTTTCTCTTGGGAGGCACATTGACAGCTTCGATTTTAGTCACCCCCCACATTGTGTATTTTTTCTGATCTTGTTGTTGGAATACTAGGTAAACCTTTGCACCTTCTTCAGCTCTACTGCCGAATGTCCTGCCTTTCGGTGTGCAGCCCCATTCATAGTTCGTACAAATATCCCGTTCCCAACACAGACCAGTACACACCTCATCGTCCCTGGAAGGCCCTCTTATATCGATGTTGGTTTCTGCAAAACATTTCTGACACAGATTATCTGTACCGGGACGAGCGCAGGCTGAATTCCAACCCATATTATTGTAAAGAACCCTGATGACCATTCCCATAATGATACCCCCCTTATCTAATCAGTTATCTGCATGGTAATCTATATTGATAACGATGTAAAGAAATTTTTTAATTCGATTATTTATTTTCTATCTATTTGACATTACACGCATTTTATATGATCTCTTAGATATTATTTCCGATATCCAAAGATTCTCCTCTATTTTTCCGAAAAAATACATTACATAACTCCTGCAATATCAACAACTTGCATCTCTTTTATCGGATAAGAATGCCCGCAAACCCCTTGCAGGAAAGGAACTCAAGGAAACAAGAAAGGAGGAAGTTCCCATGAGAAGCAAAGCCCACATTCTGCCCTTCCCCAAGGCAGGGAAGAAGGACGAAGCCCCCAGAAGGAAGGCAAGGCCCCCAAGGACAACGGATACCATCAAATACTTCTCCCGAAACCAGATCAAGCTCCTGCGAAGAACGGCAAGGGAACAGGCCGAGCTGGATGCCCAGAAGGGGAAGATCACGGGCATTCGGGAATGGATGGCCATAGACCTTCTGACCTCCACGGGCTTGAGGGTTTCGGAAGCTGCGAACCTGAGATGCGGGGATTTGAAGATCGGCTACTCGGACAGCCGGATTTTCATTCACAACGGCAAGGGAAGCATCTCCGGCCACATCATCATTCACGAAGCCCTGAAAAAGCACCTGAAGCAATTCCTGGCCTTTAAACAGGCCAACGGGGAAGGCATAGCCGATGAAGATTTCCTTTTCATAGGGCAAAGAGGGAAATGGACAAGCCAGGCCATTCAGCAAATCATCAAGAAATACCTGAAAGCCCTGAACCTCTATGAGAAAGGCAAATCGGCCCATGCCCTTCGGCATTCCTATGGAGTGGAGCTTTATAGCAAGGAAAAGGACCTGCGGGCCGTCCAGAAGCAGCTTAGGCACATCTCCATCCAATCAACCCTCATCTACGCAGACGTGACCGAGGAAGCAATCGCCAGCCAGATCAAAGGGCTTTGGCAATAACAAGAGAAAGGAGCAGCACCATGGAAAAGGCAAGGAAGGCAAAGAAGCAGCAGAAGCAGCAGGCAGAGGCGAAAGGACGGGAAGATAGGAAGGCCATTGCAAAGGCCATCAAGCAGCCCAAGGAAAGCAGAACCTTCATCGGCAGCCTTATTAATGCCGATTTATGGCAGCGAATGAAGATGCTTTCGCTCAAGGAAGGGAAGGCGGCGGGGAAGCTTTTGGATAATGCCATGGAGGAATTTCTGAAGAGGAGGGAAGGGAATCGGGAAAATTCCCATCTCGGATGAAGAAGGCCGATTAAAGACAGGGAAAAGGGGCGTATTCGGGGAGAAGGGAGGGGGAAGCGGGGAGCAAAGGGACTCATCGTCTTGGATATAAGATTGCTTTAGAATTTAAGGATAGTCTGAGTTGTCAGAGGTAATAAGTGAGAGAGGTTCAATTTCAAATGCAGCAAAAACACGATGAGGTGAACAGAAACGCGGAACAAATATTTTATAAAAAATAGAGCGGTATTATTGCACGCTTGAAGCTCCGGCTCGGATACCTTGCTGAGCGGAGGCAATTTGCTTAAGCCATAAACCTCCATGCTGCGTCTTTTCTACCTTCACCGATTGGTTCAAGCAAAAGAAAATATGCGCTCGTATTTTCATCAAATGAATATTCAACCTTATAGGCAGCGTAGATGTTTCTTTGAGTCAAGTCTGTGGCTGCCTTCCAAAGCCCAAAAATATCTTTGGTAGCTAAATGTTTATAGGCGTCAATTGCTATTTTTGCTAAATCTGCCATTTTATCGAAAAACTCTTTTCCGTTGGAACAACAGGACACTCTCTTATACAGGCCAGACTCTTCTTGCATTTTCTCGCTTGGGAATGTGATTGCCACTGTGTACCCTAACTCTACTTTTTGATCCAGTAGCTTGTAGAAAATAAATTCATCAGAGTACGGCAAAGTAACTTTGCTATTCTTGTTATTGTAAATATTGCTTTGTTGGGCGAATATTTTGGGGTACTGTCAACTTTCTTGTGTAAATTGCCGGTAGGCCATCTCCTGGAAGAACGGCAGGCTCTTCCGCACTTTTCCTACAGGGGTTGATCGCCAATGCAGTTCCATCTTCAACGAGATGAAGGCCAAGAGCCGATAGCAGGCGGCCTCCCCGGGCAGGATCTCCATGGGTCCGGTTCGTCGCCGAAACTCCTTGTGGAGCCGCTCGATGAGGTTGGTGGTCCGCAGCGACACCCACTGATCGACCGGGAAGTCGAAGAAGGTCAGACAGGCCTCCAAAGATCTCTCCAGGGACGCAAGGGCCGACGGGATGACCGCCTGCCACTTCTCGCGGAACTTCTCGAAGGCCTCCAGGGCCTGCAGCCGCGACGGGGCGTAGAAGATGGGCTTGATGTCCGCCGCCACCTCTGCCTTGAGCGTCTGAGGCACCTTGGCCAGCACATTGCGCACGACGTGGACCTGACAGCGCTGGGTTCTGGCCTTCGGGAACTCTTCCCGGAAGACCGTCTCAAGGCTCGGCAGTCCGTCCATGACGCCCAGCGTGACCTGACTGGCGTCCAGACCCCGCTGCTTGAGATCCCGGAAGAACTCCCGCCAGCTTCTGGCCGACTCCTTGTCCCCGGCCTGCAGCCCCACGACGAGCTTCTGTCCCGTCTTCGTGACGCCAATGGCCACCAGGACGGGGACGATCTCGACGCGTCGCCGGATGCGCATCCGGAAGTTGACCCCGTCGATGAACAGATACCGGATCGCTTCCTTCGACAGGTCTCGCATCCGCCACTGCTCCACGGCCTCGACGAGTTCCCGGTTGGCCTCGGAGACCTCCGCCGGCGAGATCTTGCGTCCCAGCAGCCGCAGCGAGATCGCCGAGAGGCTCCGGGTCGAGATGCCGCACAGAAACATCAGGCTCAGGTCTCGGCTGATCTCCTGCTCGTAGCGCCGGTACCGGGGGAGCACCTGGCTCCGGAAGTCACCCCGACGGTCCCGGGGCACCAGCACCTGCACATTGCCGACCCCCTTGATCGCGAAGCGCCGGGGGTAGAAGCCGTTGCGGTGGTTGACCTCACCGTGGCCCCGGCCGTGGCGCTCCCGGCCCAGCCACTGCGTCAGCTCGGCGCGCATCACGGCCTCCAGGTACGCTCGCACGGCCCGTTGCAGCTCGCCTCGCATCCTCTCAAAGAACGATCCGGACTGCTCCGGAAGAGACTTGATAATCTCGTGAACTTCGGTTACCGTAATCTCCAGTTTCATGGGCGCTTTCTCCTTTCATGGTGGGTTTGGGCTAAACCCTTGTAAAGGAAAAGCGCCTTTTTTACGAGACGGAGATTTTACACAAGATATTTTACACTACCTATTTTGGGGTCAATAAGCATAACAAATCCTTAGCAGATGTATTCGAATAGCTTAGCCGTCTATATCACATGATAGTAGATTTGCATTTTATGCCTTTCACTTTAAGTAAAATGTGAATCCAATACCCTCTTTCTTGCCGATTGATATTCTGCTTTGGTTATTGTCCCCTTATCTCTGAGCGCCTTCAATTCGGCGAGTTTCTCTTCTACAGATTTTTTCTTAGATTCGCATATCTTATCTATGATTTTTGCCCCGGCCGCAGTTGCAGCTGCTCCACCAGCTGCTGCCAGAAGTTCCTTCCACAATGGTATTTTTTTTGCCGCTTCACCTGCCACTTTCGCGACAATCTTTAGTGCTGGTCCGATCATACTGCGGCTCCTTTCTTCCGTAATTTGGCCACGAGATTTTCTCTGCTGATGTCCCACGTATCATTGGGGGTAATTTTCCCTGCACGAAGCGCTTCTTGAATGGCGGGTCCATCTGCATGATACATATACCCATCGGGGCTTCGAGAATCCTTGACTTTGTATATGGTGTAAACTTTTGATCCCATCAAAATCTCCTTTTTGTTTGAATGATAATATGGACTGCAAATTTTATACTAGAAAGCCGAACCAGAAAGTCTTTCGGCTTTACAGGCTCGGCTAAATTCGAAATTCGCCATTTCCCATGCTCCCTCATGGAATCAGGACAATCCCATAATCCCAATTCAAACTATGATGTCAAGTTCTAACTATTTCCCCCCGTTACGTTAGCCACCTCTTAGCCAAAACAGCAAAAAGGGGCTATCCGAAAACGGATAACCCCTTGATTTTACTGGCGCGCCCTCTAGGGCTCGAACCTAGGACCTTTGGATTCGTAGTCCAACGCTCTATCCAACTGAGCTAAGGGCGCGCTTGATTCGTTTTTAAAATGGCGGAGAGAGGGGGATTCGAACCCCCGGTACACCTTTAAAGGGCGTACATTCG
>Ga0208197_1004152_pt1 | contig 10932 bp, 7 predicted proteins | sample AD_JPNNA4_MetaG_FD_184444 | JGI IMG/M metagenome (GOLD analysis project Ga0208197, IMG submission 184444) | Active sludge microbial communities of municipal wastewater-treating anaerobic digesters from Japan - AD_JPNNA4_MetaG (SPAdes) (version 2) | ecosystem: Engineered > Bioreactor > Anaerobic >... | reverse complement strand
AAAAGAATAGGAGTGGCTATTTGCGACGAACTTGGAATGACGGCGCAGGGATTACCCACCATCATCAGGAAAAACAGAAAGCATGACTGGGGAATTTTGGAAAGCCTGATTAAAAATTATCAGGTAGAAAAAATAGTGATAGGTTATCCGTTAAGGCTGGACGGTTCGGAAGGCATCCAGTGCGAGAAGGTCAATCGGTTTGCCGCATTACTCGAAAAAAAATTTGTTTTACCGGTTGTCAAATGGCCGGAAACACTCTCTACAAAAGAAGCTGAGGAAATATTAATCAAATCAGGTATCAATTGGAAAAAAAGAAAAGAAAAAATTGACAAACTGGCTGCCTGTCTGATTCTTCAAGATTATCTCGACTCTATCTCCAAACAATAAAAAATAATAATGTGGGATATTTACGCCCTCTTTCCCAGAAGTATTTCGTTTCAACAAAAAGAAATTGAAAGAATTAAAAGGAAAAAAAAAATACAGGTCCGAAACTTGAAGATAAATTTACAGACGGAGAAAGTTAAAACTTTACAAAAAATAATCTGTTTGTATTATATAAATTCTACGTTGTCTTAATCCAAGTACAAGTGTCATTAAACACGATTTATATAAATCATGATGAAATATCCCGCGCTGAAGAGCACGTCCTCGTCTTTTCGCAGACAGTCCGTCGCTTTCGGGTATTTCGCTTCATATTCGGTCAGGAATCGGCGGTAGGCCATCAGCGCTTTTTCCTTCGTCGGCGACAAAGACATCTCGTGGATCATCTTTTTTACGTAGGGTTGGACGCTCCGAGGCATTTTATCCAGCACATTGGACGTTTTATGAACCCAACACCGTTGCTCCCGGGTTTTCGACTGTTCTTCCTCCAAGGCCGCCCAGAAGCCCAGGGCTCCGTCACCCACCGCCAGCCGGGGAGATTCGGTAAGCCCCCGGGCCTTCAGATCCCGCAAAACTTCCAGCTACGAGGCTTTGCTTTCCCGGTACCCGTCCCAGACCGCCACCAGCTCTTTCGTCCCGTCCTCCAGGGCTCCCATGAGAATCAACAGACAGGGTCGCTCCGCATCCAGCCGGATGTTGAAATAGATTCCGTCGGCCCACCAGTACACGTATCTCTTGTCGGAAAGATCCCGTTTTGCCCAGGTCTCATGCTCTTCTTTCCAGCCCTCTTTCAGCCGGACGATGTTCGTGGCCGAAAGTCCGGCCGCTTGCGGGCCCAGAATCGCCTCCAAGGCCTCGGAAAAGTCGCCCGTCGAGATCCCTTTCAGATAAAGCACGGGGATAATCGCATCCACACTCGGTACCCGGCGCATGAACGGCGGAAGAATCCAGCTCGAAAACCGCGTTTTCCCTTCCCGATCCCGGACCCGGGGCTTGCGAATGGACAGCGGCCCCACGCCCGTGATCAGTTCCCGCTCGGGAAGAAATCCGTTGCGGACGACCTCTTGACGGCCGTCCCCGTCTTTTTTACCGCCCATCATCGCCAGGTATTCCGATACTTCATGCTCCAAGGCCTCCTGGAGCATCCGCCGCGCCCCCTGCCGGACGATTTCGTCCAAGGCCGCCCGCGATTCCGAAATCATTCGACCTGCGTCTTGTTTTGCGGTAGTCTTCTTCATGAGCGTATCCTTCCGGACCCCTCCAGGTCCATGTTAGATGTGAAGATCCAACATAGGATACGCTCATTCCTTTCATACACAACTTTCGGTTATACCTCGAAGGACTGCGTCGGTGGTCTCAAGGACAGATCGCGATGCCCTCACGTCTCGCAGGGGAAAACCTCTTTTTACAAGTTCAACGTCGTCACGGCCGACACGCTTCGGGAGGCCCAGGCCCATCCGGAGCAGCACCGCGACCTGATCGTCCGGGTGGCCGGCTACAGCGATTATTTCCTGGATTGCTCGGTCAACCTGCAGAACGAGATCATCCGCCGGACGGAGCATCTGGGATTCTGAACGGCCGGCTTCTGTCCCTGATAACAGAACAAACGTCAAGGGTGGTTGTCGTTTCTCTCCTTCACACATAGATCCGGGCCTGTGCGAACAGGGAGCCCCGAAAGAATCAGATCTTGGCCCGAATCTTGAGTCTTTTCTCCCGCCATGGCGGGAGTCTATTGTCCTCGACATCCGGAACGGTCGGTGCTCCACCGGGTGTTGTCCCATCATTTCGAGCGTTTCCTGACGGAATACGAGGGCCGATTTGAGCAGGAATACGGATATTTCCGGCCGGTGGTCAAAGAAGTCGTGGAGAAGTATCTGGACTGCGGGAATCCCCGCTGCGGCTTCGCTAGAGTCCGGTGTCGAACCTGCCGGGAAGAATATTTATTGACGTTTTCCTGCAAAACGCGGGGCTTCTGCCCGTCCTGCCAGGCGAAGCGGGTCGAAATATGGGGCGAGTGGGTGAGGGAACGGCTGCTTTGGGATGTCCCGCATCGCCAGGTCGTCTTCGCCATTCCCAAGATGCTGCGGATCTTCTTCAAGTTCAAAAGGCGGCTGTTAGGAGATCTTTCCCTTGCGGCGCTGCGGGCCTTGAAACTGTATTTCGAAGCTGCGACCGGGGAACCCCTGATTCCCGGCGTCATCGCGGTCATTCAGACGTTCGGGGATCGCATCAATTTCCACCCGCATCTTCATTATTTGGTGACGTGCGGCGGCCTGGATGCGGCGGGAGTTTTCCACGAAATCGCCCGGATCGATGACAGCCGGCTGTCGGAGCTCTTTGCCCGGGAGGTCCTGGCGATGCTTGTGGCCAAGGGATTGCTGAGCCCTGATTGGGCAGAACGCCTTCTTTCTTGGCGGCATTCCGGATTTAATGTGCACAGCTTGGTGCGGACCGAAACCAAGGCCGAAGCGGAGCGGGTGGGGAAGTACATGATCCGACCGGTCGTTTCCTTGGAACGGCTTGAGTTTATCGAGCCGGAGGGGCGGGTGGGCTACCGTATCGGCCGTAAGGACGGGGAGCAAGAGACGATGAATTATCTGGAGTTCATCGCCCGGGTGACGTCCCATATTCCGGACAAAGGTCAGGTCATGGTCAGGTATTACGGCCTATATGCCAATGCATACCGGGGAAGGGCGAAGAAAGGCGGCACGTCGGATATTCGTGTGTTGCGGGAAGGATATCGGCCGCTTTCCTTAAAAGGCTGGGCCGTCCTGATTCGCAAGGTGTACGAGGTCGACCCTCTGAAATGCCCTAAGTGCGGGGGGCGGATGACGGTCATGGCCTTCTTGACGCAGGCGTCCGTTAGAGACCGGATTATCGAACATCTCAAGATATCGTTTCGAGCCGAGCGCCCGCCGCCGGCAAGCGAGCTCCTGGAACTTCCTTTGATCGCCGACCCTCCGGTCGACTATTTTTCATAATGTGTTCGCTAATGGCGGGGAGTTACCGATAAATATCAGCTCATTCGTAGTCTCGACCTGCTCCCGGGTCGACGCGGGCCATCCTTCCTCAATCGGGCTTGACAGGCCTCGTGCGCTCCTATATCCTCATTTTGGAGGGAATGATGGGATGTCATGAAAAGACAAGGCTTGCCGCATTGCCCTGCCGAAAAACGAAATTCCTATTACTCAATTCCTATTACTCCCCCGTGTTTTGAAATGATAAAACGATATTTCAGAAACTATCTGAAACGTTACTTCATTTTGGAAGTTTGAACTTGTGAAAATATTTTTTCGTCGGACATATATTGGGGGAGAAAGAGTAATACAATAATTCAAAGTAAAAATAAGAATTTATGGTTCTCTTCCATCTAGTGTGGGTAGTTGAAGGTTAAGCGCCCGGCGACGAGATAGACGATGGTCCGGAGATAGTCGACTTGTTTGAACCCGTAAGCCCGCTTCATCGCGGTCTTGATCTTCGAGTTCAATCCCTCAACGACTCCGTTCGTCACGCGGGCGTTCAAGTAGCCCACGACGCCCTTCCAGTAGCGCTTGATCGTCCTCGCCGCTCGAATCACCGGCTCCAGCCGACTATGGGTCGCCCAGTAATACCAGCGCTTCAGATAAACGATGGCCCGGTCCGGCTGGCGCAGTTCCCAGAACCGGGCGAGAGCCAGCTTGATCTGATAAGCCCGCGCGGTCTTCAGATCCAGACGCTTCAAGGCCTCGAGCCGGGCTTCTTGACCGGAGGTCAGGTTCGCCGGATTCTTCAGCCACAGGAACCGGCTCTTCTTCAGGGCTGCGTTCTCCGCCTGTTCTTGCCGGCGAACCGTCTCCACGGCCATGTTCATCTGGGCCATCACATGGAACCGGTCGAACACCACCAGGGCCTCATGGAGATGCGTCCCGATCCCGTTCAGGTACGGATCCCACATGTCGCAGCAAACGACCCGGATCTGGGCGGGATCAACCTCCCGAGCTTGAAGATCTTCGACGAACTCATCGACGACGCCCTTTTTCCCGCCCTCCGCCAGGAACACGACCCTCGAGGCGTCCAGATCGCTGAAGGCCGTCATGTAGACATGCCCCTTGCGGAGCGAGAACTCGTCGATCCCCAGCTGCTCGAAGCGGCTCAGGTCGACCTCGCCGCGGGCCCGCTCGACGTAATGGCCCAGGATCCGCCACCGTCGATTGGCATGCTCGGAGGTCAGCTCCGCAACGGCCGCAACCGACATCTCCCGCGACAGGGACAAGATGAGAAGCTCGAAGAGCAGCGTGAAGCCGCTTCCCGGCCGAGCCCAGGGGACCTTGACCTGCTTGACGCCGCACGTCCCGCAGCGGATCCTCGGAACCCGGGCATAGAGATAGGTCTCGTATTGAAAGAAGTTGAGATGTCTCCACGTCCGGTCCTGGGTGTCGTGGACCTCGCCTTCAGGCGTGTCGGCACACGAGGAACAGGGGAACTTCGCGCCTTTGGCGAAGTCGAGCCAGAGGTCCAGGCGGCCCTCTTCCTTAGAGAACTTGATCTCGGCGACTTTCCATGGCTTAGTCAAACCCAAGGCGAGGGAAAACAAGCTGAGTTCATCCATCGAGGCGATTCCTTTCATCGGAACTATCGCCTCGGATATTATCATGTTCCGCGCTGCTCCTTAAACCGCCTCAACCCACACTAAATGGAAGAGAACCAAATTTATTAATTATGGAATACATAGCACATTCAAACCAGACATTGGAAGAACATCTTAGGGGTGTTGCTGAACTTGCTAAAGGTCATGCAGAAAAAATTGGAATGGGCAAATATGGAGAACTGCTTGGCCTACTTCATGATTTCGGGAAATATAGCGAAGAATTTCAAAAGTATATAAATGATGCCATAAAGAAGAATGAGCCGGATTTTAATCCGGACGAAGATGAAGATTTTGAAGACCCTTCCGGCAAGAAAGGCAAAATCGATCATTCTACGGCAGGCGCTCAGTTTCTAACCGAGAAAAACGGAAAATCTAATGCACATAAAACGCTCGGGCAGATTCTTTCGCTCTGCCTGTTTTCGCATCATTCGGGGCTCATCGACTGTTTAACGACAGGCAATAGAGGAACGTGGAATTCTTATGCAAAACGGCTTGGTAAAAATGACAGTAAAACGCACTTGAAAGAATGCAATGAGAAGGTTGATGTCCACATCCTTGAAAAAGTACAAGCCATTTTCTCGGATATATCCCTTACAAAACCGTTTGAAGAAAAGTGTCGAATAATTGTTCATAATTCACCGGTAAGAAATCCCCTTTCAATGGTTGCTCAATTTCAAATGGGATTGCTCGTACGGTTTCTTTTCAGTGTCCTCATTGATGCTGATCGACAAAATACGGGTGATTCAGAAAAACCAAGAACTGCACGCTATCGACTACAATGCAAGTACAAGTCGTGGGATACTCTGATTGAGCGCCTTGAAAAAAAGTATGATACTTTTGAAATTACTAACCATGTGGACGAGATACGCAAAGAAGTATCCACGCATTGTTTTAATGCCGCAGCAAGGCCAAAAGGTTTGTTTACCCTTACGGTACCAACCGGTGGTGGTAAAACGCTTGCAAGTCTTCGTTTTGCGCTGCACCACGCCAAAGAATGTGAAAAAGATAGCAGAGACAAAATTGATAGAATCGTCTACATAGTCCCATTTACAACCATCATAGATCAGAATGCGCAAGTCGTACGAAATATTCTTGAGCCGGAAGATTTCCCTGAAGATACTGGTAACATTGTCCTCGAACATCATTCAAATATTGGCGCTGACGTACAAAGCTGGAAGGAAAAGCTTCTGACTGAGAATTGGGATGCGCCGATTGTCTTTACTACAATGGTTCAATTTCTTGAGGCTCTTTTCGGGGCTGGAACCCGAGGTGCGAGAAGAATGCACCAGTTGGCCAGGGCGGTGATTGTTTTTGATGAAATTCAAACACTTCCGATAAAGTGCGTCCATCTCTTCAACAATGCAATTAATTTTCTGGTTGATCATTGCGGCAGCACGATTGTTCTTTGCACGGCGACACAGCCTCTTCTGGGCGAAGTGGATGCAAAGAAAGGCGCCCTTAAGCTTTCCAAAGACAATGAAATTATGCCGGATGTGGAAAAACTCTTTGATGATCTGCAGAGGGTCCATGTTCATGACTGCCGTAAACCGTCGGGATGGACTTATCCGGAAATAGCTTTGCATGCCGTCAATCAGGTCAAAGAAAATGGAAACTGTCTTGTCGTGGTCAATACCAAGAAAGCCGCCCGCATCATTTTTGAGGAAACACAAAAGGACGGGTTTGAAGTGTTTCACCTAAGCACGGGAATGTGTCCCCTCCACCGTAAACAAATATTCGAGACAATTCGCGAAAGGCTTTCTGAACGGAAATTGATCCTTTGTGTCAGTACACCACTTATTGAAGCGGGCGTCGATATAGATTTTCGCTCCGTTATCCGTCTGCTTGCCGGACTTGATTCCATTACACAGGCTGCAGGACGCTGCAATCGACACGGCAGTTCGGAATTTGGCAATGTCTTTATTGTAAATCCTGCGGAAGAAAAACTTGATTACCTGAAAGATATTGCTGTCGGCAAGGAAAAAACAAACCGTGTTCTTGATGACTACAAAGACGCACCAGCGAAATTCGGCAGCGACATCATCGGTCCGTTAATGCTCAAGTGGTACTACCAGAATTATTTCTACGATCGGAAAGATGCCATGGATTATCCCGTCACGATGGGCCGTAATGATACACTGCTGAATATGCTTTCTAGTAATGGTTTTGCCGTTAGCGATCTTCTTCGGGCTGGAAAAGAAAAGCTGGAAATAAATCTTAGACAGTCATTTATGACTGCATCAAAAATATTCAAGTCAATCGATGCCCCGACACAAAGCGTTATCGTTCAATACGGGGAAGAAGGAAGAAAACTGGTCGCTGAACTCTGTGCGGCTTTTGAAGTAGAAAAGCAATATGCTCTGATTAAGCGGGCACAGCAATATTCGGTTAACCTGTTTCTTTATGAATTTGATAAATTGAAAGAGCAGGATGCGCTTAGAAGTGTGCAGGAAGGAACAGAGATATACTACCTCAACCTTCAATACTACAGCAAGATAACCGGTTTGTCTTTGGAGCCGGTAAGACAGGAGGAACAATTTAAAGATGAATACATTGCCTAAGAACACCATTGAATTCAAACTATGGGGACGCTTTGCGCTGTTCACCGATCCGATTACTAAAATCGGTGGGGAAAAGTGTTCATATCATCTGCCAACCTACGAGGCTCTGAAAGGTGTCTGTAAATCCATCTACTGGAAGCCAACGATCATCTGGGTGGTGGATGCGGTGCGCGTGATCAAGAGGATTCGCACGCAGACCAAAGGAACAAAGCCGCTTGAGTATAGCAGCGGTGGAAACACGCTTGCGATTTATACATTCCTCTCTGACGTGGAATATCAGGTGCGGGCTCATTTTGAATGGAACGAACACCATACGGCATTGGAAAAAGATCGTATTGATGGAAAACACTTTGCTATTGCCAAAAGGATGCTTGAACGGGGTGGAAGGCAGGACATTTTCCTGGGCACCCGCGATTGTCAGGGCTATGTGGCACCATGCGTATTTGGCGAAGGCAAAGGAACCTATGACAATGATGAAGAAATTGCCTATGGGCTAATGTTCCACGGTTTTGATTACCCTGATGAAACAGGAACAGATAAGCTATACGCCAGATTCTGGTTTCCCATTCTGAAAAAAGGAATACTTAGCTTCCCCGCGCCAGAAAAGTGTGAAGAAAGACTTAGAAAATTTGTCCGGAAAATGGATGCAAAAATCTTCGGAGCAGAAAATGTTAAATCGGTTTGTCTTGAAGCTTAGGAACTGGAGGTGTTGGTATGAGCTGGATACAGAAACTGTACGAGACTTATGACGCATGCACGGGGAATAAACACATTCCAGACATTGATGAGTTATGTCCTGTCGGATATTCTGTCCAAAATGCGCATATTGAGGTTGTGATAGATAAAGATGGCAATTTTAGAAGGGCAGCTTTGGTTGATAAAAATGACTCGAAGACACTTATTCCAGTAACTGAAAAGTCATTAACAGGTAGGACTAGCGGAGTTGCACCACACGCACTCTGCGATTCGCTACAATATTGTGCAGGTGATTATGAAAAATACGGAGATCGCCAATCTTATTTTGATGATTATCTTGCGCAATTAAAACCTTGGGCTAACGCAGAATTCAGACATGAAAAAGTCAAAGCCATTTATGATTATGTATCTAAGAAAACCCTTGTCCATGATTTGTTGGATACCAAGCTGCTTTTTGAAAAAGATGAGAAATTGGCAGTTATTGAAAAAACAGATGACAAAAGGAAGGTAAGAGTATTCGCGCTAAATGAAAAAGCAGCACAAGTGATCGTTGAATCAGATACCTTGCCGCCTCTCATGAAGCTTCTTGCATTTGATGATAAGGGAATTAAGAATCAAGCAAAGGTTTTTGTACGCTGGAAAGTAGAGTCAGAGGATGCTCTTTGTTCTGAAACATGGAAAGATAAAACTCTCTTTGATGCGTGGGGCAAGTACTTAAGTTTATTCGATTCCATAAAAGGTTTTTGCTATGTAACGGGTAAAACCGAAACAGAAATTGCCCAAAAACATCCGGCAAAACTTCGTAGTGGCCGCGACGGAGCTAAACTTATTTCATCAAATGATACCAGTGGTTTTACCTTTCGCGGAAGATTTGAGTCGGCCAGTGAAGCAGCCTCTGTATCATCAGAAGTAACACAAAAGGCGCATAGCGCTCTTCGTTGGCTTATTGGACGTAAGCAGGCATTTCGTAGTGGCGATCAAGTTTTTGTTACATGGGCAATAAATGGGAAGTCAATTCCCGACCCTTGCGCCAACACATGGGAATTTCTTGGTGAAGAGTTTCATGTGGCTGAAACTGCAACCTCAGTAGCCGGAGATGTCGGGCAAGCATTTGCGCTGCGCTTCAATAAAAAACTTGCCGGTTATAAAGCCAGTATTTCCGACACGGAAGATATTGTTGTCATGGGTTTGGATTCTGCAACACCGGGCCGCATGGCAATAACATTTTATCGGGAACTGACCGGTTCTGAATTTATGGAGCGCATTGAAAAGTGGCATTCGAATTTTGCATGGCTTCAAAATTACGGCAAAGACAGAGAGGATAAAAAGAAAAAGATCATCTTTGAAGGCGCACCTTCGCCCAAAGACATTGCCTGGTGTGCCTATGGTAAAAAAGACGAAGGGAAAAATGGTGTTAAACTTCTCAATGCAACAGTAGAACGCCTGATACCCTCAATCATTGACGGCAGACCGATTCCGCGTGATCTGGTGGAACAGTGCATTCGCCGTGTTTCAAATCGGGCTGGTCTTGAACAATGGGAATTTGAAAAGTGTTTAGGGATAGCATGTTCGCTATTTAAAGGATTTTATATTGAAAGGGGGTACATTATGACTCTTGAAGAAGCAAGAAGTTCGCGGGACTACCTTTACGGCAGGTTGCTCGCAGTAGCGGATAAAATTGAATCAATGGCACTTTTCTTTGCTAAAGAGAAACGGGAAACTACCGCGGCACGTTTGATGCCACGGTTTATTGACAGACCTTTTTCAACTTGGCGTACAATTAGGATAAGCCTTCGACCATACGAGGCCCGTATAAATGCAAAAGTGCCTGGTTTGCTCAAAGGTTACATTGAGTTGATTGACAAGATTTCATGCCAATTTCTAACAGATGAGTTCTTGCAAGATAGTCGACTTAGCGGCGAATTCTTACTAGCATATCATTGCCAGCGCAAATGGCTCAATGAGCATAAGCGTGAAAAAGGTCAATGGATATTAAAAACAGCAGAAGATAAAGATGAACAGGAAACCGATTCTAACGAATAAAAAATACAAAAGGAGAAAAGCTTATGACTACGCTGAGCAAGAAAATTGATTTTGCAATTATTATGAGTGTCAAGAATGCTAATCCAAACGGTGATCCTTTAAATGGGAATCGCCCACGTACCGATTACGAAGGTTTAGGTGAAATTACAGATGTTTGTTTGAAACGGAAAATCCGGGACCGTATGATGGAAAGATATGTCGACTTAAAAAAGCAGGGAAAAGAAAAGGGACAAGGAGTATTTGTCCAATCTGATGACCGCAAATATGATGATTTCAAAGCATTGAAGGCAAGGGCTGACTCCGCACTTGGCAAAGATCTTGGCAGTTCGAAAACAGTTGAAAAAGCGTGCGAGACATGGATCGATGTTCGCGCTTTTGGACAGTTATTCGCCTTTAAATCAGACAAGAAAGGGAAAAAGAAAGAAGAGGCAGAATCTGAAGGCGATACCGGTGTGTCAATTGGTATTCGCGGACCGGTAACGATACAGTCTGCCTTTAGTATTGAACCAGTGAGTGTTTCCAGCACACAGATTACAAAAAGCGTCAATGCGGAAGAAACAAAAGATGGCAAGCGTAGTTCGGACACTATGGGCATGAAACACCGTGTTGACAGCGGTATTTATGTTG
>Ga0208197_1004148_pt1 | contig 10942 bp, 9 predicted proteins | sample AD_JPNNA4_MetaG_FD_184444 | JGI IMG/M metagenome (GOLD analysis project Ga0208197, IMG submission 184444) | Active sludge microbial communities of municipal wastewater-treating anaerobic digesters from Japan - AD_JPNNA4_MetaG (SPAdes) (version 2) | ecosystem: Engineered > Bioreactor > Anaerobic >... | reverse complement strand
TTCCTACCGAGAATTCGGCCTGATCGACGACGGAAAATGGTCGGTCGGCGCTTACAACCCCCACGTGATCCTCATGGCCGAAAAGGAAGCTCATTACCGCTTTCTCCAGCAGATGCAGGATTACACGGGCGCGACGATTCTCGCCACCGGCGGCCAGCCCGCCACCATCACCAGCGAGTATTTCACCGCCGCCCTCCTCGAAAAGCTCGCCCAGGTCGCCATCGCCGCCCCGGAGGTCGTCATCCTCAGCCTCACCGACTACGACCCCTACGGATGGGCGCTCCTCAACACGTTCGCCGGCGACCTCGAAACTTTCGGACTTCCGAAAATCCGTGTCATAAACTTATCCGTACCGAAAAACTACCGGCCCGAAGAACTCGAGATGATGCACTACGACCTCGAGAAAAGCGGCGACACCCCGCCCGCCATGCTCCGCAAATGGATGAAACGCACCAACGGCATCGACGGCAAGCCATGGGGCATGGAGGTCGACGTCCTCATGATGGACCGCGCCCGCGTCAAAACCCTGATCCTGACCGAAGGAAAGCCCTTCTTCATCGTCCCGCCGCCGGTCCCGGTACGCTTCTGGGAAGAAACCGAAAAACGCCGCCAGAAACTCCACGACCAGGCCCGAGATACCATAAAGCGATTCCGACGCTAAAAAAGGCCGTTTCCGGCCCGGGAATCGGGTGTTTTGTTCGACGAAAAGAACGGTCATTTTCTTTTTTCGGCGATCTTCCGCTTTTTTTCGTAGTCATCGAGGGAAACGGTCTTCCCTTTCTGGCTCTCGCCAATAGCATGTTTTGCCAGAAGGTCGAAGGGGTTTTCCGCACTGTCGGACTGCTTTTTCGACACAATCGATTTTCTTCTCATTGCCGATTATGACCTCGAATCTCCGGCCTCGGTTATGCAGCCTTCCGCCGCATCATCTCCGGATGCACGAATCTCACCCAGGCGCGTTTGACCGGCCCCAGGCCCTCCAGCGGATCTTTATTCACCGGCTCCGGCTTCCATACCGCGATCGGTCGCGGCGGTTCGCTCAGTTTTCGCTTCAGTTCCTCATCTTCCGGTGCTGGCAGCAGCTTCGCCACCTGGCCCCGCAGTTCCCCGTTTTCAGCCCGGATCGCTTTCACTTCTTCGAGAACGGTGTTCATGGCCATCTTCATTTGCCGGTTTTCTTCGATCATCAGCATGAATGCTTTTTTCAACTCCCCTACCACGTCGTTTTCCGGCTGAGGAATGACGATCGCCGCGCTGACCGGGCTGGTCCGAACCTGCGCCGCCGCGTCCTTCGGCGCCGTTCCGCCCCGAACCAGTTCCGCCATCGCGTGAAGCCGTGAAACATCTTCCTCGGCGACATACCGGCACTTCCCGCGCCGCGCGGTCTCGATCTCCATCAGGGAAACCCAGTATCGAAGCTGATCAACGGTCGCGCCGATCGTCTCGGCGGCCTCTGGGAGCGTAATTTCTCGGTTCATGCTTTCACCCCGTTCCGGGAATTCGGGAATCCGTGATCCCGTTCCCGTGAATCGGCATTTTTCACGAAATCCTTTATCATCGCCATTCCCCACCCGTGAATTCCCGTGATTCCGTGAAACCGTGAGGGAACCCGTGACGGCGTGACCGTTTCCCGCGATCTTCACGGGTTGCTTCTCCCGCTCCCGGGAACCTGTCACGGAATCAAAGATCGGCCCTTTCGCGCTTTTTCGCTTGCCAAACATACGCCAATGGCGTATGTTTAATGTATGATCTTCATTGAAACGCCCGTCTTCACGGAAGACGTGTTGGAAGCCCTTTCCGACGATGAATACAGTGAATTCCAGAAGGCTCTGAGCCTCGATCCGGAACTCGGCGACCTCATCCCGGGCGGCGGCGGCCTTCGGAAGGTTCGCTGGTCGATGTCGGGGAAGGGGAAACGCGGCGGGGTGCGGGTTATCTACTATTGGGCGGTCTCGAAAGATCTCGTTTATCTGCTCCTGCTCTATAAAAAAGCCCGCCAGGAAAATCTGGCCCCCGACCAGTTGGCGGTTCTCAGGCGCCTGGTGAAAGGTGAATTGAAATGAAAAAGGAACTGTTCGATCGTCTGGTGACGAGCATCAAGCAGGCCGGGAAGATCAACCGCGGGGAGGAAGCCCCAAGCCGGCGCTTCGACGTCACGCCCCTCGATATCAAGAAAATGCGCGAGTCCCTTCACAAGTCACAACCGGAGTTCGCCGCCATGATCGGCGTGAGCGTCGCCACCCTCCGAAACTGGGAGCAGGGGCGACGGTATCCCATCGGCCCGGCCCGGGCCCTGCTTAAAGTCGTCTCGGAAAACCCGAGAGCGGTCTTGAAAGCCCTGGCCGCCTGAACACAACCGGCAACGGCGGAATTTTTCTCCCGCCGCCAGACGGTTATCGTGTGTATTTTTCCGGTGTATTTCCCGCAGGGCACTCGAAATCCTGAAACGCCTGTCAGGAAAGGTTTTTCGCGGCGTTCTGGTAATATCATTTATGTAAACCACACCCTGCGAATTTGCTTTTCATGAGCCTTCACGGGTTCCCGGTGATCTCGGGGCACCGCATTTTTCGAAAATTTCGGCATTTCTAATCTCTCGAAAAATCACCCGTGCGGTACCCTGGTCGATCCAAATTTTCTCGAGCCCGGTTTCCCGAAAAACAACCTTCAGCTTCTGAAAAGTGAAAATTCCAGGGTGGGGAAGGAGGCTCCGGGTTTTCAGTCCTCCGAGGCTTTTCCCGGCCCATCATCACCGGCCTTTCGTGAATCCGTGAGGGAATCCGCCACCGCGTCACGGCTTCCCGCGATCTTCACGGAATGGCTCGTGATTCTTTTCTGATGAGCTTTTCCGTGGTTTTCCCTGTTCGAAAAAACAAACGAACAAACTTCCTCCCGATCTTTCAGGGGAGTGATGAAGTTTGGGAGTCTTTCCTTGTTTGTTTGTTTTTTTATCTCTTTTAAAGCTTTTAAAGCTTTTCGGTGCCTCTAAACCCTTATGAATACAGGCTTTTTTGGCTATAACTATGACATTTATGGGGTTAACTATGACATTTATGGGGTCAACTATGACATTTATAGGGTATAACTATGACATTTATAGGGTATAACTATGACATTTATAGGGTCAGTATGACTTTTTTCTAAAATGTCATAAAAATCCCCCGCGTATGGTATAATTATGACATTGATATAGGGATGTCAGTAAGTGAGAAGGGGGAGGCCCGAGCATGGATCGGAAACTGATACGCAAGTCGAATTACCTGATTGAAGCCTCATATAAGCTGTCCGCCGTCGAACAGAAAATCATTCTGACGCTGGTTTCGATGATCAAACCCGACGACAGGGAATTCAAAAAGTATCTTCTCAAGATCGGGAACATCGCCCAGATGATCGGCCTCAACACCAAGAGTGACTACTCGTATATCAAAGGCGCGACCAAAAACCTTCTCGGGAAAGTCTTTACGATCACCACCCCAAAATCCGAGTTGCAGACCCATTGGTTCTCCTCCGTCGAATATTTCGACAACAAAGGCGAGGTCGAAATCACCTTCGATCCCAAGCTGAAGCCCTTTCTCCTCCAGTTGAAAGAACGTTTTACCACCTACCGCCTGCAGGAGGCGGTTCAGCTGAAGAGTTCCTTTTCCATCCGAATGCTCGAACTCCTGCACCAGTATGAAAAACTGGGTGAGCGCATCTTCGAAATCAGGAAGCTTCGAACCCTGTTGGGCGTCGAAGAAGACCAATACAAACTCTACGCTGATTTCAAAAAACGGGTCATTCTCCCGGCCCAAAAGGAGCTGGCCGAGAAAACGAACATCTCGTTCGAATTCGAGGAAATCAAGAACAGTTACGCCGTGGAAAAACTACGTTTCAAAATCATCCCGGCAACCCGTGAACCCGTTCAAACAGCGGGGGAATCGGTTCCCGAGATGGCGGTCGATCCCGAGCTCGATCGCCTGATTCTGTTGCTTCCGGAACAATACCGCCCGAAAGAATCGGTTCGGAAACTTCTCGCCGGCTATCTGAAAAAATCAGGCTTCGAATTCGTCGCCCGGAACATCGCGTACGCCAACGACAAATCAAACGCCTCGACCACATCCGCGGCATTTGGAAAGCCCGCCAACTATCGGAACTACCTGGCCAAAGCCCTTCACGGGGATTTCGGTCTTGCTTTTCAGGAAGATCAGGAAGTCCGCCATGCCGCCGAGGAAGTCCGCCGCCAGGCCGACAAGGCCGCCGCCCACGAACGGAAGCTCCAGGAGGACAAACTCCGCATCGAACGCGAGAATCAGGAACGCGCCCGCGTCTATCAGGAAAGCCTCACCGCCGAATCTCTCGCCATCCTGCGTGAGGAAGCCCTGTCCCGCCTCGAGCCCCAGCAACAGGAATTGATTCGCCGCAAAGGCGCCGGCTCCGAACTTCTCCTGAAAGTCACCATGACCCGCATCTGCCTGGAGCGCATGAAACTCTCTCAGTCAGCGTGAATCCGCGAATCGGTAACCGTTTCCCGGACCTTCACGGAACCTCTTCCAATGCGGATATTACCCATAACTATGACATTTCTGGGCTTCCCCAAATCGCCCAGACGCCCACCACGAGGAACCAACCACGACGGACCGCGAGCGCGGACCGTGGCCCGGAGCCGGGAATAAGCAGGTGGCGCGGCCCCGGTCGGCGTTCCGAGCCGGTGGCCGCGCACAAGGACATTTCCGCGAGGTAGCGGCCCGACCGGGAGCCCGGAACGTAGGCCGCATCTTGATTTTCACTCCCCCGCCCACCCATGGGTGCTCCGGGACCTGCTAACCGGCCTTCCGTTCGTCCGGTCGTGTTTTTTGGCTTACGCCAAAAAACAGGGGTGGGGCTTAGCTACGGGGCAGGCTGCGGGCGGGGCGGGTCATATTTTTTTCACTCCGCTTCGCTCCGTAAAAAAAAATACCGGGCTGTCCGCTCCGCTAGGCAAGGCCCGCGCCAGTCCCGGCCCTCCCTGGCCGGTCCTGTCACGTTCCTTGCGGCTCCGCCGTCCGATAAGAAATTTCTTATCAGACGCTATATGCTTAGGGTGTCCTGGGGCGTGGCAGATCGGTATCCGACGTGGTTGTCAAAAACCGCGGGCTAGCGTTGGTCGCCACGCCCCCATCTTTGTGAGCCCGAACAGTTGATTGGGCGGAAAGCCCGGATGTGCCGTAAGGTCGGGCCTGAAAGGGGTTGGTCGTGGGCACTCAAGTATTCGTTGGAATCGATGTGGGGAAGGATGTCCTGTTCGTGGCGGTCCGGCCGTTCGGGGAAAGCCTGGAGATCCCGAATCGGGAAGACGGTATCGCCGACCTGGTAAAGCGGCTCCGGTTCCTGGAGCCCACCCTAGTGGTTATGGAAGCCACCGCCGGGTATGAAACCCCGGTAGCGGTGGCCATCTACCGGGCAGGGATTCCGGTGGTGGTCTCGAATCCTCGCCTTGTTCGGTCCTTCGCCAGGGCCACTGGTCGCTTGGCTAAGACGGACAAGATCGACGCCGGGGTTATCGCGCACTTCGCGGAGGTCATCCGGCCGGAGCCCCGCCGCCTGGATGACCCGGATGAGGAACGCCTGGGCCAATTGGTCAGGCGCCGAAAGCAGCTCCTCCGGATGATCGTGATGGAAAAAAACCGGGTGGCTAAGGGGCCCATGGGCATGCGGAAGGACATCCAGAAGCACCTGGACTGGTTGGCCAAGGAGCTGGAGAGGATCGACCAGACACTGTCCAACTTCATCCAGGCATCGCCCATCTGGAGTGCCAAGAACGAGCTTCTGCAGAGCGTTCCCGGCATCGGAAAGGTGGGTGCCCAGGCGATCATGTCGGACCTCCCCGAACTCGGGAAGTTGAACCGGAAACAGATCGCTGCTTTGGTGGGCGTGGCCCCGCTGAACCGGGACAGCGGAAATTACAAGGGGCGCCGGTCGATCTGGGGCGGGCGGGCCCACATCCGGACGGTCCTTTACATGGTCGCCGTCGTGGCCTCCAGATGCAATCCGGTGATCAGGGATTTCTACAAGCGCTTGTGTGAGGCCGGAAAGCCCAAGAAGGTAGCTCTCACCGCCTGCATCCGGAGGCTCCTGGCAATCCTGAACGCGATGATGCGGAACGGCACCCGCTGGGGAGAGTTTAAGCCGGCAGTCACCTGAGGGGAACGAAAGAACCAAAAGACCAAAAGGTAACGCGGCCTCGGTCGGGTCCCCGAAACGGGGAGCCCGAGCCTCCGGCCGCGTACAAGAATCGGATTGCCTGGGTGGCTTCGACGACCGCCCGCCGGCTACGGGCAAAGGGCGGCAAAGCGGCGGGGTCGATCGGGGCGCAAGGGGCGCGCCAGGTTGGCCCCTCCCCGGCCCTCCCACCTGTCACGCCCCTTGCGAATGCCCCTTCCCGCCCAAACGCTTTTTGGGCGGATCTCGACCCGCCTGCCGCCCTTTGCCCTCCGGGCCTTCGGCCTTCCGCTCAACAAGTTCGAGCGGAAACCGGCGGGCTGGTCTGTGGTAACGCGGAACCTGGTCAGCCTAGCGGAGACTGGAAAGAACCATCGGAAGCTGTTTTCCACTATGCACCGATTTCTTTAGCCGTCGTCTTTTTTTTCGAAGTCGTTGACAAAAAAGACAGTTGCTAGCCCTTGAACCACCCCGCCCTCGGCCTCCACCCGGCGGGAGCCCGCCGGGGTCGGCTTTACATAACAGGTGTGTTATGCAAACTTACCCCTACGCCAAGCCCCACCCCGCCGCGCTCACGCGCGGCCGACCGTCCCGGGCATCGGCAACCCGCCCCGCGATCCTGGGTGCCGTGGTCCAGGTTCCGCGGCTGTCGCCGCTCCACCTGGCCCCCGTCACGGACGGCGCTTCGCGCCGTCCGCAGGTTCGCGGGCAACGCCCGCCTACGCGCCCTGACGGGACGCTCCGGCCGGACGTTGGGGGCGGGTTGCCTCGTGGTGTCATCGTGGCTTTGTGGTATTAGAGGCTTTCCCCGGTGCATCCCTGCCCGCACGCCCCCACCGCTACGCCTTCGGCTCCGCTCCGGGGGCTCCCTTTCTCTAATCCCTCATTTCTTATGTTGACTCTGATATTCGGTACCCTCATCATGCTCTCTAAGCAATGACAATGGAGGGCATATGGAAATATTCTACGACGATCTTCAAGAAGGAATGTGGTTCAAATCTTTATCTCCATTCCTTCGTGATGCAACGCTAACCCCGATTACAGGTGCCACAAACACAAACATTGAATCAGTTTTGGCCTATGACCGTCCCGATATTGTTCTCACAGACAATGACCATCCAATTCTAGTTGTGGAGAGAACCGTTGAGGTTCCAAGCGGTCATAATGTTGGTCAAAGATATGCCCGCTTAGCCGCTGCGGCTCAGAATCAAATTCCTCTTGTATATTTTGGTCCTTATGCAGCGTACAAACACGGCGGCGAAACCCAAGGGCCTCGGTACATGAATTTGAGACTGTTTTATGCTCTCGATGCAATGGCAAGAATTGAAAGTGTTTCGATCACGACGATTAATTGGCCAGTGGATGACAACTATGAAATAATCCAAACTTCATCCAAAGACACTAGAATTAAAGCTTACCTTGAATTGTTCTTTGGTTTTTATCAGCGAGGTGGTGTTGCTCAAGTGAATTCTCAAATGCCAGCATCCCGCTTTTTCACCGAACAAATTCAAGAGCGGAATAATTTCATTTCAACTCAAGTGAAGAAACCAGAGCAATATGACATTCCCCCGGATTCGGTGCAGATCGGCCAGAACAGCTCTTTCCCGGCACTGCGTGGCCTCACTCTCCCCCTAAGGGAATCTGTCGTTTACAATATTGGAATGAAATATATTCGCTCAGATCCTTACACGGGAACCGCAATGCTTTATGAATATCTTTATGCTGACGGCTTCAGCCGCCATTCAAAAAACATGGTCCTATATTTCCCGAACATATCTATGCAAATGTGGCGAGATGCTGCGTCAAGTGGCAGAACAAGAAAAGATATTCGTCTCTACAAGGCCGTCTCTGATGTGATCATTTTTAGAGACGGAGTATTGCTAAAGGCGGCTTTGTAAGGCTACTCTTTTCTCAAGAATAGAAGGGACTCTTCGCCCATTAAATTTGCCCTTCTATTAACCCCTTTTCGCTTTCCTTCTGCGGCAACCGAGAATCCAACCTTGTTCCCGATTTCGGTTGTCATTTGTCTCAAATCAATTTTCTTCCCTTTTACAGTCGGATTGCCGACCATGATAAAACAGATCTTTCCTGGCTTCATTACTCTCCAGGCTTCTTGAAGCATTCCTTCATAGCCGGTTTGAAATCTATCTACCACATCCGGCCTTTGCCGCTTCCCGCCAGTCAGCTTTTGATCTAGTTCTTTCGGGTTAAAGCCTAGCCAGGTTAAGCTTAATACTCCGTATTCTGCATAGGGGATTGATCCAATGTAGGGGGGGTGAGTGATGACACAATCTACGCTATTGTCGCGGATAGGCATTTGTTGTGCGTCACATCTCACAACGATAGGGGGGGTAAACTGCTGCACATTTTCCAATTCCTGAATATTTCCAATAATCTCTCTAATCCTTGTCAGAAAGCTCTTTAACGGTTGTGATGTTTGTGTTTTTCTTTTATCAAACATTACGTTTGGATATGTGCTATTTGCGTAGCTGCATTTCCTAAGAATGTCACTAAATGCCAGCATTGCAATATTCTTTAAATCCTCTGTTTGAAAGGTCTGTATTCTATTGAAAATTAAAATTAGCTCTTTCAGATTGTCGCTTCCAAACCATTTTTGATACCACTCGTCACGCCACTTACTATCCCTCTGCACCTCTTCATCTAGCGTCTGTTCCTCATATTGAAGAAGTGTTGGCCCTTTGTTGTAGCCAGCAATCTCGGCAAATGTTTTTTCAACTTGTTTTTGAAAATCATTCAGGCGGGTTGGTTTTATGGGTGTGATCTTCACTCTTGCAATCAAACAAGCAAGGGGATTCAAATCAAGACCTATTGCAGGCCTTCCGGCCAATCCAGCTTCCAAGAGTGTTGTTCCTGATCCACAATACGGGTCCAAAACCACATCTCCAGGTTTGGTGGCGATTTCAATTACGCCCTTGGCGATTGGCGGGATGAACTTTCCAGAATAGCGATGGATGTTGTGTGTCAAATAATTGGTTAGGGCATCTTCAAATTCCCAGCCAATTCCCTCTATTTTTTCCGAAAGACCTAGCAAGGTTCGCTCCTATTCAACGCCTCTAATTAAATGATCCGAGAAATGAACTTCTACTGTTTCGAGATCTTCAAACAAAAAATATGTGATGTGCCGGTCTCTCTGGTAAGTGGATTTCTTTGAAAAGCCAAGGCCGATATTGAATACAAGGGTTTCAATGGGTTCAAGATCTTTGCATCCCTTGTCGAGGGCAAATTTCTTAAGTGCAAGCACTAAATCAAAACTCCGCTCCCCAACTAAATATTCCAGCTTTTCTTGGTCGGCTTTTGAATAGTTTGGCTTCATTTCGATAAGCAACAAGTTCCGGCCTGACAAGGCGACAATATCAGGGACCAACTTATTATCACTATGCCGCCTCGGGTCTGGGCTTTTATCCTTGGCAAGGGCCGGGTCAACGATGTTTAAAGCTGAACATTCGTCGTCAGAGCCTCCGGGGTATTGCCCGGCAATCAACTTCCATCCAGACCTTTTAAGCCAATTTCTCACCGCAACATGAACGTGTGTTTCCGTAATCTTCTTCATTTTTCTTTCTCAAAGAAAAGAATGGCTTCTTCTTGAATGATTCTTTCCTGCCATGGAACCTGCGAGTTTGTGTTGTTGCATTTCAACTTATGAGTTAATCTGTTAAATAGCCTTAGTCCGCAAGATTCCGCAATCTCGATGATTATTTTGTCCGTTGGTATAACCCATTGGTCAATTCTTTTGTTGCCGATTACAAAGGCGATTTTCCCCTTCTTTTTCAGCCACCGATTAAATTTTTTAAACAGACTATACATATCATCGAAGAAATCCATCATCATATGGCAACGCGTAATTAGTCCTGGCTTGGTAATCTTTTTAAGGCAATCATCAAAGAACATTTTAAAGGATTTGCTGATTTCCCAAACAGCGAAATTTGGTTTGGTGTTTGCCTTTTCACTTACATATTCACTACCGATTACACGCTCACCAAAATCATACGGGTCCTCTTTTAGAAACGGCTTCAGGCACCTATAACTTAACAGATGAGTTCTTAGGTAGCTCGTTGCCTCCACACCATACGGCGGTGAAGTTATGATGTAATCAATATCACCGATTTTCTTATCAACATGCAGAATGTCTTCATTCAGAACTGTAATAGTGTCAGAGGGCAGAATGAAATCAGAATGAGTATTAAAAACATTTTCCAGATCCGTTGTCATGCCCTTGAGAGCCGACATAACTAGGTGGTTTGTATTTACGTTTTTCCTTGGCACTTTGCTATATTCAGCTCTTGCAACGTCAACATCGAGGTTTCCGATGCTTCGCATTTTTCCAGACAATGCCGTTAAAAATGCGTCCTGCTCGTAACCCTTTAGCGTTTTTGCGAAGGCGAGGGAAATTATGATTCCTGCCAAAGCACTCCCAGAAAGCCACTTGTCTATGTTTGGGAATGATTCCATGATGTTTTGGTCCCAGGCCAAAAGATCTTCAGTTTTCATCATGTCTGGGTTCCCCATTCCGGTTACTTCCATCCAGGCCGGGGTAAAGTATTCGACGAATTTTTTCGAAGTTTTCTTTAGACTGGCGCTGTTTTCGGGGAATTGGCTTTTGGCTCTTGTGATCATGGCTGACAAGGGGCAAATATCCACCCCTACCGCAGGCACCCCGAGAAGGCGACATTCAACCAGGGTTGTGCCGCTTCCCGCAAACGGGTCTAAGACCACATGGTTCTTTTGGGCTCCAAAGTAATTTATTATT
>Ga0208197_1004144_pt1 | contig 10949 bp, 11 predicted proteins | sample AD_JPNNA4_MetaG_FD_184444 | JGI IMG/M metagenome (GOLD analysis project Ga0208197, IMG submission 184444) | Active sludge microbial communities of municipal wastewater-treating anaerobic digesters from Japan - AD_JPNNA4_MetaG (SPAdes) (version 2) | ecosystem: Engineered > Bioreactor > Anaerobic... | reverse complement strand
GCGCACCGACATGACCGTCCCGGTGGTGCGGCTGGCGGCGGCGCGGTACCGTGACAAGCCGCTGCCGCTGCGCTTCTTCTACGTCGGCGCGTCGTACCGCCCCTGGGCGCCGCAGCGCAGCCAGGACGGTGAGTTCCTTCAGGCTGGCGTGGAGCTCCTCGGCGCCCCTTCGGCCGAGGCCGACGCCGAGTGCGTCACCCTTCTGTGCGACGCGCTCGAGGCGTGCGGCCTGCCCGACTACCACGTGACCCTCAACACGATGGCGTTCCCGACCGCGCTCGTCGACACCCTCGGCCTCGTCGAAGATGGCGACCGTGAGTCACTGTTGGAGGCCCTCGCCGACCGTGACTACCCGCTCCTCGAGTCGATCGCCGCCAACGCCGCGGTCGCCGACGAGGCGCTCAAGGCCCTCCAGGCGGCACTGACGCTCGGCGGCACGCGCGACAGCCTTGCCCAGGCGCGCAAGCTGGCGACGACGCCGGCCATGGTGGCGGCGATCGACCGGCTGGTGAAGGTGAGGGACCTCGTCGCGGACGCGGGCTACGAGCGTGCGGTGACGTTCGACTTCGGCCTCTACCAGGACCTGAGCTACTACACGGGGGTCATCTTCGAGGCGTGGGCGCCGGGCGTCGGCCTGCCGATCGCCTCGGGAGGGCGTTACGACGGGCTGGCGGCGCACTTCGACTGGGAGGTCCCGGGGGTGGGGTTCGCCATCGCCGTCGAGCGACTGCGCGACGCTCTCGACGAAGCCGGCCGCCTGCCCGCTGTCGCGTCGCCGGCGCTGGCCTTCGCCGGCGGCCTCGACGAGCCGGAGCGCGTCGCCGAGTTGCGCCGCGCCGGCATCGCCGTCGCGGCGCTGCCCGGCGACGCGCTCCCTCCGGCGCCCTTGCTGCGCCGCGTCGGCGGACGCTATGTCCTCGAGCTCGGCGACGGCGCGCGCACTGAGGGTCCGTGGCGCGACATCAGACGCGCCCTGGGGATCGCATGACGCTGCGCATCGGTCTGGAGCCGCAACCTCAGCTCGACGCAGTCCTCGGCCTCCTCTCCGCCGCGGGGCTTCCGGTCGCCGCCGTGCACGGTCTCCAGCGCCAGCCGGGGATCGTGGAGGACGGGGACGTCGCCTGGGTCCGGGCTCCCGGCGGCGATCTGCTGTCGTGGTGCCAGGGCGGGGGCCTCGACCTGGCGGTCGTGGGCAAGGAGTCCCTGCTCGAGGACGAGCCCGAGGTGTACGAGCTTCTCGACCTTCGCGTCGCCCCGGCGACGCTGGTGTTCGCCACGGCGGCGGCGACGGGCGAAGGCCGGTCGGGGCGTCTGCGCGTGGCCACGCGCTTTCCCCGGCTGACCGCCCGCCACTTCGCCGCCGGCGGTCTTCAGGTGCAACCGGTCGGGCTCACGTCGGACGCGACCATCGCCGTGTCGCTCGGTCTCGCCGACGGAGTCGTGGAGCTCGATACGCTCCTCGCGGAAGCTGCGTCGGGGCTCGTCCGCCGCGACACGGTGGCGCCTTGCGGCGCTCGCCTGGTGGCCGGTCGGGCGGCGCGCGCGTTGCGCGGCGCTGAGGTCGCGGCGCTCGTCGTGCGTCTCCGCGACCTGCTCGCGCAGCGCTGAGCGCGCGCCGCCCTGCGGCCTATGTTCTGGGCGCCGCGTGGTGTCGTCCCTTGCTTTCGCCTTCGGAGCGGTCGCCTTCCGTCGCCTGCGGCGTTGTGGTAGAACTCGACGCTGGAGGATTCGATGGCCACGAGCAGACGCAGCGCAGAAGTCCGGCGCACGACGAGCGAGACCGACGTCACCGTGAGGTTGACCCTGGACGGGTCGGGCGTCGCCGAGGTGACGACCGGGATCGGGTTCCTCGACCACATGCTTGAGCTTTTCGCCCGTCACGGGCGCATCGACCTCGCGCTCAGCGCGAGCGGCGACCTCCATGTCGACGCCCATCACACCGTCGAGGACGTCGGGCTCGCCCTCGGCCAGGCGCTGGGCGAGGCGCTGGGCGAGAAGCGCGGCATCCGCCGCTACGGATCCGCCTTGATCCCGATGGACGAGGCCCTCGCCCTCGTCGCGCTGGACCTTTCGGGCAGGCCGTACTTCGCCCACGACCTGCAGTTGACCGGTCTGCGCACGGGAGGGTTCGAGGCCGAACTCGTGCCGCACTTCCTCCGCTCGTTCGCCACGCAGGCGGCGATGACCTTGCACATCCGCCTCTTGGCCGGCAGCGACACTCACCACATCGTCGAGGCGGTGTTCAAGGGCGTCGCGCGGGCGCTGGCCGAGGCCTGCGCGCTCCATGGTCTTGACGACGCCGTGCCGTCGACCAAGGGCGCGCTCTGAGCGGCTGGGGGCGCGCTCTGAGCGGCCGGGGGCGGGCTCTGAGCGGCCGGGGCACGTTGTGAGCGGCGGGTCGTCGACGGCCGGCGCAAGGCGTCCCGTCGGCGCCCCTCCCTCGGTCGCCGTCGTCGACTACGGGATGGGGAACCTTGCCAGCGTCGCCAAGGCGCTCGAGAGAGTTGGGGCCGGGGTGCGGGTCGTCGACGCGGCGGCGGGGCTGAAGGGCGCCGACGCCCTCGTCCTGCCGGGCGTCGGCGCCTTTCGTGACGCCGCCGCGCGTCTCGAGGCGACGGGTCTCGGCCCGGCGGTCGTCGAACGCATCGCGGCGGGGGTGCCGTTCCTGGGCGTGTGCCTCGGCCTTCAGCTCCTGTTCGAGAGCAGCGCCGAGGGTGGTCGCTGGGCCGGCCTCGGCGTGCTCGACGGCACGGTCGAGCGTCTCGAGACCGGCCTCAAGGTGCCGCACATGGGGTGGAACGAGGTGACGTGGGCGGCGGCGGGGGCGGGCATGGCCTGCGGCCTGCCCGCCCCCGCCGCCTTCTACTTCGTACACTCCTACGCGGCGCGCCCGGCGGACGACGACGTGATCGCTGCGACTGCCGAGTACGGGGGGTCCGTGGTGGCGGCGGTGGCGCGCGACAACGTCTGGGCGGTACAGTTCCATCCGGAGAAGAGTTCGGCGACCGGCCTCGCTCTTCTGAGTAACTTCGTGGGCCTCGCGCAGGAGAAATGGCGATGATCGTCTTCCCGGCCATCGACATCCAGGGCGGCAAGGCCGTCCGCCTGCGGCGCGGCGATTTCGACGAGGCCACGGTCTTCTCGGACGACCCTGTGGCGCTCGCCCGTTATTGGCGGGACGAGGGCGCCGAGGCGCTGCACGTCGTCGACCTCGACGCGGCCCGGACTGGCGAGCTCGCCAACGTGGACCTCCTCGAGGACATCGTCGCGGCCGTCGACATCCCGGTCCAGTACGGCGGCGGCATCCGCTCCGAACAGGCGCTCGCCCTGGTCGCCGGCCTTGGTGTGCAGTGGGTGGTCATGGGGACGGCGGCGATCACCGCTCTCGAGCTGCTCGACGACGCCGTGGACTGGCTTGGGGAGCGCCTCGTCGTGGGGATGGACTGCACCGACGGGATGGTCGCGACGCACGGCTGGCAGGAGCGCACGCAGATGAGCGCGGTCAAGTTCGTGCGCATCCTGGAGGAGCATGGGGTGAAGCGCGTCGTGTACACCGACACGTCCCGCGACGGCATGCTCGGCGGGCCGAACCTCGCTGGTCTCCGCGACCTCGCCGAGATGACCTCGCTGGAGCTCATCTGCTCGGGCGGCGTCGCATTGCTCGACGACTTGCGCCGCCTGCGGCGCCTGAACGCTGCCAACGTCGTCGGCGTGATCATCGGCCGGGCGCTCTACGAGAAGGCCTTCACGCTCGCCGAAGCCATGGCCGCCGTGCGCGGCTAGAGCCGGTCCCGGCGGCTATGCTGTCCAAGCGCGTCATCCCTTGTCTGGACGTCCGCGGCGGGCGTGTGGTCAAGGGGGTCAACTTCATCGACTTCCGCGATGCCGGCGACCCGGTCGAGCTCGCCGCCTTCTACGACTCCGAAGGCGCCGACGAGATCGTCTTTCTGGACATCACCGCCTCGCACGAGGGCCGTGAGATCATCGCCGACCTCGCGGCGCGGTGCGCCGAGCAGGTCTTCATCCCGTTCACCATCGGTGGAGGACTGCGTCGCGAGGAGGACGTCCGCGCCATCCTCGCCGCCGGCGCCGACAAGGTGACGATGAACACGGCCGCCGTCGAGGACCCCGAGCTGGTGCGGCGCTGCGCCGACCGCTTCGGCTCGCAGTGCATCGTGGTCGCGATCGACGCCAAGCGCGTGACGGAAGCGATGCCCGGCGTCGGGCTCCGTTGGGAGGTATACCTGCACGGCGGTCGGACGCCGACCGGCATCGACGCCGAGGCATGGGCGGTGCAGGCGGCTGAGCTGGGCGCCGGCGAGTTCATGCTCACGAGCATGGACCGCGACGGGACCTGCGACGGCTACGACCTCGAGCTCACGCGGACGGTGGCTCGCGCGGTCGACGTGCCGGTCATCGCCTCGGGCGGGGTCGGCACGCTCGAACATCTCGCCGAGGGCCTCACCGCGGGCGAAGCGGACGCGGTGCTCGCCGCCTCGATCTTCCACTACGGGACGTTCTCGATCGCGCAGGCGAAGGAGTTCCTTGCGGCGCGCGGCATCCCCGTGCGTCGGTGAGCGCGGTGCGTCGGTGCGGCGGTGAGCGCGGTGCGGCGATGAGCGGCTCTCTTGGGGACGTTGCGCGGACCGGCGAGGCACGCAGCGGCGCCGGTCCGGTGTCGGGTGGCCGACCCGAACGTATCGCGCTCGGCGCGCTCGACCGCGCCGCCGCGGCGGAGCTGCCGCTGCGGCTCGCCGGGGCGCGCCTCGCCTGCTTTCCGACCGACACCGTCTACGGGGTCGGCGGCGTCCTTTCGCCGGCTTCGGTGGCGGCCGTCATCGCCGCCAAGGGGCGCGAGGAGGACAAGCCGCTGCAGGTGATCTTTCCGAATCGCGAGCTGCTGCTCTCGGCGCTGTCGCTGGGGGCGCAGCTGACGGACGTCTGCCTGCGCCTGCTGCCCGGTCCCGTGACGCTGGTGCTTCCGTATCCCGAAGACTTCGTGTGCCCACCTCCGGGCGAGGTCGTGCACGAGGAGCGGCGCCCGTTCGGCGGCAGAAGGCGGGTCGTCGTCCGCACGCTGGGCGTGCGCGTGCCCCGCTGGCCGGCGCCGGCGCGCCTGCTCGAGACGCTCCCGTTCCCTCTCGTCGCCTCGAGCGCCAATCGCAGCGGCGCGCCGGCGCCGGCGAGCCTCGCCGAGGTCGCCCCGGCGATCCTCGCCGCCTGCGACCTCGCCCTCGACGGTGGCCCGGCGGGGGGTGTGGCTTCGTCGGTCGTCGACTTCAGTCGTTACGCCGAGACGGGTCGCTGGAGGGTGCTGCGCGAAGGCGCGTGGAGCGCCGCCGAGCTCGCGGAGCGTCTGACGCGGCGGCGCGACGACCTGCCGCGGGTCTGACGCCTGGGGTGCCGCGGAGGACGGTCGCGCGGCGGCGCGCTCCTGCGCGGATCGTCCTCGTGACACGTGTCGCGGGCGGCGCCGCTCGCCCCGCCGCCTGCCCGCGCGGAGGGGCTGGGGTACAATCAGCGTCTTGGCGCGGGGACGCCCGGCGGTCGCCGGGCCCGCCCGCGCCTGCCGCCCACCGACCGGGAGGGACGTCGTCGTGAGGATCGCCGCCGGAGCCGACCACGCCGGGTTCGCCGTCAAGCAGGCCGTCGTGCGGCATCTGCGCGCGCAGGGCCACGAGGTCGTCGATCTCGGGACGTCCGACGCCGGGACTTCGGTGGACTACCCCGACTTCGCCCACGCCGTCGCCGAGGCGGTCGCCGCGAGAGACGTCGAGCGCGGCGTCCTCGTCTGCGGCACCGGACTCGGCATGTGCATGGCCGCGAACCGGCACGCGCGGGTCCGCGCAGCGGACTGCACGACGCCGCATCTGGCGGAGATGTCGCGGCGCCATAACGACGCCAACGTCCTCTGTCTCGGTGGCCGTCTGTTGTCGGAGGATGAGGCGTGGGCGATCACCGAGGTCTGGATGGCGACGCCTTTCGACGGCGGTCGTCATGCGCGTCGTGTGGCCGCCATCGAGCGGGTCGGCGCCGGCGACTGCGGCGACCCCGCCGATCTCGAGGGAGCGGATGGATCCGGCTGAGCTCAGCGGCGCATCCGAGGTGGACGCCGAGAGCATCGGCGGCGACCGACGTCGCCCGAGCTGGAACGAGTACTTCCTCCAGCTCGCCCGCCAGGCGGCGACGCGCTCGACTTGCTTGCGTCGCCAGGTCGGCGCGCTCCTCGTGCGCGACAAGCGCGTCCTCGCCATGGGATACAACGGCGCCCCCCGTGGCGTCGCGCACTGCCTCGACACGGGCTGCCTGCGGGAGCAGCTCGGTATCCCCTCGGGCGAGCGTCAGGAGCTTTGCCGCGCGATCCACGCCGAGCAGAACGCCATCATCCAGGCTGCGGTGCACGGCGTGGCCATCGAGGGCGCGACGTTGTACTGCACGCACCAGCCATGCGTCCTCTGCGCCAAGATGCTCATCAACTGCGGAGTACGTGAGATCCACTACCTCGACGGCTATCCCGACGAGCTCTCGTCGGCGATGTTCGCCGAGGCCGGGGTCCGGGTCGTCAAGGAGGAACTGCCATCGACGGGCTGATCGGCCTCGCCACCGCGACCCGGACGGCGCTGCTCGGCTTCGTTGCCGCTGCGGTCATCGTGCTCGTGGTCACCCCCCTGATGGGGCGCCTGGCGTACGCTGCCGGGGCGCTCGACCGACCGACGGAGGACCGGCGCATGCACACGGAGGCGACGCCGCTGCTCGGCGGCCTCGCCATCTACATCGCCTGGCTGGTCCCCGTCCTGCTCCTCGTGCACGTCACGCGTCCCGTATGGGGCATCGTCGCCGGCGGCACCATCGTCGTCGCCGTCGGCGTGTTCGACGACCTCTTCGAGCTCGAGCCGATCGTCAAGTTCACCGGCCAGTTGCTCGCCATCGGCGTGGCCGTCTATTTCGGCCTGCGCATCACCCGCGTGGCGATCCCGTTCGTCGACGAGTTCCTTCAGTTCCCCGACGTCCTCTCGGTGCTCGTCACGATGGTGTGGATGGCGGCGATCATCAACATGGTCAACTTCATCGACGGTCTCGACGGGCTGGCCGCCGGCGTGTGCGGCATCGCCGCCGTGACGTTCAGCGTGATCTCGATCTCGACGGGGTTCCCAGCCCTCGGCATCATCGCTGCCGTGCTCGCCGGGGCGACGTTCGCCTTCCTGCGCTTCAACTTCCACCCGGCCTCAATCTTCATGGGTGACGCGGGCTCGATGCTGCTCGGCTTCGTTCTCGGGGCGATCAGCATACAGAGCGTGATGAAGGGGACCGCCGCGGTCGCCCTCCTGCTTCCGCTGCTCGTGCTCGGCGTACCGTTCATCGACCTGTTCCTGATCGTCTGGCGTCGGTGGCGGCGGGGCGTGCCCTTCTACGCGCCCGGCGCTGATCACGTCCACCACGACCTGGTGCTCGTGCACGGGTTCTCGCAGCGCAAGAGCGTGCTGCTGCTGTACTCGTGGTGTCTGCTGTTGAACGGGCTCGCCGTCGCGATGCAACAGGACGCGACCTGGGCGATCGTCGTCCTCGGCATCGGCGCCGCGGTCGCCACCGCTCACATGGCGCGGCTGCTGAGCCGGTATCGGACGGGCTGCGCGCCGGACGGCGCCGGCGACCAGGCCCGTCCCGCCGGCGACGCTCCGCCGGTACCGCGGGACGGCAAATGATCGTTCCCGCCTGTCGGCGCGCAGGAGTCTCCATCACGGGCGCGTTGTCGCCCGTCGACGCGGCGGCTATAGTGTGACTCCACCACGGGGAAGAGCCGGGGACGACGATCGGCGGCCCTCTCCGTCGGGCGAATCGGTCGCGTTCCTCATCTTGGGCGGCGTCGTCACCGGTGGCGGCGTGGGAGCCGGGCTCGACTGGGTCCTCGACAAGTTCCCGCTGTGTACCGTGATCGGCGTGTTCGTAGGGTTCGCGCTGGCGCTGTACGCTTTGTACCTCGAGACGAAGCCGCGCTAGCCCCGGAGGTAGGCGGGCGATCGGGTAAGCCAGACGCAGGGGGAGAAAGCCGTCGTGCAGAGCGTCGGCAATCCGCGAGACCATGGTCTGTGGGACGGAGAGTGCGGGTCTACCGACGGGGAACGGTCGCTCCCACAGCATCACGGTCAGTCGTGACTGGATTCGTCAGCAGCAGCACTGCGTGACGGTGAGTTCAGGTATCTGCATGACGCCGCCAGGACGTGTCAGGCATATTGGTCGTCGTCCATCCATCCTGACGCCGGCAGACGATCCTCACGGCGTATACCGCCCACTCCAGCCACCTGTGAACGTGAGGGCCCGTCATCAGGACGGTGCGCTGTCCGTGTCTTCTTGGCCCATATGAACGCCGCCCGAGTCCGTGGCATACTGAGAGCAGCCAGTGTCATTCAGTGGAGGAGGGTCTTGCCTCTGAAGCGTTCACTCGCGGCCAGACGGCGATTGACACGATCATGGGCGCCGTCAGCAATCCAGGCGAGAGTGGCGGTCACGTCGTCGTGAGGGCCGAAGTCAGGCGTAACCTCCTGCGTCCGTTAGGCGCGCGTGGGCGGCAGCAATCGTCGGGCCCCGTCTCTGACATGGTAGGAGCTGCGGCCGTCGCCTTGGCTCCTGACGAGCAGGTGGTCCTACTCGACGGCGACGGCGTCGTTCTGGCAGCGCCCAAGCACGGGCCGGCCGCGCAACTGGGTATCACCGTGGGTGCGGCACTGTGCGACGAGGTGGTCGGAGTGTCGCCTGTGCTTCAGAAGCTCCTCCTCGATGCGCATCACGAGGCAGCCTTCGTCGCTCGCGCCGCGATCAGAACGAAAGAGGGCGAAGGGCTGCTTCTGCGGTTACGGGCGCTTCCCGCAGAGGGTCACGGGCATCCGGTCGCAATCTCGGCCGAGGGCCGGTTCGACCCATGGGAGACGCCTGGCGAAGCGCTCCTCGGACTTCAGGACCATTTCGACATCGTCTCTCGCGTCATCGCCATCACTTCGGGCGACTACACGCCCAAAGAGGCGACGGGCGAGATCCTCCGTACGATCAGCACGAGGTTGCGTATGGACGCAGCGGCGTTCTACTCGTTGCTCGATTATCCTTCGGCCAGGCTCGTCAGTGCGTTCGGCAGAACGAGAGGCGGGGGGTCCCTTACTCCGCGGTCGATTGTACCGACCCTCCAGTGGCGGCTCTGCTCGGCGGAGCCCCGGTCGTGATGATCCGCACGACCCGTACTGGACTGCCGGCCGCGTTGGCCGACGTGTGCACGCCCGACGCCATCGAGGTGTTCCTTCTCTCGGCACCCACGGCCGGTGGGATCAGCGGGTTCCTCGTCCTGAGTCGCGATGTCATTCAGCCGTTCGAAGCCTCTTCGCTGCACACCATGTGTCTTGCGGCGCGTCTGCTGGGACTCGTCACGGAACACGCTCAGCTCTCGTTGGAGTCCGAGCGCAGCTCTGTGATGCTCGAGACCGCCTACGCCGTCTCGCGAACGATCTCGCGCAGTCTGGACCTCGAGCATACGTTCAAGGTGGTCGCGATGAACGCGACACGTCTGTTGCCGGGCATGCGCTGTGTGCTGTTCGAGACGAACTCCGCGCCGGACGAGCTGGTCGCAGTGGCGGCGTCCCAGACCGCGGATGTCGACCTCAGGGGCCTGCGCCTGCGTCTCGACGGGCGCGCCGTGGAGCAGATGATGTCGTGCCGTCACTTCCAGGCCGAGTTGCTCGACATGATCTGGGGGGAGTCGATGCGACCTGAAGTGCGTCGTGCGGTCGAAGCGCGTACGGCGCTGGTCCTGCCCATGCTGGCCAACGAGGAGCTGATCGGAGCTCTCGTCCTTCTGTCGCCCAGACGGTTCCGGACGTTCTCCGATCGTGACCTGGAGCTGGCCGAGGAGCTCGCCGATCAGGCTGCCGCGGCCATCCACAACGCGCGGCTCTACAGCGACCTGGCAGCGAGCAGGCAGCATGTCCAGGCGCTTATCGGTCGGATGGCTCGCATTCGCGAGCACGAGCGACGCGAACTCGCAAGCATAGTCCACGACGACGTCATCCAGTCCGTGGCCGGGTCGGTGTACAAGCTTGAGGCCGTGCGTGACCAGCTGCCGACCGAGGCCCAGGAAGCTCTTTCCGATGCGATCACGGTGTTACAAGGGGCGGTGATGGAAGCCCGCAACGTGATCGCGGACCTGCGTCCGCCGGTTCTCGAGAACCTGGGGTTGTCGGTGGCGCTGCGCATGCTGGTCGACCGGATGGACACGCAGGGTCCTGCTCGCGTCGGTCTCGAGATCAAGGATCTGCCCGATCTCGGGCCGGCAAAGGCTGCCTCTGTCTATCGCATCGTGCGCGAGGCGTTGGTGAACGCGCAGCGGCATGCGGATGCACGCCACGTCTGGGTCGATCTGCGGTGCGCGAGTGACAGTGAGGGGGGTGTGTTACACGTGACGGTGCGCGATGACGGAAAGGGCCTGGAAGGTCAGACCGTCCGCGAGGGACACTATGGTGTGACGATGATGGAGGAGCAGGCGGCGCTCGTGGGAGGGAATCTGGATATCGTGTCACTCGACGGGCAGGGCCTCACCGTGCGCGCTGTCGTCCCGCTCGAGGAGGCGAGCGCGCTGACCGCAGAGGAAGGTAGGTGAGAGGGTGCCGCCTGTCCGTATTCTGATCGTCGACGATCATGCCGTCGTGCGCGAGGGTCTCTCGTCGATGCTGTCGCAGTACGTCGACTTCGAGGTCGTGGGCGAGGCCGCCTCTGGTGCCGATGCCGTCCGTCTTTCGGACGAGCTCAAGCCGGACTTGATGCTGCTCGATCTGCAGATGCCCGAGATGGACGGGCTCGAGGTGTTGAAACGCCTCGGGTCCAGCGGCCAAGAGAGCCCCCGCGTGGTCGTCCTCTCGATGCACGACGACGAGGAACTCGTGGCCAACGCCGTCCGCGCGGGCGCACAC
>Ga0208197_1004141_pt1 | contig 10959 bp, 7 predicted proteins | sample AD_JPNNA4_MetaG_FD_184444 | JGI IMG/M metagenome (GOLD analysis project Ga0208197, IMG submission 184444) | Active sludge microbial communities of municipal wastewater-treating anaerobic digesters from Japan - AD_JPNNA4_MetaG (SPAdes) (version 2) | ecosystem: Engineered > Bioreactor > Anaerobic >... | reverse complement strand
CCAGGTAGAATTGGGCGTCGGGGTAGCGCGGGGTGAGCCTCTGCGCCAGCTTGAGCGCGAGCGTCGTCTTGCCCACGCCGCCCATGCCGCGCAGGCCGGTGATCAGCGCGCCGCCGGTTTCCACGGCTTGGAGCAGTGTTACCAGTTCGTCCTCGCGGCCGGTAAAGTCGGGAGGTGGAGGGGGGAGGGTGTGGAGGCGGGCGTGGGTGAAGGGTGTGGTGTCCCGGTCGGCAGCTTCACACTCAGCGGCGAGGTCGGCCAGGGTTTGGCCGAGCAGTTTGCCCTCAAAGTGCCCGCTCAGCGTTTGGCACAGCAGCGCCAGGGCGTTGTCGCCGCTTGTGGTGTGTTGGTCCAACAGCGCGTCAATCACGGCTTCGGCGCGGCGCTTGGGCGTGGGGGCGTCCGGGAGGTCGTCACGCCAGGGCGCCAGGCGTTCGTCTACGCAGACGGTGCGCAGGGTGTCGGCGCTGTCGCAGTAGCCGCTGTCAATCAGCGCGGCGCACAATCGCTGGTGCAGAGCAGGGGGTAATCCGGGCATACGGGCCTCCTTGACAATCTGGTCGTCGTTAGTCGGATAGTCGGTCGCACGCTACGATTGGATTTAGTGTAGCACAGCCGTTAGGGGAGGCAAATGGTAGGGGTGAGGCATCCCTCCCGTCAGGAATGCTTGAGCAGGTTTCTGGTTGCTGATGCCTCGCCCCTACGCTCACCGTTCCCTTTGTGGGCCACGCTTGTTCCAGGTGCGCCAGTTCCCCCACATATCGAAGTAATGCGGCATCGAGAGGTAGATTTCGTCCGAAATCTCTTGGACAGTTGCCATGACGTCTTTCGGCAGTTCCCAATCGAGCACGTGGACATCCTCGGCAATCTCATCCGGCATACGAGCGCCGACCAACGCCGACGTGACGCCGGGCTGCGAGATGAGCCAACGCAGTGCGAGCTGCGAGGGTGTCACGCCCAATGCCTGTGCAATCGGACGCAGGCGCTCCGTTGTATAGAGACATTTGCCGTAGTTTTCCGGTTGCCAGAGGATGCTGCGCGGGCGCTGATCGTCACCGCTAAAGGAGGTGTTCAGGCGCATGGTTCCGGTCAACAGCCCCTGCGCCAGACTGCTATAGGTAACGATCCCGATGTTGTGTTCCACACTGTACGGCCGGATGTCATCCTCGATGAAGCGCCAGATGAGGTTGTATGGCGGCTGGACGACGTCCACGGTACCGTACCGGGATGCCATCGCCATCATCTCCACCGTGAAGTTGGAGACGCCGATGGCGCGGATGCGGCCCTCGCGGCGCAACGCTTCGAGGATTTCCATCACCTCCGCCAGGGGCTGGCTGCGATTCGGCCAGTGGACGAAGAGGAGGTCTACGTAATCCGTTTGCAGGCGATGGAGAGATTCCTCCAGGGATTGCCGGATTATATTCGGGACCGCAAAGACTTTGGTCGAGAGGATCACGTCCTGCCTGCGTCCGGCCAACCCTTTGCCGATCACTTCTTCCGAATGGCCGTGGCTGTAGGCGGGCGCGGTATCGAGGAAATTAATGCCAACGTCCAGGGCTTTGTGGATGGTACGGATCGAGTCCGCATCATCGCATTTCCCCCAGTAGTCTGGACCCATTGGCCAGCCGCCCAGGCCAACAGGGGTGACTTTGATGTCCGTAGTGCCAATTTTGCGCTTTTCCACAGCCAGATCTCCTTCACTTCACGCATTGGAAAATAAACCGCTGATCTCGCTAATCTACGCGAATCGTAACTATTCAGCCTGTCTACACAGCGACCGTCACCCTGAGCGGAGTGAAACGGAGTCGAAGGGTCTTGGAGCTGCAAAAGCAGAGATTCCTCACTTCGCTCCACTCGTTGCACTCGTTCCGCTCCGTTCGGAATGACGGCTGAATAGTTACCAGAAACGATTCTTGTGCTCTATTTCCAACCCGGCATTTCATCGAGGGTGATGACGCGCGGGTTATTGTAAAGCGTTTGGATAGCATCGGTTGAATTGGCCTCTTTCACCAGTTCGGCCCAGGGCATAAAGAAGACCCACCGCGGCTGAGAGGCTAAAATGGCGGAACTCGGCAACCTGGCACATTCGCCAATCGCCATTGGTTTGTCTCCGACAAGAGGCAGAATGTCCATGTACCAGGACGAATTGAAACCCTGATCATAAACATCAAAAGCAAACACGTCCCAATAGGCATCGCCGGGATTATAATCCTCGAAATCCCGGCTGAGGTCCTGCATATCCCAGACCCAAATCAGGTTGGACAGACCTTTGACCTGCGTGAAGTAATCGTGAACATAGCGGTATAGTTTCGCGGTGCCATCAGGCCCCGGTCGTCCGCCCCACCAGAATTTCCCCTGATTCATTTCATGCAAAGGTCTGAACAAGACTTCGACCCCGTGATCTTTGAGATACTGAAGGTAAACGGCAATGTCATCCATTCTGCTTTTCCAACGCGCATTGAGGTCGGTCCCCTCAGTCAGCAGCGCCTCCCACTGCGCGTCATCCAACGGGGCGTTAAGTAAACCCGGATCCCAATCACAAGGCTCATCCTCGTCTGGCGGGCAGGCGTGCCACATCAAGTTGATGACCGCGCCGTTCTTCCATTGCCTTTCGGCTTCATAGATCATCGTCCAGCGGTTTTCGATATTCTCTTGTTGGAACAAGAAATCGCCGCTCCACAAGGCGGGATATTTTCCGGTGGTCTCTTTGATATACTCCGTCCACATCGCCGGCTGGGCATTAGGTTCGCGGTTGTGCTGCCCGGCCAGTGTTTTCTTCCCCGAAATGCTGTAGAGGTAGTCCAGGGTTTGGAACCCGGTCGAAGCGTTTTCCGGCGCGCTGATTTCGTAGCCCATCAACGCTAACATTTGCTCGGCGTAACGCCGGCCCAGTTCTCGGATGCCGGCCGAATCGAAATGCGCGTTATCCTGGGCCGTACAGCCGCGCGAAGAGATCACGTGCGCCGTCGGGATCGTGTCCGGCAACGTGGCGATGATGGGATTCATGGCGGAACAGCATCCGCCGTGTTCCGCATCCACCACTTCGCCGGCTAACAAGGGCACGGACGCCGCATCAAGGCCGAGGTCGGTCAGCATGTCGTTATAAATTTTTTGGACGTAGGCCGGCCATTGGCGGTCGCCGGTGTTGGTTTCGCCCTGGTGCAACAGGATGCCCTTGATGACGCCGCGCTGCTGCGCCAGTTTCGCCAGGTCAATCAGATATTGGTAGGGATTCCCCCCATAAGCCCTGACTTTATCGGTGAACCAGCTCTCGGTGTAGGTGTCATCGTAATCCTGATACAAATCCTTGTCGAACAACCGAATATCGCACCCGCCCACCGCCACGTTGATCACCCCGACCTTGATGTCAGCGGGCAGATTTTCCACCATGGTCCGGCCAAAATAATCGGCCGGCGAAAGTCCCGACCAGCATTGGGCCAGCGGCGGCACAGCCGGATACCAGGTGTTCTTGTCCCTTCTGAGATTGGGACAATTCAGCGATTGCAAGACCTGGAAGCGTGGATCCACTGTTCGGTCTTGCGCCTCGATGGCGGGGACGCCTTCCATGTTGGACTGTCCAAAACACAGGAAAATGTAGAAATTCGGATCGAACGTGTAGGTGATTTCTGTTGATGCTGACATAGAATCTCCGATTTGCAGTGTATTTTGCGGCACAACCGTTGGCTCCGGCGTCACGGTACTTGTCGCCGTCGCCGTCTTGACTTCCACGGGAGGGTCGGGTTCTGTCGTCCCCGTTGCCTCCTGGGTGAGGGTCGCATCGGTCTCAGAAGTTGTGGGATAACATGAAACGAGTACGACACTCAAAATCAGCAGTGGTAGCAGAAATTTAGCTCTTTTTTTCATAACCCCTCACGAATTTTATCTCCGTCTGCAACTATTCAGCCTGTCTAAACCGCGCCCGTCACCCTGATCTGCCAGCCCAGAGCTTGCCAAAGGGGAGTGAAATGGAATGGGACTGCGCTTTCAAGGGAAACTTGACGGTTGCTTCAAGCAGCCTACTGCGCGCGCAATGTCAAGGGCAGGTATAACTGGTGCCTATATCTCACCGCAGAGCACGCTGAGGCCGCAGAGACATATAAAAAAGTCTTCTCTGCGCACTTTGCGCCCTCTGCGGTAAATGAAACAGGGATTTCTTGCCACATTTTGGGAATCACCAGGTTGTCTGACTATCCAATCGCACAAATAAGGCATCGCTTTCGGACACGTTTGCAATGGGCCAGCGCTCCATCGTATCCAGCCAGTAGACGCCGGTTCGTAGCCATACTCCTTTTTGCCCGGGTGGAAGATTGGAAAAGCGGTGCCGTTGTACCACCACATCACTTGTTTCCAGAAACGCCGGCGATACGCCTAGCCCATCGGCCACACTGATAACTTCCCCTTGTTCTGTCAGCAGGTGCGCCATAATCGAAAAAGGGCGCGCGATAGCCCCTTCCGCAACCTGCCACCATGTTTCTACTTCCAACCCGTCGCTCTCGTTGTAGCTCATCGCTCCCAAGAAAACCAAAGGGCCGTTCATGGATACAGGGACAGTGACAGGGTGACTGTTTGCCAAAGCGGCGGGTGGCGTTTCGGCGCGCGCTGCTTGCATCCAGCGTAATGGCGGGATATTCACTGGGGCGCTTCCGCGCTCGTACAGCGCAAAGGCCGGCAGGAGACTGAAATTGCGTTGCTCGTAAGAGAGGCGCGCATCGGCCAGGCGGCGGGTGATGAAGGGGTCTTCTGGAAGCGGGTCGCAGCGGAGCAAAGGGGGGAAACAGCGGGATTGCTCTTCCAACAAGTCATGGTGGAGAGCGTAAATGCTGCTTTGCTTGCCGCCGCCAGGATATAGCCACGCCGCCGTGCAGTCAAAATTGGCTTGCCGCAGCCCGGCCCCCCCAGGCCGATCCAGGCCGAAACCCTGGCGAATGGCCGCGTCATCCAGCGGGATAACCGGTGTGACACATTGAGATAACCACAGCGGTTGGCTGACCACATCATACACAAAAAGTCCATGGCCCACGATAGCCGTAGGCCGCGCGCGGCGAAACCATTCCAGTTGTAGTGGATCAGGCCCGACCAGCCCATAAAGGGGGGCCACCCCCATCACGTAACGACCGGGCTGGGGATGAAAAGGGGCAGCTTTTTGTGTGGCGCCCTCAGTCGGAAAGAGGGGGCGAAATTCAACGCCGTAAAAGCCAGGATGGGCAGGCGTAAAGTAAACTACGTTGGGTTCAGGCCCGGGAGAGGCGCGCAGATAGTTTCGTAATTCTTTGAACGATTGGCCCCAATCCTGAGTGTAATCCGTCAGATAACGATAACCATTGTCTGGACCGCCGACTAGTTCATTGAAGTAAGCAAGCTCGTCTGGAAAGACATGCAATGTCCCAAAGATGTACCAGAGTCCCAGCGCCCCCCAGACCAGGCGTGGCCATGGATAGTTGCGCCGCTGCCTGAGCCACGATGCCAGACCTTGCGCAATGAGCAGATGTAAGAAGGGGTGAAGAGGGAGCATATGACGGTAACTCACATTCATCCCTCCTAGCACTGAAAAGAGCAGGTAGACGCCGGGGAAAACCCCCAGGGCTAAAAGCCGCGGGCGTCCTGCGACTTGGGAAGCAAAGCTCCAACCGCCGACCAGCAAGGCAACCAGCAGAGGAAGAGGATTTTTGATCAAGAAGTTGAGCGGGAAGTACCACCAGTGCGTCCCGGTCCAGGTCTGCTCAAAGGCGATAAAGATACGCGGCGCGGCCTCCGTTTGGAGGTTGTGAAAGGCCGTCAAGTATGCCGGGGCGGGCACGAGAAAGGGAAGGAGAGGCGAGAGGCCTACCGAAAAGTCAAAAACAGCCCAGACGACAAGGCCCGCCAACAGCCCGGCGACCATAGCTTGAAAGAAACGCAATGACCTGGTGTGTCGCGGCTTGACTATGATGCTTCCCAGCGCTATCAGCCCAAAAGCCGCGCTCCAGAGGATACCGGACATTTTAGCCAGCATCGTCAACCCCAGCAAACCGCCGATCAGGAACGTATATCGCCAGGATGGTCGCTCCAGCCAGCGCCAGCCGACATAAAGCGCCGCCATACCCAGCGCGGTGACCCCCATATCTGTCGTCGCCAGCCGCCCGCTGGCCAATAGCGTGGGGTCAAAGGTCAAGAGAGTCAAGGCCAAAAGGCCGACCCGCCGTCCGCCTATTTCTATGCCCCATCGAAAAACCACAGCGCCCAACAGTATCGTCAGCAGCATCACTGGTGTCCGGCTCAGGATTTCGGTGCGTTCCATTGGCATCAGGTAAGGCAAGAAAGATTGAGTGTAAGTCGCATATTCGCGCCCCCAACCGGCCAGTGTTTCAAGGGGGATGTGAGGTTGGGCCAGAAACAATCCGATGGCTTCGGCCATGTTAATCAAGGGCGGATGGAGGTAGGAGAGAAAGTGCCAACTTGCCTCTTTCCAACGCATCAGGTAAACATAGCCGGCCACAATATGGGCCGGCTCGTCCATAGAAAACGAAAGCGCGCGCGCGCCGGCAACCAACAGCGTCCAGAGCACGAGCAGCAATGCGTAGGCGGCCCAGTAACTCCACCGCAGCTTGATGAACGGCAAGTTAACCCTGCTAAACCTGATCACGAGCGTTGTTCCCTTTCATTTCATTAAAGGAGTGTAACCGGACCTGCGATACAGCCCCGATAATGAAAATTTCATCGCAGAGCACGCGGAGAGCGCAGAGTATCTTTATTTTTCTCTATGACCTCTGTGGCTACTTGCAGAGGAGTTAAGCGCATCTTGCATTTGGAAACGCGCGGATGGCATTACAAACCGCTTCGATCTCGTCCTCACGCAGCTCCGGGTACAACGGCAGCGAGAGCACTTGCGCGGCGGCGGCTTCGGTCTCCGGAAGAGACCCAGGGCGGTAGCCCAGGTCGGCGTAAGCGGGCTGGAGGTGGACAGGTACCGGGTAATGGATCAGCGTGCCGATGCCGCGTTCGCCCAGAAAGGCGCGCAATGCCTCGCGTTGCGGCGTGCGGACGACGTAGAGATGGTAGACGTGCGCCCCATCCAGGGGTTCGAAGGGCAGTTGCAACCCGGAATCGCGCAACAGCGTGGAGTACTGCTGCGCCAGCGCGCGGCGTCGGGCGTTCCACACATCGAGGTGGCGCAATTTGACCCGCAGGATTGCTGCCTGGAGTTCATCCAGGCGGCTGTTGAGGCCCTTGCTGTGGCTGACGTAGCGCTCCGCCCAGCCGTATTCCCGCAGCAACCGCAGGCGTTCGGACAGCGTGGGATCGTCGGTGACAATGGCGCCGCCATCGCCATACGCGCCGAGGTTCTTGGTGGGATAGAAGCTGAAGGCGGCGAGATCGCCCCAGCTACCCACACGCTGTCCCTTGTACACAGCGCCGTGGGCCTGCGCGCAGTCTTCGACGACGCGCAGATGATGCTGGCGGGCTACTTCGAGGATTGGCGTCAGCTCGGCAGGGCAACCGTAGAGGTGGACAAGGATCACAGCACGGGTGCGCGGGGTGATGGCGGCTTCCAACTGCGCCGGATTGAGAGTGGCGCGGCGCGGTTCGATGTCCACCAAGACAGGGCGCGCGCCGCTAAGCTCGATGGCGGCAACGGTAGCGACGGCGGTGTGCGCCACGGTGATGACCTCGTCGCCGGGGCCGACATCGCAAGCGCGCAACGCCAGGTGCAGCGCCTCCGTGCCAGAGCCGACGCCGACGGCGTGGGAAACGCCGCAGTACGTGGCGAATTCACGCTCGAAGGCGGCGACTTCCGCGCCCAGGATGAACGCGCCGCGTTCGAGCACGTCCGCGATGGCGGCATCCACTTCCGGCTTGAGCGCGGCATATTGACGCTTGAGATCAAAGGGAGGGATCATTGTGCTCCTCCAGGAAGTATGCAGGCGGACGAATGAAAAATCTCCGCACTGTCTTTTACCAATAATGCTCCTTGTACTCCCGGTAGAAATCTACGGTGCGCTGCAAGCCCTCGCGCAGAGGAACTTGAGGTTCCCAGCCCAGCGCCGCTGTGATTTTGCGGTAATCAGCATAGTAGTCGCCGATATCAATGCGCTTGTTTTCTGGCGGGAAGGGCACGATGCGAAAGGGGGGGGCCTGGGGATTGAGTTGCAGGAGCAACTGTGCCACTTCCAGGAGGCTGATTTGTTCCGCGCCGCCGAGGTTGTAGATCTCGCCGTCGGCTTGCGGCGCGGCGGCGACGAGCAGCAACGCCGTGACAACATCGCTGACGTAGTTGAAGTCGCGCAACTGTTTGCCATCCCCGTAAATGAGCAGTACCTCGTTCTCCACAATCTGCCGAATCCACCAACCGAGGAAGGTCTGCCGCGCATCTTTGACACGCATGTGCGGGCCATAAGTATTGGTCATCCGTAGGCTGACCGTGCGCAGGCCATAGACGCGGTGGTATACCAGATGATACCACTCGCCCGCGACTTTGTTGACGCCGTTGATGTCGGTCGGTTCCAGGGGATGGCGCTCATCTACCGGTAGATACTGGGGCCGCCCGTAAATCTGCCGTGTGCTGGCGTAAATGATTTTGACCTCAGGATTGAACTTGCGGCAGGCTTCCAGGATGGAAAGCTGGCTACGGCAGTTGATCTCCAGATCGGTGAAGGGGTCTTTCATGCTATCCAGATGACTCACCTGTCCGGCGAGATTGAAGAGGAAGTCCTGATGCTGCACCAAAAGGTTCATGCTATGTGTGTCACGCACATCGGCGATGTTGACCCGCACGCGATCCTTGATTCCCGTGATATTGAAGAGATTCCCACCATATTCCGGGATCAGAGAATCTACCAGCAATACCTCGGCACCCAGATGCACCAGCCGGTGCGCCAGATGGCTGCCGATGAAACCCAATCCACCGGTGATCAAAACCCGTTTGCCGGCGAAGGCGCTGTTGCAATCCATAGTCACCTGCTTTGTCGCCCCGCTTTGTGTTCCTGGCGAATGACCAGCTCCCACCACAGGGCGCTCAACTGACGGCCTGTGCGCAGCAACCGCCGCCAGTTGAAGAACTGCGAGACGCCATACTGCCGGTGGAAGTGATGCACTGGCACTTCAGCAAAACGATAGCCGGCGTCCTGGAATTTCTTGACCATTTCCAGGCAGATAGTGCCGCTGTCGCTCTTCAACGGGACGGCGTCAAAGAGGGCGCGGCGAATCAGGCGGAAGTCACAATCCACATCGCGCAACTTGAAGCCGAACATAAACTTGACGAAGTGATGGTATACTCGCCCGATGATCTTGCGCGAGAGAGGGTCATTGCGGGCGATCTTATAGCCGTTGACAACATCCACCTGCGGCGTAACCGCTTCCACCAGGTCAATAAGCTCCAGTGGATTGTATTGCGCGTCGCCGTCAGTATAGAAGACCCATTCCTTGGTCGCTGCGGCGAAGCCTGTGCGCAAAGCGCCGCCGTAGCCCCGGTTCTGCGGGTGGTGGATCACGCGCAACTCTGGGACGCGGCGCGCCAGCTCGTCCAGCACCTCGGCGGTATAGTCGGCGCTGCCGTCGTTCACCACGATGATCTCAAAGTCATCCGTCACCTGGCGAAGCGCTATGAGAGCAGTCAACACCATACTGGGGATCGTACCGCCGTCATTGTAGGCGGGGAAAAAAGCCGAAATGCTGGGAAGGTTCTTCATTTACACACGCTTTGGTTTGATCACTGTGGTTTGCGCGCAATGGCGATAACGGTCAGCCCGAAAGGCAAGCCCACGCGGGCGATAAGCGGCGCTTCTGCGGAAAGGATGGCCTGCAACACGCTATTCAGCGAACTGACACCCAGGGTCAGATCGGAACCGGCGCTCTTGGGTGGCCAGAGCCGTTCTCCCATGCGTTTGGCGACAGCAACGGGGAACAGCAGCATGTTGGCGTAGGAAAGCTGTTCCACCTCGAAGCCGGCGGCTTGCAGCCGGGCGGCAAGCTCGCCCCGCGTGTAGCGATGACGGATGTGAACAGCGCGGTCGTGCTGTCCACGCAGCCAATTATAGGCGGGCAAGCGTAATACAAGCCTGCCGTCGGGCGCGAGGACGCGATACAGCGCACGCAGCGCCACACCATCATCGCGCACGGCCTGCTCGCACAGCACATCGAAGCTCACGGCGAGATCGAAGCTTGCATCAGCGAAAGGCAGCTCCACAATCGAGGCTTGCGCCAGCCGGGTCGCGCCGCGCTGTTGGCAGAAGTGCAGCGCGACGGCAGCGAAGTCGAAGCCGGTGACTTGCCCGTACTCTGCCAGGTAGGAGGTCATCACAGCACCGGTGCCACAGCCCGCATCGAGGATGCGCAAAGCTGCGCCGGGCGCGTAGCGCCGATTCAACAGCGCGCGGGTGATGCGCGCCATTCCGCGATACCACCAGTGAGTATCCTCTACCTGATACATCACAGCATATTCTTCGAGATTCAAGCCTTACTCCGTCGAGAGTTACACGTCTGCGAAAATGGCTTTTGACCGTCGGTCGCACGGATCAAGTCTTTGGCCTGGAAACACGCAGGGCATTATATATGCTTTGCTGCTTTTCGCAATGGCGCAAAAGTTGCGGGGTTACCACAGTATTAAAAAAAGACGCAGAGAACACAGAGAATTTTCTGTTTTTCCTCTGTGTCCTCAGCGTCTCTGTGGTGAATGAATTCGTGGAGATTCGTGGCAAAAATCTCATCCTACCGCGTCGAATGTCGGCTTCAGCGCGGGATACAGGCCCCGGTACAGCGTGTACAGGTCGTTGTAGATTTTCACCTGCGCCGGCTGCGGGGCTGTGGCGCTCACCACCTTGATCGTCGCCCGGCAGGCTTCGGGCACGGTCTTCCATACGCCCGCGCCGACCGCCGCCAGCAGTGCCGCGCCGAACGCGCCGCCCTCGGTCGTGTTCACCGTCACCAGCTCGCTGCCGATGACGTCCGCCAGAATCTGCCGCCACAGCGGACTCTTCGCCCCGC
>Ga0208197_1004134_pt1 | contig 10971 bp, 9 predicted proteins | sample AD_JPNNA4_MetaG_FD_184444 | JGI IMG/M metagenome (GOLD analysis project Ga0208197, IMG submission 184444) | Active sludge microbial communities of municipal wastewater-treating anaerobic digesters from Japan - AD_JPNNA4_MetaG (SPAdes) (version 2) | ecosystem: Engineered > Bioreactor > Anaerobic >... | reverse complement strand
GCAGCGAGATGTTCAGCTGGCCCCCCATATAGATGTGATAAACGCACATAGCTACATTTTCAATTATAAGAGCCGCTATTGGCCCTAACGTTCGGCGGTATGTGTTGTTGGCGCCGAGTCGCGGTGGCACGTGTTTTTGCACTCGTGGTGCGATGTAGGGTTATGATTGTTATTAGTTTATTCTCGCGTTGGCAAAAACCGTGACACCAGGCGGGAGTCCCCGCGGTAGCGGGGCAGGCCGTGGCGCCAGCCACAAAGCCTTCCTCTTTAGTTACCCAATTGTCGCGCCACGGAGCGCCAATGACATATACCGGCCTGTTAGGGATAGTAGCGGTTTTATTTTTATTTGTTCAGAACAGAGAAGAACTCACTTGAGTACAGATGAACAGGTTTCCTTTTCTACTCGGCAAACCGCTACGCATCCGGTGAAGCGTAGTCCTACTGCTGAATTGGGGTGTTTCGCCAGTCGTTCTGGACTGGTACTTCTTGTTCTGTTTGTTGCTATTAATCTAAGTTGCGGCGCGTTGGCGAGTCACTTTGCAGCGAGATGTTCAGCTGGCCCCCCCATGCAGATGAGATAAACGCACATAGCTACATCTTCAATTACATGAGCCGCTATTGGCCCTAACGTTCGGCGGTATGTGCAGTTGGCGCATAGTCGCGGTGGCGCGTGTTTTTGCACTCGTGGTGCGATGCAGGGTTATTCGGTTATTACTTGATTCTCGCGTTGGCAAAAACCGTGACACCAGGAGGGGGCCCCCGGCGGGAGCCGGGGCGGCCTGCACCGCCATTGAAGGTCTTCCATTTTGACCAGAATATTCTCGCGGTGCGGAAGCCAATTGCATATACCGACCTGTTGTGCTTAGTTGTATTAGATTACGATTAAGATTATTGATACTCCTGAGATTATCACGGTTAATAATGTAGTTTTGATTGAGGCACTCAATAATTTGCCGATTGTTGCTATTTTATTATATTCAGTTGTCCAGTTTTTAAAATGTTTATCCCATTCTACTTTATCAGTTTGACTATCTTTTGAATGAACTGATATTTTTTTTAGTGATCCATATTCAATCATCATTTGTGTTTCTCGCATGACAATTTTATATTTTGTAGTGCTAACAAGTAGAACGTTTGCCATGTTTATAATTAAAATTGAGATATATAGAGCAGTATATAAATTTGAAGTTGTTGCGGTCTGGTTATCAATTACAGAAATCATTAATCCACACATTCCGATTGAAATACCTAGAAGCCAGTTGCTAAAATCTTTCATTGATTTTTCAGCTTTGCCTGCAAAATCAATGTTTTCAAATACCTGATCGAAATTTTCCATATTGTTTGTTTTATACAATTAAGCACAACGTTCGGCGGTATGTGGCGTTGGCGCAGAGTCGCGGTGGCGCGTGTTTTTGCACTCGTGGTGCGATACAGGATTATGATGTTGTTTGTTTATTCTCGCGTTGGCAAAAACCGTGACACCAGGAGGGGGTCCCCGGCGGGAGCCGGGGCGGGCCGCACCGCCGACCACTTTACGGTCCTCTTTAGCCAGAAAGTTCTCGCGGTGCGGAGAGCCAATGACATATACCGACCTGTTATGCCGTCGTGCTTTATTGATTTTTGAGATGTTTTATTTTAATTTCTTCAAACAGCCCAGAATATGTTACTGGTTTGGTTAGGTTTTCAAGTGATTTCAAGGTTATTGAATGTTGGCTACGCTTATAGTTGTCTAGTTCTGGTCTTGATAGGACGTAGAAATCCCATTGGTCCAAATCAAGTGGATTAATAGTGTTTTGATCCATATTCTTTAACAAGCACATTACATATATGTCAGCATGCCTTTTTGCAATAGACTCTAGTTCTCCATTTTTACTATTCCAGTACCTGGCAGGTTTAATTGAGAAGGTAATGGTTGATAATTGTTTCTGATGCCATGATTGAATATAGGCTGAGGATTTCACTTCAATTTTAATACCCTCTGGAGTTAGTAAATCATATGGCTCCCATTCTTGGCGGGGAATTCCAAGATCAACATTGGTAGCAGTAGCGACAATGAATTCCGCAAATCGGCTCCTGGTTGCATTACTCATTAAATCAGAGGCACTCCAAGCCCAAAAGTCTTTAATGGTGATTGGAAGTCTATTATTTTGACATAGTAATGGCTCACTACCATTTTTTATAGACTGTTCTATTTTGTTTAGAATGGCCATAGTGTCATTTCATAGGAGTTGACTTAGCATGCGGCATAACGGTTACGCATATGGCCAGTGGCGGTTTGCGGGCTGCATACCTGTCCGCCAGCACAGAAGCTGATGCGGGCTACAAAGCTTCGAATACCCACTTCCCCCGCCATTGGCTATATGCGATGTTAGCGGTAGTTTTTTATTCAATTCTTTTTAATATTTCTTTGAGTTTTAGTCCAACATTTAGTTTGTCAAACAGCTTTTCAGATATTTTCAATGAATTTTGAAAGGCTGTATTTATGTTTTTAGGGTTTAAATCAGATGTTGTAAGTATAAATTCTGAATACCAATCTTGGTCAATATCTTTTTCCAAACTTTTCGTCGGGCTTTCCCAATGTTGAGTTTTATTTGTTACTGTTCTGATGAGCCAAAGTAAGTATTTTTGAACAGTCGTCAAGCTTTGGTGGGCGTGGGCAAATTCTTCTCTTTTGATTAAATTGTTCGTTGTCAGCAAAACATTCAGTAATGATTGGCTTAGCCACAAAATATTTTCGTCTGTGGTTCTATCAGGGAATTTTACTTTGATTTGATTTAGCGTTTCCGTTAAAAGTCCGTCTTTGTCAATTAAATTCATTTGGTCAAAATCACTGAACGCAACAATTCCTTCCCACGATTTAATGATTTTTATTTCGTCTGTTTTTAAAAAATGAAATTCGCCTCTAATCATATTCTCAAAAATAGTGACTTCACTTCCGTATTCATTAATGAAATATAAAGCGACAGGATAAACTTGGTTTACCCATTCTTCAGCCGAAAAGTTTTCTTTGGTTTTTAGAAAAATGTAAAATTCGATGTCAGAATATTTGTCGCCTTCATTTTTGGTAAATGAACCGTACATAAAAACTGCGGAAACATTTTCGTCTTGTTGAGCTATTGATTTGGTTTTGTTAATCATTTGTAACTGTGTCATTGTTGTAAATTTTAAATTGTTGATAAATACAAATCATCATAACTTTTGAGAGTAATGATTTATTTCTGTTTTTATTTTTGAACAGTTACTTATAGCTTCATCGGATTGTTTTTTAGTATTTATGTCGTTTTCGTAAAATTACCGCTAACGTTCGGCGGTATGTGCAGTTGGCGCAGAGTCGCGGTGGCGCGTGTTTTTGCACTCGTGGTGCGATGCAGGGTTATGATGTTATTTGTTTATTCTCGCGTTGGCAAAAACCGTGACACCACCAGGGGGTCCCCGGCGGGAGCCGGGGCAGGCCGCACCGCCGGCCACTTAACGTTCCTCTTTAGCCAGAAAGTTCTCGCGGTGCGGAGCGCCAATTGCATATACCGACCTGTTGTGCATAGTTATTTTTTCAGGTCAATTTCAGAAAATATTGACCTGCCGAAGTTTGCTATTTCTAATCCAATTAAAGTAATTGTCATTTCCCATGGATGACCAAACCATACATTCTTAAAGTCCTTTGTCAGAAATATGTAATAATCGCCGTTTGGTAATATGGGCACTATCCATTCATTAAATTGATTTCTATCCATTTCTAACCTTGGATCAAAATCATAGCAATCATGTTGCCAATCTAAAGCGTAGAGTCTTTCACTTGGTTTTGATAACTTAATAAAAAGATCTAATGCAATCTGCTCTAATTCATTGAAAATAATTTTGTTATCTGAATATAGCTTGCTAATGTCAAATTTCAATTGAGGCAAGGAAGATACAATTGCAGGGAATTCAGTTAAGCTTGGCTTGAATTTGAATAATTCGTAGAATTTCTCCCAAACAAGTTTGTACTCGTCGGGGTCTATTTTTCTCCAATTTTTCATTTGATATATTGATATTTTTCAGGGCGACTCATAATTATGCACAACGTTCCGGCGGTATGTTACGTTTGCGTGCCCCGACCTTGGGAGGGGATGGCGTGGTTTTTGCCAGTACGGCGCACGGTAAAACTATCTTTTGATTACTTATCTAACTCGCCGTTATTGTTAGACTAAGTGGGCAGGATTTTTTCATTTTGTACTCAATGTTCTAGAAGGAGTAGCAAAAACCATGACAAGCATATGGAACATACCGGCCTGTTAGGAACCGTAGCGGCTTATTAATTTTTATCAGGGTCAAAAGAGATCTCATTTGAGTGCAGTTAAACAAGAATGTTTGATTACTCGCTGAGCCGCTACTTTTTCCAAGAAGCGGAGGAGAGGAGTTGAGTTGGGGAGCTTTACATTTTTGTTATAAATGATTCTAGACATTCAATTTGAGTAGTTTACTTTCTAAGTGGCGGCGCGGTGGCGAGAGTGATCGAAGCGAGATGAGCAGTTGGCGCCATTTTATTGTGATTTGAGGATTTAACCTCATTAATATTTTATAGCCGCTATTGTTACTAACGGTTACGTGTATGGTGTCGTTTGGCGATTCGAAGCACGAACCTGTCAACCCGTTACAAAGTTTATTAGATGTAACGCCCACGAAATTAGCACTATCCGCCAAATACACTATACACGATGTTGTGTGCCCGTGCTTTCTATCCGCTGTCAGTCCGTGCGATGGGGCAGCCATACTCTTTGGCAAGTTTTGGTTTGCGCTTCGGCTCGTGCGACTTGCCAATGTGTATGGATGCGAAGGGTCAGGCTGTTTGTTCGGCATATTCATTTCTTAATATTTCAAATATCCTTTCAATCTCAGGATAATTCTCCTGGTCTGAAAGTGTAGTAATATCAAAGTCCAAGCATATTTCTATATCCTTTTGTGATAGGTAATGCTCGTGGATTAAAACTTCCTTTATCTGTTCTTCAATTATCGAATATTGCCTTTCTTCTTCATCTTGGCTCTCAATAAGGAACTTTGTAAAACACTCTTCAATTACCGGTTTACTGAATTCTTGTATTTCTGCCACATATCTTATAATATCATTCAAACGGCTTTGCAAATAGCTTTCAGTACGGAATGGCATGTTTCCGCTGGCATGTGCAATATCGTTCCGTTCTTTTACCAGTCTTTTGTATTGACCAATAAGAGATTCAACATCTGAATGGGAATTACATAAATATTTCAACAGGTTAAATACTTTGCTTTCATTTTCTATGCTAAAACCAAATGGATTTTGTGCATTGCCTAAATTATTATGAAACCCAAGCTTAATTTTATCAAAATCACCTGCCCGGACTGATTTTATTTGCCAAATGGTGAAATATACAAAACTCATAAAAAGCATGTGGTAAGCAATGAAAGCAAATTGATACTTCTCGTTTTGGTAATTGCTTTCAAAAGCATCCCACAGGAATTTAATGTATTCCTGCTCGTCTCTTTGTTTAAAACGATTGGGCAAATACTGCAATATTTGATAGGCTTCTTCCATTATACCCCCCAAACTTTTGCAATGCGGTCTTTTATTTTTTGTTCATAAATTTCAATCAGTTGCTTGTTGGAATTTACTAATGCCTGCTCCTTTTCGATTTGAGCAACAATTTGATTTTGAGTTTTAGAATTTGGTAGTGGAATTTTAAGCTGTTTTAATTTCGCAATTGTAAGAGCTTTGTAAGCTGCACCTGCAGAAAGAATATGAATCTGATTTGGAATAAAAATATCCAGCACTTGTTTGACGAAATTTGGATTAGCCTCTTCCTTAATATCCTTCAACCAAACAAGATTACCATCTTTAAAGTAAAATGGATTATCGTGGTTAACAATCCATGAAACACCAAGGGTTCCAACTGCGGAAACGAGTATGTCGCCCTGTTTTGGCATGTCAAATTTTTCTTTTATTTCTTGATATTTTTCATTAGATATAAATAGCTCAAGAGAAGGATTTAAACCATTAGAAAGTTCTACGATTTCTTTTGTTCTATAAAATGGAACACCAGATTCAACATACTCATCTTTAAAAATTCGTTTACTTGATGTAATGTCGCAAATATCTCCCAACTCCACCATTTCCCATTCCGGGTCAATGTCAATTTTCGGTTTGTAGTTTTCAACAACTTGGCGGGCACCATCAATAATTTTTTGGTAGCTTTCTATTTCGGCTACAATTTCTTCTTGCACGGATAAGGGGGGAAGGGGGATTTGGATTTCTTCAATTTGTTTTCTGGAAATGCTATCAAATACAGCACCACCATTACCTTTAATTTCGTTTTCTTTCGACTTTAGGAGATAAAATAAAAATTCATTTTTAATAGATTTTTTCACTCTAATTGCTGCAAGTCCTCTTCCAATGCAAATATGTTGTGTTGCATAATTAACGGGGCCGACTGGTGCTCTTACAGACATCAAAATATCATTTTTGAATGCTTCTTTAGTAATTCCTGTTGTCCATTTTGTTGGGGCATCAACAAATTGTTCCCCAAAATCAGTTTTTCCTTGATAGAATGGTAATCCATCTCCTTTTTCATTATAATATTCACTTTTGGGGGATTGACCGGAAATTACTTCAGCGATTTCTTTTAATTCAACAACAGGAAAATTTGAATTGATTTGTATTTGCTCTCTATATCTTTCTCCGTTCAAATTAAACTCTCCATTCTCAGCGATTCTTGCTTTTTCAACTAACGAAACCAACGCTTCATTTTCAAAATCAACATCTTCGCCAAGCATTAGTTTATCCCGGTATTTTGTCAGTTTTCGGAATACTCCGGGCAAATCGTTTTGTTTTATTGGCCTTCTTTGTGCGCCTAAATCAAAACCATCGTTTTCTATTTTTGCAAAAAGTATTTTGTCGGTCTTTTTGGCTAGTGTCTTGTCTAACCACAAAATGGAGGTTTTCACGCCACTGTATGGATTAAAAACGCCTGCCGGCAATGAAATAACACCTACTAGATAATTGTCTTCTACCAACATTTTACGCAGGCTTTTATAGGCAGTACCACTTTGGAATATTATTCCTTCTGGTACAATAATAGCTGCCTTTCCTGTTGGTGTGAGATGTTCAGCCATATAATCCACAAACAGCACTTCGCTGCGCTTACTCTGAACAGCAAATCGTTTATGGGGGCGTATTCCACCTTTCGGAGACATGAAAGGCGGATTGGCAAGAATAATATCGTAAAATTCGTTCCAACGTTCTTCACTGGTCAATGTATCGTATTCGTGAATATGCGGATCGGTAAAACCATGTAAATAAAGGTTTACTAAACTTAAACGCACCATATCAGGCGAAATGTCGTAACCTTTTATATTTTGGATTATTCTTGCCCGGTCGTCTGGGCTTAATTTATCGCCTTTGTAGTGCTTGCCGTTTACGGTAATTTCTGCCAGCTTAACATTATTCTGCTCAAAGGTGTACGGGTCAGTTTTATCGTAGTTGCTCGAATTTTCTTTTAAGATATGCTTATATGCCGAAATTAAAAAACCTGCTGTTCCACATGCCGGGTCAAGCACGGTTTCGTTTTTCTTCGGAGCAATAAGGGCTGTCATAAAATCAATTACATGGCGTGGGGTACGAAACTGTCCGGCATCGCCCTGGCTACCCAGAACCGACAAAAGATATTCAAATGCATCGCCAAGTTTTTCGCTATGGTCGTAGGAAAAATCGTTTATTATTTTCAAAAAACTTTTCAGTGTTTCAGGGTCACGGTAGGGTAAATAGGCATTCTTGAAAATATCACGGAATAATTGAGGTAAATTGGGGTTTTGAGCCATTTTTAAAATAGCTTCGCTATACAAGTTCAGCATTTCAAAACCACCCAAAGAAGGATTGAAAATTTTTCTCCAACCATATTTTTCATATTCTCCGCTGAAAAACGATGGTTCACCGCCCAATTCTTCCGCATCTAAATCCATGTCGTCCATGAATTTATAAATCAAGGCAATGGTAATTTGCTCTACCTGACTTTTTGGGTCGGGGACTTTACCCACTAAAATATCACGGGCAGTATCTATTCTTCGTTTTGTTGTTGTATCTAACATTTATAATTCTCCTACATAAAATTATTTAACGGAACATAATCCTTCACATATTCCGGTATAAGCATTCTCCAATTTTTACCAACCGATTTGTAATCGTTGATATTAAAAGAAGGATTCACATTTAATTCATTGAACTTTTTCTTTTCAATAATGTCTCTTACCCTATTATCAGTAATGTATGCTTTAAAAAAGTATTTCAGTGCAATTACATCATCTTTATCCTGTGGTTTATAGTCGCTTAAAAATTTATCAAACTCTTCTTCCAATAGTTCGTCTTTTGATTTAAAATAAGGAATTAAACCAAATATTTTTTCAATAATTTCTCTTAAAGTTAAACGCCTGTCAACCTCCGCTGCTTTTCTTAATTTTTCAATGGTATAATATTCTTCAGGCTTATTCATTATTTCTTCATTGATATAATTCAATACCAAATCCCATTTACCTTCACGCACATTTTCAGCAATAAAATCATCTTGTTTCATTTCATCTTCAAACTTATTGAAGAACATGCGGTCAATACGCATTCCTTCCATTCCAATTTGTTCCTCCTGAAGTGTCAAAACTTTATCTTCCTCAAAAGTCTCGTATTCTTCAATCGGCGTTGGCCCATCTCCACCTTGTCCTTTTTTCGAGTGTTTTGCAGGTAATTTTAAAACTTCGTCATAATTAAATTTTTCTTCGAAATATTCGCAGTTGGCAAAGAAATCAAACAGCTTAAAGGTTTTCTTTTCAGTATTCTTAAACTCTTCCTTTAATCCAACATCAACAATTTGTTCCGAAAAATTGTGTTTTCTTGTGCCCCTGCCTTTTATTTGGATAAAATCCTGAGGTGAAAATATCGGACGCATCAGGCAAATGTTCAGAATATCGGTACAATCATAGCCTGTTGTCATCATGCCGACCGTAACACATACCCTTGTTTTTGAAGTACGGTAAACAGGATTAAAATTACCTGTTCCGTTCAAATTGTTGCTCTTGTCGGTAAAGTTCAAAGTCATTTGTTGAGCCCCTGAAATAAGAGAAGTTACCTGAACAGCAAAGTCGGAATTGTATCGTCCGGGGTATAGCTTATCAGCCATTTCATTCAATATCTGCGTGAGCTTCGCTGCATGATTCTGACTGACGGTGAATATAATTGTTTTGCCCATTTCGCCTGAAATTGGGTCTCTTAAAGCATTTTCTAAAAAGGTTTTGCAAAAAACTACATTTGTTCTTTCCGAAAAAAACTTTCTTTCAAAATCACGTTGAAAAAATGAAGTTTCGTCCTCTTCATTTTCTTCATTTGCTTCTAATACAGCATAGCCTTCATCTGAAAGTAATTGTGTAGTTATTTCGGTTCTTGCATCAATTACTGTCGGGTTTCTTAGAAAATCATCCTTTACACCATCAAGCAAAGAATAACGGAAAGTTGGTTCGCCCGATTCACAACCAAAAGTACGGTAGGTATCTAAGAGCAATCTTCTTTCAAATTCCCGCGGGTCTTTTGTCTTTTTAGTATCATCGTATTTTTTTAAATAATCTTTTGGAGTTGCTGTTAAGCCCAATTTATACCCAACAAAATATTCAAAAACAGCACGGGCATTTCCCCCGATTGAGCGATGAGCTTCATCGGAAATGACCAAATCAAAATCGGTCGGTGAAAATAAACGCTTGAATTTGTTATTAAATAAAAGCGATTGCACAGTGGTTACTACAATCTCAGCTTTCCGCCAGTCGTCCCGGTTTTCCTTGTAAATAACTGTTTTGTAATCATTGCGCAAATATTCATCAAAAGCTTTTTTAGCCTGGTCTTCCAATTCCAACCGGTCAACCAAAAACAAGACTCGCCTTGTATTTCCTGTTCTCAAAAAAAGCTTTATAACTGCTGCTGATGTCAAAGTTTTTCCTGTGCCTGTAGCCATTTCAAACAAAAAACGGTCTTTCTTTTCTGCAACAGCTTTTTGAATAGCTTTTACTGCTTTTTTCTGATAATGACGTAAGAACCTTACTTTGGTGCGAAAGAAGAAATCACTCCTTGTTGCTTCGTTTTGATATTCCGGGTCGGTTGCATAACTGGGGTATTGTGTAAGAGCAATATAATCATCATCAACATTTTCAGTAATAAGTCGGTTTTTGTCAGGTTTAAACATCTTGTACCCTTCAACCGAATCAGGATTGGGAAAATTGGTTATGATATATGGATTCCCCCTTTCTAAATCCCAGAAATAATGCAAATTTCCATTTGAAAGAATGATAAAACGACAATTTTGAGATTTGGCATATTTTCTGGCTTGCTCTTTACCAATCAGGGGGTTTTTATCTTCTGCTTTAGCTTCTAAAACAATTAATGGATAACCTTTTTCATCTAAGAGCAAGAAGTCAATAAAACCATTTTTGGTTTTGTCGAAATTTTCTCCCAGGTCATTTATTGCCTGTTCTGTTATCTTTACATTGTTTTCAAATACAACATTGGCTTTTTTTGAACCATAATCTAAAAGACTCCAGCCTGCTTCTTCGAGGAGTTTATTAATCTTTATTCTTGCTTTTGCTTCTTTTTCAGCCATTATATCATTTTCCTAATTCAATTTTCAAATGTCGCAATTTACAATTTTCGTTTCGGTCTTCCTGTGTGCGCTGGCAAAAATTGCACTCTTTGGCAAGCTTTGGTTTGCGCATCGGCACGTGGGGCTTGCCAATGTGTGCAATGCGGGTTGGCAATTTGTGTTTTTATTAAGCTTATCAATATGCACGGTCTTTTTAGCATGGCACACAACGGATGGCGGTATGAAACGTTGGGGAGTTCGGAGCTACTCCACTATCAAGGTACAACAAACTTTGATGTGAGAACTGACGCTCAAATAACCACTTCGCCCCCAATGTTTTATGACCGCGTGTTAC
>Ga0208197_1004130_pt1 | contig 10984 bp, 9 predicted proteins | sample AD_JPNNA4_MetaG_FD_184444 | JGI IMG/M metagenome (GOLD analysis project Ga0208197, IMG submission 184444) | Active sludge microbial communities of municipal wastewater-treating anaerobic digesters from Japan - AD_JPNNA4_MetaG (SPAdes) (version 2) | ecosystem: Engineered > Bioreactor > Anaerobic >... | reverse complement strand
GCAATCTTAATATCGAAATTGAAAATATTAATACAAGATCACTGGGCAAAAAAGTTCTCGATGAAATACGAGGTTCATAAAAGGTATAACTATGCGATCGAGCGGACCGCCGATGCTGGTCACGGGCCTTGCGGAGCAAGTCCCGCGCCCAAAGCGCATCGGTTCCCTCGCTCTGCCGTTGGCGCCGTTCGGCGGTCCGCTCATCGCGGGCGTTCGACAAATATATCAATGTTGCTCAATTGATTAATGTCTTTTCAATTTCCTGAAGAGGCAACTTTAAGGAAAAAAAGAATGGCGAAAAATAATTCAGAAGTCAACTCTCTGTTTCAATTCGTAGGAGTTGTAACATATATTGTATCGTTCATCTATATATCAGTTAAAACAGGTAATATATTCTTTGGTCTAATTGGGGGAGCTATCGCAGCAACACTTTTAATAAAATTCGTGATTCCCCTTCTTCTCATCATTGGAATTATGGATTATCCTTTGCATACTTTCTTGGTAATAGGTGTAATTTCATTAATAATGCTTGTTTTTCAAAGTAATAGTAGAAATAATTTAAAACGAAGAACAAGATTTATTTCACAAGAGGTTAAGCACATTGTTTTTGAAAGGGATGGCGGAAGGTGTTCGCATTGTGGTTCTGGGAGTAATCTTGAGTATGATCACATTGTTCCATTTTCCCGAGGCGGGTCAAATGAACCGGAAAACATTCAGTTATTATGTCTTTCATGCAACCGAAGGAAAAAGGACAATTAATAGTTTTGGAGAAATGAAATTGATTGTATAAAAGAGTAAAAGAGAAAGTGGGATTGCAACAGGTTTCGACTAGGAATATTTATGGAAGTAGGAGAAATAATGAAGATTACATTTTTCAAAAGGGCGTTGAATACCTTTAATAAGCCTTATGACTCCCCTTTGGGAAGCTACAATTTCCCCAATCATGTTTCAGAAGAAAGGGCAATTGAGGAGGCAATAAAGCAATTTCAAGCAGATTTCAAATGCGCAGACTGGAAAGAAATTGCCGACTATTATTATAGAGAATGAACTGACGAGAAATGAAAAGTGTCGAACTGTGCGATTGAGCGGATCGCCGCTGCTGGTCACGGGTCTTGCGGAGCAAGCCCCGCGCCCAAAGCGCATCGGTTCCCTCACTCTGCCGTTGGCGTCGTTCGGCGATCCGCTCATCGCGGGCGTTATGCTCATTTGAGGGCGCATCTTGCCATATGACGTTATGCGTTATATACTTGTGATATGATCAAAAGTTTCCATTGCAAAGAAACCGAAAAGATATTCAATCGAGAATTCTCGAAGAAGTTGCCTCATGATATCCAAATAGTTGCTTTTCGAAAATTAAGAATGCTCAATAGAGCAAATACAATCATTGATTTGAGAAATCCGCCTGCAAATCATTTAGAGCAATTATCTGGTAATCGCAAAGGCCAACACAGCATACGAATTAATGACCAATATCGAATATGCTTCACATGGACTCCAGGTGAAGCAAGTAATGTCGAGATTGTCGATTATCACAAGTGAACAATGAGGTTATAAAATGAAAATGAAAGATTTTGCCCCGGTTCATCCAGGCGAAATATTAATGTATGAATTTCTCGAACCACTAAATATGAGCCAGAATCAGTTAGCAAATGATCTTGGCGTACCACCACGTCGAATTAATGAAATAATACATGGCAAGCGCGGCATTACAGCTGATACTGCCCTAAGGCTTGCAAGATACTTTAATATGACGCCTCAATTCTGGATGGGACTTCAAATGGATTTCGAACTTGATGTGGAACAAGACAGAATTGCCGAGAGAATCGAAAAAGAAGTCAAAATATTAAAACAGAAAAAATGCGCATAACTGTGCGATTGAGCGGATCGCCGATGCTGGTCACGGGTCTTGCGAAGCAAGACCCGCGCCCAAAGCGCATCGGTCCCCTCACTCTGCCGTTGGCGTCGTTCGGCGATCCGCTCATCGCGGGCGTTAGGCTTTTGCATTCTCCTTCCAATTCCTCATTTTGTGATATAATTCAATTGTTACTACGAATCACCCCTTTCCCAGCACAATTTCGGGAGGTCCGTAATGCTAAATAGAAATATCATTCTTAACAAGCTAAAAAGCATGAAGAATTATCTCGAGGAGAAGTATTTTGTTAAGAAAATTGGCTTATTCGGTTCTTATGCCAGAAACGAACAGCATGAACATAGTGACATTGACTTGATAGTTGAATTTTCCCATCCTATTGGGATTGAATTCGTTTCACTTGCTAATGAAATAGAAAATGAATTTCAAACAAAAATTGATTTGATTTCAATTAAATCAATTAATAAGCATTACATGTCTGAATTAGAAAATGAAATAGTCTATGCCTAAACGATCACCAAGATTGCTTATTATTGACATCCTAGATGCTATCGATAAAATCGAGAAATACACAAAAGCATTAAATTATACTGAATTCTCTGAAGATGACAAAACAATTGATGCTGTTTGCCGCAACCTCGAAATTCTTGGTGAAGCAGCAAATCGATTTCCTTCAGAATTTACCGATCAATACTCGAATATCGAATGGCGGAAAATTGTTGGTCTCAGAAATCGTATCGTCCATGGCTATTTCGGTGTTGATAAAGAAGTAATTTGGGAAATCATTTCCAACTACATTCCCAAACTTAAACTAGAAATTATTAGTCTAAAAGCCTAACTGTGCGATTGAGCGGACCGCCGATGCTGGTCACAAAGCTTGCGGAGCAAGCTTTGCGCCCAAAGCGCATCGGTTCCCTCTCTCTGCCGTTGGCGTCGTTCGGCGGTCCGCTCATCGCGGGCGTTGGGCTTATATTCGAAATAACGATGCAAGGAACTCAGATATATGATTACCGATAGTTCTATTTTACGTCGCTTAATCGTTGTATTAAGAGATTCAAGTGATGCAATCACTCTTCAAGATCTTAATGGAAATATATTGGCCTGGAATCGGGGCGCAGAAAAGCTTTATGGATATTCTGAAGACGAAGCCCTTAAAATGAATGTTCGAAAACTTATTCCAGATGATCTTCATAATAATGAGCTATCTTATCTAGAAAGAATTTCTGCTGGTGAAATAATAGAATCATTTGAAACTATTAGAATAACGAAATCAAATGAGAGAAAATATATATGGATTACTGCAACATGCTTAGTTGACGATAATGGCATAAGTAATTCAATCGGGACAACTGAACGAGATATCACAAAATTTATTAATGAAATTGAAAAAAAGAATGAAGAAGTAAAAATTCTACGCGGATTATTACCCATTTGCGCATCATGTAAAAAAATAAGAGATTATAGTGGAAAATGGCATCAAATCGAATCCTATATACGATCGCATTCAGAAGCTGAATTTTCACATGGCATTTGTCCAGAATGCCTTTTGAAACTTTACCCTGATTTCAAATATGAACCTCAAAAGTAGCCCAACTATGCGATTGAGCGGATCGCCGATGCTCGTCACAAAGCTTGCGAAGCAAGCTTTGCGCCGAAAGCGCATCGGTCCCCTCTCTCTGCCGTTGGCGTCGTTCGGCGATCCGCTCATCGCGGGCGTTCGGCGGAGGAAAAACCAAGAATGGTCACGACCGTATGAAAGTGGTATAATCCAGGCTCATTATGGATAGCCAACTACATCTCCCATCATTTTCCGCGATCCTCGACAACTACTATCGAGGGCATATCGGCGACTTCATAAAAAGCCATATTCAAACTGAATCAAAGCTATCGTTTGTATCTGCCTATTTTACTGTATTTGCTTATGATGCCATTCAGGATTGCTTAAATGACATTTCTGAATTACGGTTTTTGTTTGGAGAACCGAAGTTTATCAAATCAATTGATCCAAGCAAATTTCAAACAAAACAATTTCGAATTGAGAATGACGAACTGAAATTGGCAAATCGTCTTGAACAGAAGAGAGTATCACGAGAATGTGCTGAATGGGTCCGGCAAAAGGTAAGAATTAAATCGGTTAAACAAGCCGGCCTTCTTCACGGGAAAATGTACCACCTCTCCCACAACGGCATCGAAGATGCCGTTGTGGGAAGCTCCAATTTTACCGTTTCAGGGCTTGGACTTGGCAAGTCAGGAAACAACATCGAAATCAATCTGGTCGTAAACGATGCCCGCGATAAGGCGGACCTGAAAGCCTGGTTCGACCACATTTGGGATGATGACAGCCTTGTTCAGGACGTGAAGGACGAGGTGCTTTTCTACCTTGAGCAACTCTACAAGAACCAGTCTCCCGAATTTGTCTACTTCAAGACTCTCTTCCATCTGTTTGAACGATTTCTGGACGATGCACAATGGCAGGACGCCCAGCTTTCCCAGACAACCCTCCTTGAAAGCGGGATTTGGAAAGCCCTGTTCGACTTTCAAAAAGACGGGGTTAAGGGCGCCATCAACAAAATCAGATCCTTCAATGGCTGCATTCTTGCTGACAGCGTTGGTCTCGGCAAAACCTATGAAGCCCTGGCTGTCATAAAGTATTTTGAACTACGAAACGAGCGGGTCCTTGTCCTATGTCCGAAGCGCCTCCGCGAAAACTGGACCGTCTATCGAAACAACGACGCTCTCAACCCGTTCGTTGCCGATCGGTTCCGGTATGACGTTCTTTGCCACACGGATTTGAGCCGCGATGGTGGAATCTCGGGTGACATCAACCTTGAAACGCTGAATTGGGGTAATTACGATCTGGTCGTCATCGACGAATCCCACAATTTTCGCAACAACTCAAAGGGGAAGCGTGATTCCGATGGCAACGTCATCCGTAAGAGTCGCTATGAGCGCCTGATGGACGACATCATCAAAGCGGGTGTTCGCACAAAGGTCTTGCTCCTTTCAGCGACCCCCGTAAACAACGACCTCAAGGATCTTCGAAACCAATTGTATATCCTGACCGAAGGGCGGGACGATGCTTTCAAAGACGACATCGGAGTGGCAAGTCTCCAGGAGACCCTTCGCCAAGCGCAAATGCAGTTTTCCCTTTGGGCAAAAAAGAAGAGCGAGGAGCGAAAAACGTCGGAACTCCTCGAACGGCTGAGTTCCGCGTTTTTCAAGTTGCTCGACCAATTGACCATTGCGCGTTCCCGGCGGCACATTCATCGATATTATAAGGAGTCTGTCGTCGCGCTTGGGGGGTTCCCGAAGCGTTTGAAGCCTATTTCGGTGTTTTCCGAAATCGATCTCGAAGAGAAGTTCCTGTCATACGATCGGCTCAACGATGAAATCTCGAATTACCGCCTGACCCTATTCAATCCGTCCCGATACCTTTTTCCTCAATTCCTCCCGGAATATGAAAAGGCCGGGCAAGGAAATTTCACGCAGTTGCAACGAGAAACATTCCTGATCGGCATGATGAAGGTGAACTTTCTCAAGCGACTCGAGAGTTCAGTCAAGTCCTTTGAAATTTCGATGCAAAGAACCATCGAGAAAATCGAACGCCTCGAAGACAAGATCCGGCGATTTCAGGAAACCCGGAAGCAAGAGGAAGGCATTTCGCCCAACACCTTCCTCGAAAGCGAGACCGAAGACGAGGAAATCCGAGACACTCTCGAAGTCGGCGGAAAGCTGACTTTTCGCTTGGAGCACCTGGACCTCACGAAGTGGATGGAAGACCTCCAGGACGACCGTCGCCAGCTCAATCTTCTGCTTTTGCAAGCCAAGGACGTCAGTATTAACCGTGACGCCAAGCTGCTCAAGCTGAAGACCCGGATTCTCTCAAAAATCGACAAGCCGACCATCGACAAGCATCAACGGCATAATCGGAAACTCCTTGTCTTCACCGCGTTTGCCGACACCGCGCAATACCTTTTCGAGGCGATTCAACCCTGGCTTCAAAACGAACGCCCCGGTATTCACATTGCCCTTGTGACCGGCGATTCAAGCCGTAACCGAACGACATTCGGCGAGCAATCCTATGGTCATATCCTCACGAACTTTGCGCCATTCGCGAAGAAACGCGACAAGATGAAGACCATGCCCCAGGATGGGGAAATCGACATTCTCATTGCCACCGACTGTATTTCAGAAGGCCAGAACCTTCAGGACTGCGATGAGGTCATCAATTACGACATCCATTGGAACCCGGTCCGGATCATCCAGCGGTTCGGTCGAATCGACCGCATCGGCAGTCCGAACACCGCAGTGCAATTGGTCAATTTCTGGCCCACTCCTCACCTTGAAAAATACATCAGTCTGAAGCATCGGGTCGAATCCCGGATGGCTCTTGCGGACATCGCCGCGACCTTTGAAGAGAATTTATTGCAGCCACAAGAGATTGAGGAATTGATCAAAGGCGATTTGAAGTATCGTGACAAACAGCTTCTTCGCCTCAAAGACGAAATCCTCGATCTCGAAGAGTTCTCGGAAACCGTTTCCCTCAACGAATTTACCCTGGATGATTTCCGGGTAGAGTTGCTGAATTATCTGGAAAGCAATCGCCGCGCCCTTGAAGACGCGCCCTTCGGGCTCTATGCGGTCGTTCCCCCGCACCAGGAAATGAAGGCCATCGCGCCCGGGGTTGTTTTCTGTTTCCGCGATGGGAAGAGCGATTCGTGTGCGGCGGCGAACGAAAGAATCAACCCCATGCAACCCTATTTTCTGGTGTATGTTCTTGATGATGGAAACGTCCGGTTCACGTTTGCCCAGCCAAAGCAGATTCTCGAAGTATTCCGACTTCTATGCGCCGGGAAACCTGCCGCTGACGAGAAGCTCTGCGACCTCTTCGACAAGCAAACCGATAACGGCGGTGATATGTCGAAGTATCAAAACCTTCTCGAAAAGGCATTCGCATCGATTGCCCACACCGTCCAGAAGCGTGCCATTTCTGGGTTGCAGAACGATCGCGGGTTCGTATTACCGAAGAAGACAAAGGCGCCAGACCCGACGGAGGGTTTTGAACTGATTACATGGCTGGCTATCAAAGGCTCCGAGGTAACGACGACATGATTGAAGCTCTACAAAGTTGTATTGTTGCGGGCAAGGAAAGAGCCTTTCCCGATTTTTGCCTTGATTTGTTGAAGATCCTTGGGTATGCCAGCGAAAAAAGGTTTGATCTGACCCCCGACACAGGCGCAGCGTTTCTTGACGCTTTCGCCCGCAACAAGACACCGAATCACGCGAATCTGCTGTTACCCGAGTGGCAATCGGTCGAATTTCTTTTCCAACTCTCCGACGAGGAGATTGCCTCGTATTCCTCAGAAGGGTTTCAGGGCCGATTCGTTTTCGAAAGCGCCGGAGTCTGGAACGAGCGCATCATGGAATCTTTCCTTTTTTTCGCGATCGACCTGAAAGCCGCACATTACACCCGAACGCAATTGGCCGTTGTTACCCGCGAACTCAACAAGCTGTTTCCGATGCCCGTCATGGTCTTCTTTCGCCATCGCGATTCGTTTTCTCTGGCGATCATCGATCGACGCCTTAACCGCCGCGATTCGGGCAAGGATGTCCTCGAAAAGGTCACCCTCATCAAGGACATCGTCTTCGCCTTGCCTCACCGTGCTCATCTGGAAATACTCAAGGACCTTTCTCTCGAAGCGATCCAAAAGGAACACGAGTGCCGGAACCTGGTTCAACTTCATGCCGCCTGGCGGAAGGCTCTTGATTCCTCCGAACTGAACAAGCGCTTCTTCCAGGAAGTCGCCAACTGGTATTTCTGGGCGCTCGAAGAAGCAACCTTCCCCATTCCCTCGGAAACGCGCGATGTCGCGGCTTACAAGGCGCAGTCCGTCATCCGGCTCGTGACCCGACTCATTTTTTGTTGGTTCCTCAAAGAGAAGGGCCTCATTCCTGACGATCTTTTCAATGAGCGAAAGATGATCGGCAATCTCGTTCCGGCCGAAGATGAAACCGGGCACTACTACAAGGCGATCCTCCAGAACCTCTTTTTCGCCACGCTCAACCAGGAAATGGACAAGCGGAAGTTCCGCAACGACGGCCAGAATTACAATATCACCAACCTCTATCGCTACCGCCGCCTTTTCAAAGACCCGGACAAAGCGCTTCGACTTTTTGAGAAGATCCCCTTCCTCAACGGCGGCCTCTTCGAGTGCCTGGACAAACCTGCCAGGAACGACCCTTCGAAGGTGGTGCGGATCGACGGTTTTTCCGACCGCGACGACAACGAGGTTCACGTCCCCGATGAGCTTTTCTTCGGCGATGAACGGGCATGCGATCTCAACGCCGCCTATGGTACAAAAGGGAAACGATATAAGACTCGCGGGCTGATCCGGGTCTTTGAGCGGTATAAGTTCACCGTGACCGAGAACACCCCGATCGAAGAGGAAATCGCGCTCGATCCGGAACTGTTGGGCCGGGTGTTCGAGAATCTTCTCGCGGCATACAATCCTGAAACCGGCGCGACGGCCCGGAAACAGACGGGTTCGTTTTACACTCCGCGCGAAGTGGTCGATTTCATGGCAGATGAAGCGCTGGCTTCGGTCCTTTCGCGCGTCGTAGGGGAAGAACAAATCGACGATGTCCGGCATCTTCTGGCTTATAACGATCAGCCGCATCGGTTTTCGGAGAGCCACGCCGCGCGGCTCGTGGAAGCGATCGACAAGCTAAAGATCCTCGATCCGGCGTGCGGTTCCGGCGCTTTTCCCATGGGCATTTTGCACAAGCTGGTTTTCGTCTTGCGGAAGCTCGATCCGCACAATGAGCGCTGGAAACAAAAGCAGATCGACAAGGCCGCCGAGATTCCTGATGTTGAAGCCAGGGAAAGGGCCGTCGCGGGGATCGAAGACGCCTTCACGAAGAATGAACTCGACTATAGCCGAAAGCTGTATCTCATCGAAAACTGCATTTTCGGCGTCGATATCCAGCAGATCGCCGTCCAGATCGCCAAATTGCGAGTATTTATCTCCCTCGTGGTCGATCAGAAACCAAATCCGAAACTCGAGAATCTCGGCATACGCCCACTGCCAAACCTCGAAACGCGGTTCGTCGCGGCGAATACGCTTTTCTGGCCAGCCCGAAGCAGTCAACAATTGCTTGGGAACGATGAAATCTACGAGATTGAGAAGAAGCTCGGCGAAGTGCGACGACGACACTTCGAAGCCCGGACGCCACCGACCAAGGCGAAGTGGCGCGACCGCGACCGCGAATTGCGCCAGGATCTGGCCCGCGCGCTCGAAGACGGCTGCATGTCTCGCGATGTCGCACGAAAGCTCGCCGGATGGGACCCCTACGACCAGCTCGCCTCGGTCGATTTCTTCGACCCGGAATGGATGTTCGAGATTCGTGACGGGTTCGATATCGTCATCGGAAACCCACCTTACGTGCGGCAAGAAGAGATCAAGGAACTGAAACCGGCGCTCAAGGAACGCTACTCGTGCTTTACGGGCGTCGCGGATTTGTACGTGTATTTCTTCGAGCGAGGGTTTTCCCTTCTCCGGCAGAGCGGGGTCCTTGTTTTCATTTCGTCGAACAAGTATTTCCGGGCCGGATATGGCGAGAAGCTTCGCGGGTATCTTGCCCGCGAGGGAAGGATAAGGACCCTCATCGATTTCGGCGATGCGCCCGTTTTCACCGCAATCGCCTACCCAAGCATTATTGTGGTGACGCGGGATGGCAGGAGAATCAAGGGCGAGAAGGCCCGCGTTTTGAACTGGGAGGCGGGGCCGCCGATCGAGGAGTTCCCCCGAGTGTATGCTGAACGCAGTTTCGATATGGAGCAAGTGGAGCTCAAGCCCGACGGCTGGCGCCTCGAATCAAGAACAGTCCTGCGTCTGCTCGACAAAATCAGGCGAGCAGGGACCCCGCTGGGTGAATATGTAAAGGGGCGATTCTATCGAGGTATTCTGACCGGCCTGAACGAGGCATTCGTCGTCGATCGGGAGACGCGCGACCGGCTGATCGCCGAGCACCCATCGTCGGAGGATGTCTTGAAGCCCTTCCTGCGCGGCCGGGATGTGAAGCGGTGGCGGGTAGAGTTTGCCAACCTTTGGCTGATTTTCACCAAAAGGGGTATTGATATCAACAAATACCCGGCGATAAAAAAGCATCTCACACAATTTAAGAAAGAGCTTATGCCCGGGGCTCCAGGTGGGCGAAAGCCGGGAAGTTACGAATGGTATGAGATCCAGGACAACATTGCCTACTGGCGCGAATTTGAACAGCCGAAGATCGTGATTCCCGCCATTACTGATGACGTGAATTACGCCTTTGATCCAGAAGGATTCTACTCAAACGACAAAACCTCCATTTGCATAGCCGATGACCCTGAGTATGTTCTTGGGTTTCTCAATTCAAAAATCCTGTGGTGGGTAATCAAAAACGAGGCAGCCACCAAACAAGGCGGATTTATTGAATTCAAGCCAATGTACGTTTCGAAACTGTCGATTCCCGAAGTCAAAGGCGGCACCATGCGTCAGAGGCTCGTTGAGTGCGTTTCCGGGCTTGTGCCCGGGAAGCCGACCAAGGGAAAAGGTGACCCAATGACGAATGAAACTCTGATTGATTCAATCGTTGCCCACCTGTATGGTCTGTCTGAAGATGAATTCTCCCTCATTCTCGGCGAAACGCATGTCGCCGACCCATACCGCGTTGCTGCGCTCAACGCCTTCCGCGACTTAGCGCGAACTGCCAAGTAATAGACGTGTAATTCAAGGAATGAACCATGGAAAACACCGTAACCGAATCTATCAAGAAAGAGCTTGAAAACCGAATTGAAGACCTCGAGAAAACCCTCGACGGCGATGTTCTGACGATCTTCAGCCCAATCATTTATGGCATCGATACCAGGGTTCGCGATGCGATCGATAAGATCGATTCGAAGAGGAAGAAGCTTTTCATCATCCTGAACACCCCAGGCGGTATCGCCGCATGTGTATTCGGATAAGCTGATTTCCAGCTTGAAACATCGATAAACGCTGAAAAGGGAAGCATGAGTTTAGAACACCCGCCTTTCATGAGGTTTTCCGAGACTCCCTGTCAAAAACCTCCCTTGTA
>Ga0208197_1004129_pt1 | contig 10985 bp, 10 predicted proteins | sample AD_JPNNA4_MetaG_FD_184444 | JGI IMG/M metagenome (GOLD analysis project Ga0208197, IMG submission 184444) | Active sludge microbial communities of municipal wastewater-treating anaerobic digesters from Japan - AD_JPNNA4_MetaG (SPAdes) (version 2) | ecosystem: Engineered > Bioreactor > Anaerobic... | reverse complement strand
GCGCCAGCACCATGGCCGCCGGCGTGTAAAGAAGTCCGAGTCCGCCCAGGGGCCCGCTCCGCCAGATGAAGAGGGTAACGAAGAGGCCCACAACCACCGGCGGAAGGCCCATGCCGGTGTTGATCACACTGATAACGAAGCGCTTTCCCGGGAAGCGGAGGAGCGCCACGGCCGTGCCCGCGCCCACGCCTATGACGGTGCTCGCCAGGGTAGCGGCCCCCGATATCTTCAGGGAAAGGAGGGTTACCTCCACGACCTCTGGGTCAAGGGAGACGATCAGGCTGAAGGCCTGGATGATGCCGTTTACTATGAGGTCCATCTATCGTACGTTACTTCACTGCATCCGGATGGAAGAGTATGGCGCCGTATTTCCTGATCCCGAAATCCTTGATCAGCTTCTGCGTTTCCGGGGCTACCCAGAAATCCGCAAAGGCCTTCCCGCCCTCCGCGTTGACCCTGGGGAACTTTTTCGGGTTCACCTCGATCACGTGGTAGATGTTCAGCAGGGCGGCATCGCCCTCCACCAGGACCGCGGCGTCGATCTTGTTTTTCCGCGAAAGATAGGTGGCGCGGTCGCATAGGGTATAGCCCCTCTTTTCCACGACCACCGCCAGGGTCTGGCCCATGCCGAGGCCGGTCTGCTGATACCACTTTTCTTTTTCAGGATTGAGCCCCGCCTTCTTCCAGAGCTTCTGCTCCATCACATGGGTTCCGGACTTGTCTCCCCGCGACACGAAGAGCGACTTCGACGCGGCAATTTTCCTGAACGCATCCGCCGCAGATGCAAGGCCCCTGATCCGTGCCGGGTCGTCCTTCGGTCCCAGGATAACGAAATCATTATGCATGACAATGCGGCGGTTAATGCCGAAACCATCCTTCACGAACTTCTCCTCCGCGTCCTTCGAGTGCACCAGGAGCACGTCCGCCTCGCCCTTCCCGCCCATGGCCATGGCCTGGCCGGAACCCACGGCAATGGTCTTCACCCTGTAGCCGCTCTTTTTTTCGAAGACCGGTATCAGCTCATCCAGGAGGCCTGTATCCTGGGTGCTGGTGGTGGTGGCGAAAATGATGTCTTTTTCTTTTGCATAGGCAGGGATTAAAAGAAAAAAGACTGCTGAATATATTGTCAATAATATGCCCGTAATTTTGTTCATATACAAACTCCCAATTGATATTAATGAATTTATAGTTATATATAATTTGTATATGATTTTTTGTGATTTTTTTCTTATTTAATAATATTAATTATCAAAATAATTATTACTTGAAAAAAATACCAAAAAACTACAAAAAAATACTAATTTTCATCATATTGCTTGACCATATTGATAGTTACTATTATCAATGAAAAAAGCAGCAGATAATAAAAACAATTAGTTTCTTAATAGTATTGGTTCAAAATGATTTTCATCGGCATTGACGACACGGACACACTAAAATCGCGCGGCACCGGACGCCTTGCGAGGAACATCGCCGCTATCCTGGCAAACGACTTTACCGTGCAGGGCGTGGTGCGGCACCAGCTCTTACAGGACGCGCGGGTCCCCTTCACCAGCCATAACAGCAGCGCAACGATAATCCTTCAGGAAAAAAACAGCACCGACCTGACCGCCCTGTTCACCAGAGTAAAGGCCCTCATGCTTTCCGATTTCCAGGTCGGCAGCGATCCCGGCCTCTGCGTGACACGGGATATTCCTGACCAGGTCATTGCGCACGGCCGCAATGCCCAGAAACGGCTGGTCACCCAGGCCGAGGCGCGGGACCTCGCCCGGACCCTCGGCATTGCCCTGGAAGGCCTGGGGGGCACCGAGGACGGCGTTATCGGCGCCCTGGCCTCCGTGGGACTCACCGCAACCGGCGACGACGGGCGCTACCTTCTCTGCGGGCGGGTGCGCGATCTGAGCGGCCTCCTGCCGGTGGAAGCGGTCCTCGAAGCCGGCGTGATGGAAGTCCGCACCATTGATGAAAAAACCGTAACCGCCGGCATGGTGATGTCGGACAAAATACGGCCGGCGCGCCGGGGCGGAAAACCCGTTGCCTATGTTGAATGGCGCGAAGACCACTGGGAGCCGCTCAAGCTGAATTGACATGATACAGATACACGAATTATCCTACGCCTATCCCCAGCACGGCCGGGGAATCGGGCCCTTCGATTTTTCCGTGAGGTCAGGGGAGATGCTGCACATGACCGGCTCGTCAGGGTGCGGCAAGAGCACCCTCGCCCGCTGCATCACGGGACTCATTCCCCACATCTACCACGGCACCATGAAGGGCAGCGTCCGCATCGGCGGACTCGATACTGCCGGCACACCCCTCTGGAGGCTTGCCGAATCCGCGGGATTCGTTTTCCAGAACCCGGCCATGCAGATGCTGGGAAATTCCGTTGAAGAAGAAATACTGATGGGCCTTGAAAACCTGGGCCTTGGCCGCGGGGAAATGCGGGACAGGATGGATGAGGCGCTGGAACGTTTCGGCCTCGGCAGCTTCCGTGGCCGCGCCCCCCAGACCCTTTCCGGCGGGGAGCAGCAGAAGCTTGCCCTGGCGGCCATCATCGCCCGCAGGCCGCCGGTGCTGATCCTGGACGAGCCCCTGTCGATGCTCGATGTCACTGCCGCCACGGAATTCGCCGGATATCTTTCGGAGCTGGCCCGCGCAGGGACCGCCATCGTCATCTTCGAGCACCGTTCCGATTATCTCGCTGGACTGCCGGGGATACGGATAGCGGCCCTTGACAGTGCAACAGCCCCGGAGCGCACCGGGGCGCCGGGACGATGGGCCCGGGCCGCGTCCGATGAAAAGCGAGGCCCGAAGCTCAATGTCTCGGGCCTGGCCGTAACCATCGGCGGAAAAAATATCATCAGGAATCTTTCCTTTTCCATTGAACCGGGCGAGGTCACCGCGGTTGTCGGCAGAAACGGCAGCGGCAAGACCACCCTGGTCCGCGCCCTGGCGGGACTCCAGAAACACGGCGGCAGCATCGACATTGACGCCATGCGTCCCGACTTCGGACAGGTCTACCAGAACGCCGATCTCCAGCTCTTCAACGCGTCTGTCCGGTCAGAGATCCTCTACCGCGTGAAAGACCCGGACATGGCGTGGTACGCCTGGCTCATGGAGACCCTCTGCCTCCGGCAGTACGAAGACACGCCGCCCCTTATCCTGAGCGAGGGGGAGAAGAAGCGCGTGGCCCTGGCAACGGTGCTCATGCGCAAGGCGGCCCACGGCATCCTGCTTGACGAACCCTCCCTGGGCCAGGACATGGCCCACAAGAAAATGCTGATTGATATCTGCCGGGGCCTCGCCGCCCGGGGGAAAATCGTCCTCTTCACCACTCATGAACTGCACCTCGCGGCCATGGCCGACCGGGTGATCCTCCTCGGGCAGGACGGGATCGCGGCGGACGGAACGCCCGAACAGGTCTTCCGCGACGCAGACGCGTGGAAACGGGCCGGCCTATTCGTTCCCCCATGGCTGACGGAAACGGGACAGAGGGTGATAACGGCATGAACCTGAACTCCACATACGGCATGACCCATGCCATGCGCATAATAGAGTCGTCGCCCATCCGCAAAGCTGACCCGCGCACCAAGCTGGCCCTGTGCCTGTGCGCATCCCTGGCGGTGATGCTCCCCCTGGGAAAAATTATTTTTTTCGCCATCATATATGTAATATTTCTTCTATGGGCGCGGCTCCTCCCTGAAGCGGCCCGGCAGGCGTGGAAGCTCAAGTGGATACTGGGGGTTCTCTTCCTGGTTGACTGGCTGGTCATATCCCTTGATCTTGCCGTGGTTGTAACCCTGAGGCTCCTCCTGATGGCGGGGGTCTTCGCCATGTTCTTTTCCACCACCACGCCGTCGGAGCTCTGCCTGGCCCTGGTGTGGCTCCGCGTCCCCTACCGGTACGCCTTCAGCATCAGCCTCTCCTTCCAGACCGTGAGCAGCATAGACACGGAATGGCGGGGGATACTGGAGGCCCAGAGGGCCCGGGGGGCCTTCGAAGCTCCGAAAGGGTGGCGGTATATCGTCGAGCAGGTCCGCAACCTGGTGAGCCTCACCGTGCCGGCGGTAGTGCTCACGGCCCGGCGGGCCTGGTCCATGACCGAAGCTGCCTACGCCCGAGGCTTCGAGTCGCCCCATCGCACGGCCTTCAACAGGCTGTCCATGAGAGCCATCGACTGGGCAATCCTGGCCGGGGCCGGCATGGTAGCAGCAGCAATAATCATCTGGAGGTAATATTCCATGAGTACCACACGCCGCATCATCATCGCCATCGTAATCATCGCCGCCGTTGTCGGAGCGATCCTTGTCATCCACTCGTCCCGCCGGGGAGGATACCTGTACCGCGCCGGCACCTCCGGGGACAAGGAATTCACCGAGGGGTGCGTTCCTTTTTTATCCGGCGGCGAGCTCCTGGCAAACTTCTGCCAGAAGAACACAACAGGGCTTGCCAAGGCAGGCTTCAAGGATAAAGCCGAGAACAAGCTCCAGGAAGGATGGCTGCTCCGCGATGTGCTTCTGAAATATATCAAGGAAGAACAGCTATCGCCAGACACCATGGTGGTGGTCTCAAGCTCCAGCCGCGGCAAGAAAGCGGGGCTTACGTGGAAGGATATATCCAACGAGAAGAATAAAATCATCCTGGCCCTGTCGCGTCAGGGGAGCCTGAAGCTGGTATCGACCATGAAGGACCTTGACACCAGGGAGAAGTGGGTCCAGGACATAGATAGAATCGAGATACTTAAAAAGTGAAGGAACGGTATTTTTCCACGTTCCAGCTCTTCCTGCTGGCCCTGTTCGCGGCCCTGATCGTGGTGGCGAAGATAGCCCTGCACCTACCCCTGCAGCTTTCGGGACACTCGGGGATTTTCTGGATGGCCATCATCATCGTGGCGGCCCGGGTTGTGCCGAAGCGGGGAGCGGCGAGCCTGGTGGGCCTCACCTCGGGCATCATGGCTGCCTTCCTGGGACTGGGCGACCTGGGCGGGCTGAACACCCTCCTGTCCTATACCATGGCCGGCATCGGCGCTGACCTGGGCCTCCTCCTGCTGCGCGACCCGGAGAACTACGCCTGCGCCATGCTGGCCGGCATGTTCGGCCACCTGTGCAAGTTCATAGTCAAGTGGATCTTCGGCATGGCAGCGGGGGCGCCGGTGGGGTTTGTCGTCCTGGGACTGGCCAAGGCGCTGGTAGGCTACATCGTCTTCGGCGCCCTGGGGGGATTGCTGGGCGCCCTGACCCTTGCCGCCCTCAGGAAGGCGGGCTTCTTCACGTATCTGCTGGAAAAGAAATAACTTACAGCTTCGCCTCAAACCCGCCGTAGCACGTGAATCCCGGCCCGGGATTGAAAGGATCAGGATTGTAATCATCGAGGATATTCTTGAAGAGAACATAGAGGGTGAAATGCTCCCATATCACCTGAGAAATCTTCACATTAAGGTTGAACTGGTTATGCAGCTGCACCGTGTCGAAGAACTGCCGTGAATAAAAGAACGTCCCGGGCGGCGGGGCCACACTCTGGACGTACATGACCTGGTCTATCAGGGCGGTGCCCCAGATCCCGAAGGAAGTCCCGCTGGAAAAGGAAAACCGGACATCGGCAATGACCTGGTGAGCCGGCGTATTCTCAAGGTATTTCCCCTTATTCACCGCCTCTTCCCACGACGTGTCCAGGTTCCGCGCGTGGAGGAACGTATAAAAGAAGGACACGTCGATGTCCATTACTCGGGCTATCCTTTTCTTGCGGTACGTGATGGATGTCTCCACCCCCTGGGCGTCAATGCGGTCGATGTTCACCGGCGGCTCCTCGCCGCCCGCTATTTTTTCAATGCGGTTCTTTATTATGCTGTAGAAATAATCGGATCCGAATTCAAGGTCCTTGTCCAGGAAAAAGAACTGAAACCCGGCGTTCACGTTATAGGATCGCTCCGGCTTCAGGCTGCGGTCATACAGGGCATTGGTGACTTTCTCGTATTCGCTCAGGGTGGGGAACCTGGTCTTCATGGAAAAGGCGCCCTTGAGAGTCAGCAGGTCCTCCACCGCGTTAACAACAAGACCGGCCACAGGGTTGAAGGAATCCCTGGTGCCCCAAATCATTGATTTACCTTTTACAATATACGAATTGCCGTAAAGATAAGAATTTTCCTCATATCTAGTTTTATGGGTAATAAAATCCTGCGCGTCATAGGAAACACCAGCTGTTATTTTCACCCGGTCTTTTATGGATATCTCGTCCTCAACTGCAACAGTTAAAAAGTAGGCCTTCAGGTAATTAACTTTATAAACCGACATGCCTTCCTTTGTGTAAATTCCGGGACTCATGATGGCAGATTTTGCCTGCTGACGTCCGTCAATCTCGTCACCTCGCCAAAGAACGGCAAAATTGAGACGGTTCCACGACACGATTCTAAATGATGGATAGACCTGTATCCCATAGGAAACATAGGTCTTATAGTCATAGAAAGGCTCGTAGCGATTTGCGCTCTTGGAGATGACCGCGGCCGCGTCCTTCGGGAAGAGAGAGGCATGGTCAAGGTAACCCTCCTGCTTGGCGTAATTCTGGGAGTAGAAGCCCTGGGCCTTTATGTTGAAGAATTTATATTTTACTTTTACATAGGGGGAGACAGTAAAGCTGTACTTCTCGGGCCAGCTGAAGGAGCGGTTCACAAGGCCGGCCTTTTTAAGATCCTTGGCAAATACCCAGTGGAAGATCGGGTCGGTCCATCCCAGGTTATTGATCTTGTAGTCGCTGTAGCATCGGTCTTGGTACGTATTGGTCCTGTTCGTCCCGTAGCTGAAGCGTGCTGCCACCCCGACATCAATGAGGTCACCCCATTCATATCCTACCCGCGCCGAAGTATTGTATTTCCTGGAGCTGGTGTGGTCCCACCTGCCCGTGTCATAAAGATAGTCATAGGGGCCGGGAATATTAATGTCAGCCGGATTCACACCGTAGACGTAATAGGGCATCAGCCTGTTGATCCAGGCGAGCCTTTTCCCGATGTCAAGATGACGGGAGGGATTATAACCGCCGGAGTTCTGCATCGACGCAGTGATCCATCCGTAGAATTTCTTGTAGGGCCCGCCCACGGCGGCGTCAATGGTATAGTTGTTGTACATGCCGTATTCAGCTCCGCCATGGACGAAAAGCTTCTCCGGCTTTTTCGAGACTATATTGATGGAGCCGATGGCGCCGCTGGTGCCGTAGAGGGCCGACGACACGCCGCGGTTCACGTAGATGCGGGAAATGTTCTTCACGGACAGGTCCGAGAGGTCGATGTCAGTGGAATAGACGTCAGCAACGGGGATGCCGTCCACCAAGATCGCGATCTTGTCCTGGTCAAAGCCGCGAATCTTCACGCGCATGTGCCCCTTCTGGTGCGCCTCCACCTGGACGCCCGGCACTACTGACATGGCTTCGTCAAGGGTGCGGTTGCCCCGGGCCATCAGGTCCTTCTCGGTCAGTTCCGTCGAGGTTGCGGCCTGATCAATATGGGCGATGGACTCGCTCTTCAACACTATCTCGCCGATGGTGAAGACATTGTGGCGGCCGCCCCGTTTCTGCATCCTTTCGGTTTTATTTTCTCCCCTTCCGATGCTGCCGGAAAGACTGTTCCCACCTCTCTGCCGTTGCGTATCTTCAGTAGTGCCAATCGTTTCAGCCAATAATAGCGTTTTATTGATAATAATACATGTTATCAATAACATTATTATATAAATAAATTTACCGCGCCATTTAAGGCGCGGTATAATATTTTTTAAACTTTTCATTTTCTAAATTTACATTAGTTTTTACGGACATCCTGAAGTTTCATAAGCAGCACCAGAACGAAGATAATAGGTGTTATCAATGCTAATATCTGAAATTGAGCCATCACTTGACACTGTGAAGGAGTCCGCTTCACTTCTACACCTCGTCCCGGCAGGGACAGCATTATCATATAACCTATACCTGTCATTCTGATTGTCAGGGTTTGCACCACTTGAATTATAGTTATAAAACACCAGAACATAATAACTACCCGGGATTACACTTGATACTGTTATGGCATAAGGACTTGTTGATGAAACAGCACTGCTCACTCCAGTATAAATCGGTAAATATTGATTCCGCGTAGCAGTTCCAAGCACACTATACAGATACACATACATGGTTCGAGTATCATCCGGCCTCGTTCCTGTATAGGCTGCATTGACCGTAAGTGTATATGTTGAAGATGGCGTTAAATAAGCGCGCCACTTGACTGCAGCACATTGGTCTCACCAATGTCCATAGCAGGTAGAGTGGTATCGCCGGAAATGACAACTTTCTGCGCATTGGCCGTGTATTGCGTATTGACAAAGAATGCATAGGGATCGGAAACACTGTCAGGGTTAGCTCCGGCATTTGCGTCATAGAAAGCGAGAACATAATAATTACCGGGGACAACATTATCTACGGCAATGTTCTGCTGGACACCCGATGATGCCACAGCGGATGAAACACCAATCTTTACCGGCAAGGCGGGGGTTCGCGTTGTGGTACCCAAAGTGCTATACAGATATACATACAGCATTTTCGTCGCCGAGTCATCCGTTGAAATCGTTCCTGTATATGTCACCGGGACGGTAACGGTATAGGTCGTTGTGGTCATAAAAGCACTAGATGCTGCAAGAACATTAGTATCGCCAAAGGTCCCCATATCCAAAATAGTATCACCTGATATGGTGACTTTAGAAGCCCCGCTGGTATAAGCCGTGCCGCTGTACAGAACATACCGGTCAGTCTGGTTGTCAGGATTATCACCGGTATGATAATCATAGAAAGCAAGAACATAATATTCACCGGCTGCAATCCTGGGTATTGTAATGGTTGCCGGTGAGCCAATCGTAACCGCTGCATCAGTAGACCCGGTATAAACAGGGGCTGGGTCTCTAGATGTGATACCAAGCGAACTGTACAGGTAAACATATATTTTGCCTGAGGCGCCAACCTCGGCCGCAGTTCCATTATATGTCGCGGTAACGGTCAGGCTAGAATTTCCTAAAAACGACAGAAATGCCAGGGGATTAATCTCATTCCCGGTATCTTTTTTACAGCTTATCATAAATAAAATTATGCCAATACAAATCAATTGCACGGTCTTTTTCATTGTGACCTCCTGAAGCTTAATATTATCATCATAATTTTGCCAAATCTACAAGTGTCAATGATAATTTGTTGTTATTTGTAATTTTATAGTATTATTATTGACAACAGATTTTTAGTTATTTTATTTTTTTGACAGGAACAAATAAAAGAGGTATAATTATGATAAAATATTTTTCAATATTATTACTGATCCTGGTTACTACTAACATCGCCAATGCAAAACCCGATCTTGTTGTCTACGGCAGCCACCGACTGGATGCTCCACTGAAAAAAATCATAACCGCCTTTGAAAAAGAAAACAAAATCTCCATTAAAAGCGATTTCGGCTGTGGAGCGCCCAAGCTGATACCCAGCCTAAAAGCAAAACAGGACGGTGATGTTCTTATCCTGGGAGAAGACACAGAGCTGAAATTGGCCAAGAAAGCCGGCCTGGTAGATTCCAGTTCAACCGTGGCATGGAACCCCTTTGTGATCGTGGTCAAAAAGGGCAATCCCATCAAGGTTAAAAGCCCGGCGGACCTGAAAAAGGCCCGCCTCAACCTGCCCCAGCAGGGGAGCGGATGCGCCAGCAGGCTTAGCGACTCTATTGTGTCAATGTGGGGGCTGTCAGAGGCCGCGTCTAAAGCGGAGCGCCTTGACAGGGGATGCAAGTCGACCCTGGGCAGCGAGATGGTGGCCCGGGGCGAATCGGACGCGACCTTTACCTGGCGCATCGTCGCCGCTCCGGTCAGGGGAATAGAAATGATCCCGATAGAAAAAACCAGGGGCGCTCCCTGTGAGTGCTACGGTATCGTTCTGAATGGCGCAAAGAACCCCGAGCTGGCGAAAAAATTCGTTGATTACCTTAAAGGACCCAAAGCCCAGGCGATCTTCCGCGAAGCGGGCATGCTTGACCTGCAGGAAAAGGCAAAATAGGAGACATCCGATGAGCAGAAAGAAACCACTCTCAGCTATACTGATTGCATTCACTATTATTGTCATCATTTTCGATCCTCTCTATCTCTCCGCCAGAGGAAAAAAGGGTAAGGATAGAATAAAGCCGGTGGGACCTGACCCGAAAATCGTCCGCACCGCGGTCATCGGCGGCATGATAATGACCGGATTGTGGAAAGAGATATCGAAGCGCTTCGAAGCGAAGACAGGATACAAGGTCGTGGTGGTGGCCCACGGCCCCCGGCCCGTCCTTGACCGCGCATTCCGAGAGGGGAAGGCGGACCTGCTTACCATGCACTCCGGCGATATCACCACAGACCTGGTGGCCGACGGCTACGGCATGAACATGCGTCCCTGGACGCGGAACGACCTGGTCATCATGGGCCCTCCATCGGACCCGGCAAAGATCAGGGGTCTCAGGAGCGGTGTCGAAGCCTTCAAGCGCATCGCCGCCGCGCAGGCCCCCTATCTTGACGCCTTCAATAAAGGCGGGAGGGAGCTTTCCCACACGCTGTGGACCAAGGCAGGCGTACGCCCCCGGGGAAGCTGGGTCATCAAAGACGAGGGCAACAGGGCCAAGGACATCATCACCTTCGCAGATAAGAACAACGCCTACGTGGTCTTCGGCCGCATGCCGGTGCTGTTTGAGAAGATAGAGCTGGGCTCCATGAAGATCATGGTCGAGGGAGATCCCCTCATGCGCCGGCCTTACATAGTCATGGAAGCCAACCCGAAACGAGTCCCCGGAGCCAATACAAAAGGGGCGAAAATGCTCGCCGATTTTCTTTTATCGGAAGAAATACAGAAGTTCCTGTCCAAGTTCGGCACTAAAGAATATGGCGGAATGCCTCTTTTCTATCCAGTCTGGCCGGAAGGAAGTGAAATACCCTCGTAGAATACGTTCGCGCATGCGTTAAAAGTTGAAC
>Ga0208197_1004126_pt1 | contig 10988 bp, 7 predicted proteins | sample AD_JPNNA4_MetaG_FD_184444 | JGI IMG/M metagenome (GOLD analysis project Ga0208197, IMG submission 184444) | Active sludge microbial communities of municipal wastewater-treating anaerobic digesters from Japan - AD_JPNNA4_MetaG (SPAdes) (version 2) | ecosystem: Engineered > Bioreactor > Anaerobic >... | reverse complement strand
CAACTCACTGCACGACCGACATGCGTTTCTGCGAGCAGAGAATAGGCCAGGAGAGATCAAAGTATGCTTATGCCTGGAAATCTCTTCTGGAGAGCGGAGCCAGACTGGCCTTTGGCTCTGATTGGCCGGTAGAGCCCCTTGATCCGCGCCGCGGGCTGTATTCAGCTGTGACCCGTAAGAATATTGAATATGACTTCCCGGAGGGCGGTTGGTTTCCAGAACAAAAACTCACCCTGGCCGAAGCCATCGAATGTTTCACCTCTGGCTCAGCCTACGCCTCGTTTGAGGAAAATTTAAAAGGGACACTCGAGCCCGGTAAACTGGCCGACCTGACAATTTTTGGTCTGGATATTTTCAGCCTTGAGCCAAAAGCTATTTTAACTGCACCTGTCATTTATACCATAGTCGGTGGAAAAATCGTCTATCAGGCTGAAAATAATTGAGTGGCCACAGGGATTTTACTGGCTATCATTTTATGTTCGTGGACTGTGGTCATCTTTCTTCGAGATAAGGCTTTATTTCTTCATACGAAGAAACAAAGGTTGCCCCATCCAGATTGGGCGGTGTCATAGGACCCTTTAGAATAAAAACTCTGGCCAGACCGGCTTCCCTGGCTGCCTGTAAGTCATAATGAGTATCGCCAACAGCCACAGTTTCATCTGGTTTGACCTTAAGCCGCTCCATGACTCTGAGAAATGGAGCCGCACCGGGCTTATAGAGCCCGCTTTCCCTGGTCAAAGTGAGATCAAAGGTCAAATGGAAACGCTCCAGCAGGCTCCTCGTATTTTCCAGGTTATTATTCGTAACAAGAGCCGTCTTGATCTGGCGGCTGACCAGCCAGCCAAGGAAGGCTTCTGTCCCCGGCCTGAGCCTGGCCAGCTCTGTCTGCCGGCGTTCATGAGCCTCGAGGATAGCATATTTTTCCGATCTGTCGGGTTCAGGTAAGCCATCAAGATAAGCCAGAATTGATCCGCTGCTCAAGCCCAGTTCTTGCCTGATAGCAGCCCAATCGTAATTATTTTCAACCAGGGTTCCATCCAGGTCAAAAATAACCAATCTAATCTTCATTCTTGCTTTCTACCACTGGATTTATATTAATTGGCAAACGGCCAGATTGCAATTGTCAGTCTAAAACTTCGGTAGAGAGGTCGGGAGATTAATTCTTGCCGCCAATCAAACTTGGTAGTTCATGACCATATTGAGTATTATTCTGACCTGATAGTTCAAGAAGATAGTAAAATATAAAACTTGTTGATTAGTATTAGAATAATTGATAGAATTTAGTACGAAAGTACAAGCCAATGTTTAAGAGAAGGGAGGAACTACATGGGTAAATATCTTGCCATCTTCTTCGGAATAGTGGCCATGGTGGCTGGTCTCTATCTGGTAATTTTTGTCTGGTGGCGTGAATTCTGCCAGCTGGTTTTTGGCTTCATTCCGCCCATTCTATTTTTCGGCGGCTTGATAGCTATAGTAGCTGGCATCTCGAGCATTAAAGATTCTATCCGGCAGAAAAAGCTGGAAGCTGAAACGAGCGCCATGCAGGAAGAACAAAAAACAGAAGAAAAGGCTCAATAGGGTATAAAAATCTTTATCAGGCATGACTCCCAGCGGGAGATAGATATAGTTAATCTCAAAAAAGCCAGGAAAAAGTGAGTTATGTTCTGACCAGTGTTGTAAGTTTTATTCTGGCTGTTCTGTCCCAGTTCACGGTGACACTTGACAGGTGCTTTTTGCAGAATAATTCTGTCTTACTACCTGCCCTGATTTCCTCGGATTCGCCAACTCTGATTACTTTACCGGAACCAATCCAGATTTCAGATTGCTTTTCTCCTGCTCAAAGTTTGCTCCTGCTGACCAGCGTCCTGGGCAGAACCTCAACTGTCGAATTTATTCTTGACCCGACCAATCAAATTGTAGCCGACCGCCGGGGAATGATTATTCAGGCCCGCTGGTCTTTTATTGATAAAGCTACCGGGCGCAAATATCTTTTCTGGCTTTATTTTTATCTGACCCCGGTCAACGAACAGCCCGGGAATCAGGCCACCAGATTTATTATAAAAGAAATAAGGGCGGAGAGGCGTTAAATGAGCCGCCGGCCAAGCTTACGGTTCTGGCCTGAAGCTTTAAAAGGCCATGAACAGCGCCTGCTGCGCCTGACCATTATTTTAGTTATTTTGTCGATCATCCTGGCTTTAATTTCTGCTTTCTGGGTTAACCGGCCTGGATCTATTTCTGAAAAAGCTATCCTTTCTAATTTAAGCCGGGCCAGGGAGAGCATTCAGCATGATTTTTCCCGCTTTCTCGATCGCCTGCAGAAAAGGCAGGCCCAATTTGCAGCCCAGGCTTTGCCTTCTGATCCAGGAGCGAGATTTGAATTTTTCAAGCATAAAAACCTCAATCCAGATCTGGAAGGAGTCGCCTCCTTTGATGAGAAGCTGAATCCTGAGGTCTGGTATGGAAGCGTGGCTAATTTAAAATCTTTACTGGCAAATCAGGAGAAATTTTTAGCCGATCTTCTGGCCGGGAGCTTTGTGATTCAGGATAAAGCTTCCACTTATCTGGTCAGTTTAAAGGCTGCTGGCAAAAATAGCTATCTGGCCATTTTTGAGTTGCTGGCTTTTGAACCCCAGTTTGAATCATCCTATTTACGTCAGTATCTCAGGTTAAAATCACTCAAAAAGACCGGGGCTGATATTGATTTCTGGGAATACTATCATGAAACAGAAGCCCTCGACCGTCTATTTGAACGAAATCAGGATACTTATCTGAGTCAACAAAGAGAAGAACGGGAAAGCCGGACACTTTACTTCCCGCTGAGAAATGAAAAAGGCAAAATTGTGGCCACCGTAACCTTAAATTCTTACCGGTTAGAGGGCCAGAGGTTAAACCCAGACCAGTTAATCAAAATTCTGGCTATCATTCTGGCTATATTGGCCTTGATTTCCCTTTTGTTCTGGCTTGGCCAGGACCGGACCCGCTCTTTCTGGACCTCGAAACCAGTCGACTGGCTATTAGCCATAATCGGACTTATAGCTATAAGATATCTGCTGTTGCTTTTGACAGCGCTCAAGCCGTTTATATATTGGCCCATTTTTTCTCCACAGGAAGTTGGTTTTAAAACTCTTGGCAATCTAACCAGTTCTCCTGGTGATATTTTTTTGACCAGCCTTTTGATTTTCTTTTTGGGAGTCGCCAGCCTTAAAAACCTTAAAAACCTGGCAAGGCTTAATTCCTGGCAACAGCACCTGACCTCAGCCAGAAACAGACATAAAGTCCTGACCGTCCTGACCGGGACTCTTCTTTTAGTCCTGGGCTTTCAGGCCTTTATCTGGAGTCTGAAAAAAATAGTGGCCAGCACCAGTTACAATTTGATCCAGTATAATTTTGGCTTGGCACCACTTTTGATCTATTTTAGCCTGTTCCTGGCTGGATTGAGTTTTATTTTCTTTCCCCTTCTTATTTTAAGAAGGATCTTTTCGACCGGCTGGCCGGGGACAACTTTCCGGGCAGTCGGCTTGGCCTCAGTTTTATTGTTGGGGTGGCTGGCTGAGCTGGTTTTCCGACAGGCAGGATGGGGATCGCTCCAGGCAGTGTTGTTCTTGTTGATGCTTTACTGTCTGGCTGTTTTAGTCAAAAGGCAGGCAGCCTATCTGGTACTGAGTTTGTTTCTTATGGCCCTTGTTCAGTTCACTTTCGCTCGAAATTTTACCGCTAATAAAACCAGGCAACTTACTCAGGATATTCTTGTCCATCTGGTTTCTTCGCAGAAAACCTGGGCAGAAATGGCCCTGAAACAATCGCTTCTGGAGCTACAAAGGGAGATCAGGGATATCGATTCTTTTTTCCATTATCCAGCTGATCAGGATTTTGCCCGTTCACTCTGGAACAAAACCTATCTGGCCAGACTCAACTGGAATTCCTGTCTTTATCTGCAGTCCAATGATCGAAAGGTATTATCATCATTCGCCCTGAACATGCCGATTTTTGCTGACCAGACTGACGACCTGGAAGTATCAGTCGAGCCTGTTTATACCGAGCAATATCTGGAAATTCTCGGTCAGGAGCGTCATTTTTTAATCGGCTACCAGGATTTCCCCGTTGAGACTGAAATTTCTGGCCGCCTGGTTATCTGGGTCAGTCTGGACCCTACCCTCTTGCCTTTCATAAATACTGCCAATCCTTATTTTGAGCTTTTGCGACTGAATACCCTTCCTTCCCTTCAGCACTTTCCTGTTTCTCTGGCTATTTTTGATACAGAAGGCCAGCCTCTCTTTCATCAATCGCAGCCAGCTTTCTCTCTCGCCCCTGAGCTCAGACAAAAGATAAAAGGGCAACCAACTGGTCTATGGACTCTCCTTAACATTAATGGCAAAAATTATCAGGCTTATTGTTTGACTCTCGACAATGACCATTTTTACGCTTTCTATCAGCCATCAGAATCAAGCCGGCAGCTGATTACTGGTTTTCTTAAGCTTTTCTTTCTCTTTATGATCTTTTCTTTTTTGCTTTTCATCCCGCTGGCCGCCAGAAGAAAAGAATGGAGGCCTGATCTCCATTCTTTTTCAGCCAGAGTATATCTAGCCTTTTTTACTGTGGCCATTGTCCCTCTCTTTTTCTTTATCTTTTTTACCCAGGCGATGGTCGAAAGAATATTCGCCGATCGTTTTGTCAACGAAGCTACCAGCCGAGCCTATTTTGCTCGCAGTATCCTTTATGATTTTACCAGTCTGCCCGAGTCAGCCGAACAACAGCCAGCCGAATTACCTGAGGATCTGGTTTTCTGGATCAGTTCGACCATCAATAATGATGTCAACCTTTATCGAAAGGGAGTATTTGTCTCTTCCAGCCGACGGGAGTTTTTTGAGACCGGGATTTTATCTGATCTGATTGACGGGGAGGTTTACAGTCGGATTATCTTTGGCCATCAGCCTCTGGCTGTCAGTCGAAAATCATTCGGGCAATTTTCTTACCAGACTCTCACCATCCCCTATAAATATCAGCAGGAAATTTACCTTTTAAGCCTGCCCTTCCCCTTCGAAAGACAGGAAATATCGCAGGCCACAGGCGAACTGCTGGAGTTTTTTATCTTTTCCTCCATATTCTTTATTGGTCTTATTGCCTTTTTTGCCACCACTATCAAAAGGATGATCATCGTCCCGATTAATAAATTAATCCGGGCTACCCAGGAAGTTAGCCTGGGCAATCTTGATGTGAAAGTTGATCATCAGGCTCAGGACGAACTGAAGAGCTTGATCGATGGCTTTAACAGCATGGTTGAAAACCTGCAAGCACATGAAAAAGAACTGGCCGAACTCAGTCAGAAAGTGGCCTGGGCTGAAATGGCCAGGCGGGTTGCTCATGAAATTAAAAATCCACTGACCCCTATCCAGCTATCAGCTGAACACATCCTCAAGGTTCATGAAGATCAGCATCCGGAATTTGATCGTATCCTTAAAGAATCGATTTCATACATAATCTCAGAAGTGGAAAATCTGAGGCGAATAGCCCAGGAATTCATGACGATTGCCAGGGAATCAGATTCACATCGTGAAAAGTTCGACCTGGTCGAACTGGTGGAGGAATTGCTTGAGCCTTACCGCAGCACTCTGGAAGGGCGGATCAGCATCATTCTTAAGAAGTCTGGGGAAGATTTCAATCTGAATGCCGACCGGGAAAAAATCAAGGTAGCTATTCGCAATTTATTAATTAACTCGATTGAAGCCATTAAAGGCAAAGGACAGATAGAATTTACCCTGGAAGCACAACCTGAGGCCATCAGACTGGAAATTAAAGACAACGGGAACGGTATTCCAGCTGATATCCTCGAGCGTGTTTTCGATCCCTATTTTTCAACCAAGGAAAAAGGCACCGGCCTGGGGCTGGCCATCTGCAAAAGAATTGTCGAAGAGAATGGAGGGTCAATTAAAATTGAAAGCCAGCCAGGGTTGGGGACAAAAGTCAGGCTAACTTTCCTGCGAGCAGTTGATCATCAGTCTGGCTGATTATCGTCTGGTATCAACTGGCTCTTTCTGGCCTTCAAATAATTATAATCAAGCACCGGTTAAATAAAAATTTATGACTAATCAGACAAAATGGTATAATCTGAAATCCGATCGGTATGGAGAAATCAAATGAAAAGCTTGGTCATCTACTTCAGCCAGACCGGCAATACCAAAAAGGTAGCCGAGGCCATCTATGAGGCTCTACCCCAGCCCAAGGAATTAAAAAAACTGGGTGAGATAAAAGAAGCAAAATCCGTTGCAGATTATGACCTGGTTTTTATTGGTTTTCCGGTTCATTCCCATAGTGTTCCTTATCCGGTAGAAAATTTTCTTCGGCAGCTACCCCTTGGCCAGAAAATTGCTATTTTTATGACTCATGGCTCTATTCCAGGGACCAGGTTATCACGCGAGGCACTGGAAGAGGCTTTAATTCTGGCTGGAAAAGCCAGGGTACTGGGCACTTTTACCTCCCGCGGACAGGTTTCACCGGAAGCAATGGAAGTACTCAGCCGGTCTCCCGAACATGAGCTGTGGACAGAAATGGCAGTCACTGCCCGGCATCATCCCGACCAGAATGATCTGGATGATGCCCGGTCTTTTGCTCGCTGGATATTAAGCCTGGCTGCTCAGTCAGAGTAAAGCCGGGTATCAGCCGACTTCAAAGTCAAAACAGACGAAGTTCAAAACTCAGAAATGTTTAATTCTCTCAAAACCGGAAATGCCGGTCACCTTCAGTTCCTCATTTGCTTCTCTTTCAATCTGGTCCAGAAGCAGATTAAGACCAAGAGTATCAGAAGCCATGTGCCCGGCGACAATTACATTAAGTCTGGCTGACTTGCATTTGTCCAGTGCTTCTTCACTGAAATGCATCCCGACCAGGGTGCTGACACCGGCTGCTACCTGCTGACTGAAAATGTCCTTTGGCCCTTCTGTTCCACCGGTCATATCGACATAAATTTTCCCTGCCCGGCCATCTTCTGAACCATGGAGAAGACGCGGCGGGACAGCCTGGCGACTGGATTTTTTATATTCTGGAATTTCCTTTAAGATGGTCAGGACATCTTTGAGCCTGGCCGGCTGTTTTTGCTCAAAAAGGTCAGTCAGATATCTGGCCACACAATTGTCAGCAACCGTATGGAGACAGATCATAGGTAGATGGAGGAGACGGGCCACATCTACAGTCCGCTGGTGGTTGAGCGGCAGAAACCTTCTCTCAACTTCGGCTCTTCGTTTCTCCATCAGCTGCTCGGCCAGACTGGGTGTGACGCCAGCCTGAATGTAAAGGTCAACCTGAAGTTCCATCACCTGGTAAAGCTGGGCCAGGGCTCGGCCTTCTGGATGGTGGGCCAGAATCAGATCGAACTTATCCGGTCGCTCCTTATTCAGGACATGGGCCAGCAGCACTTCGCCCACTTCCATATCAATTCCAGCCAGCAGATGTTTGACCTCCAGTTCGGGATCGCCAGTCAGTATCCGGCTGTCAGCATAAGGATTAAAAAGTGCATCGGCATCAAACTCTTCTTTTTCTTCCTCGCTTAACTTCTGATACTTTCCCCTTTCAGTCTCAAGCAGTCTGGTAATTTCCTGAGGTGGGCGTAAATCGTTTTTGATGCCTGTGGCTACTGCTCTTTCATAAAAATCTCTTAGTTTCATTTTTTTCTCCTTAAACTAAAAACTAAATTGCTATTAATAGCTAAAACCCGGCCTGGCAGTGAGCGGCTGGCTATCTTCAGGTTCGAACCGCCCGGTTCTCCTGCCTGCCCTCTGGTTTTTCCCCGGCCCGGCCCACCTGGCCCGGGTCATGCTCAGAAGCAGAACAACTGGCTATAAAACTGGCCGCAGGTGGGTAGTTCCTGGTTTTTACCACTATACAAAGTATCGGCCTTTATAGCAAGCTGCTCAAAATCAGTCAGATTGAACTCTTATTTGACAGAACCCAGTCAATCAGATAAATTTGAAGAATGCTTGGCCGCATCATCCTGATAAGCATTCTTTTTTATATCATTTACCGGCTGGTCAGGTTTTTTCAAAGACTGGGAGAAACCAGCCCACAGAAATACCAGAAGCGTACTCAGCCCGGCAGTAAAGTCATGGTCAAAGATGAAATATGCAATACTTACATACCGGAAGATGAAGCCTTAAAGGAAGTTAAAGACGGGCGAACTTATTATTTTTGCTCAGAAGCCTGCCGTCGAAAATTTATTCAGGAAAGAAAAAAGAAATAATAAAAATCGACGGTCAATAACCTGAGAATTCAACTGAAAACTCAGAAAACTCTCCGCTGTATTCTTCCCAGAAAACCTCTACCTTTTCTATCCTGGCCATTCTTGGCCCCTTCCTTAATTCGGCCAGGAATTGTTCCAGCTGTTCACGTTCACCTTCTGCCACGACTTCCACCCGGCCATCATACAGGTTTCGTACCCAGCCAGTTAACCCCAGCATCCTGGCCACATGCTGAGCCAAAAAACGGAACCCAACTCCCTGGACCCGACCGGAAATATAAGCATGCAACCTGGCTTTCATGACAAGATTTTAACATACTACAACCATAAAAAATAAGAGCTGAAAGATGTTAGAGTGCTTCCTCTATTTACTAATTATGATTTACGGCTAAAAACAGTTCGAAGATTTATATACCTAAGTTTTCCTGGTCCGGTTGATTTTTGGAACCAATCTGGTCAGGCTTTCTTTAACCTCATCTGTGGCCCCGTCAGAAAAGCAGAGCTGGTGATAAAGGCTATTAAGGTAAAGAGAAACCTGGTCATTATAATGAGGACTTAGAAAATGACCATTTTCGCCTGAGGTTAAAACCGAGAGGGAACGGTCAAAATTGCCTAAATCAAAAACCAGCCGGCTGGAGACTCCAGCCACCGTTTTATAGTCAAGCCCACTATGACTGGCCCGGACTGTCTGGCCATCACCAATCATCGGATAACGGCCAATGTTTAAAAAGCTTAAATACCATTTTTGTCCCAGAACATGTTTATAACTCAGGCTATGAAGTCTGGCCCAGTCCCACTTTTCCTTATTTTTACCAAATATTCTGGTCAAATCCTTTAAAGTTTCCAGCATGGCTTTTTCCATTATTTCATCTCTGGTTTCTTTGGCCGGTGTTTCACTTCGATCAAACCAGGTGGAGTCTGGTTGGTCAAGGATTCTTTCCAGCCCGGCCTGCCGACTCTCCAGGTATCTGATAAGATCCTGATAATAGAAGCTGAAATCATCGCTAAAAGTCAGTTCTTCCAGTTTTTTCCAATAAACTTCATAGATAGCCGAAGCCAGCCCCTCTTTTACCTCACCCGACCACTGGAGCAGGATTTGCCTGGCTTCTTCTGCCGCCAAATCACTCATTTTAATCTCGCTCAGGACCCTTTTTAGCCTGGTTGCCCGCCTGGAGAAGACATCATTTTGAATGATCGTCATATCCTGGAGTGTGTTCTGGCTCTTAGCCTGAAGCAATTCTTCGATTCTATTTTTTCGATCAGGTGATATCCAGTCAAAACCCAGATAATGAGAATAATTTTCAGGCATAATATTGTTATTAGCAGTCACAATCAGGCCCGATGGTGGATTATAAATATTCGGCTTATCTTCAGGCCTTAAATAACCGGTCCAGTTACTGGCCTCCCGCCAGCCAGGATAAGGATAAACCGCACTTTCTTTAGATCTGATTGGAATCTTCCCGGACAGATAATAGCCAATATTCCCGGCTGTATCAGCATAAACAAAATTTTGAGAAGGATTATCAAAAAGTTCTGCCCCTCGGGAAAAATCGGACCAATCGCTGGCTGTATTAATCAAATACAAGCCCTCGGCTGTCCGATCACCTTCATATAGAGTCCAGCGCAGAGAAATAGGTAGTTCGCAATTCAAGAGAAAAGGATTAAGAATCGGCCCTTCTTCTGTCCAGCTAACGGTTATTATCTTGGGATCCTTTTCCCCTCTGATTTTAATGGTTTCATTTCTTTCAGTTAAAGCTCTCCATTCATTCAGCCGAAGGTATAATTTTTTCTCCCAGTCAATGTTTTCAATATACAGGTCCTGGACATCAACGTAAGAATTAGATATGCCCCAGGCCAGATGCTGGTTATGACCGATAATCACCAGCGGGACGCCAGGGATAGTCAGACCACTGACCTTAAATTCCTGGCACTCCAGCCCCATTTCCAGCCAGATGGGCGGCACATTAATCATGAGATGAGGGTCATTAGCCAGAAAAGGCTGACCGGTAGCAGTGAGCTCGCCAGCGATCACCCAGTTATTGGAACCGTCCCCGGGTTGATCTATAAGTTCCGCCAGACCGAAATCAAGAACGTCCAGTTTGACTTCTGGATCGGGTAGAAAATCCAGTCCAGGTTCAAGCAGTTCAACCGCCTTCGGCCCGGTCTTTCTGATCAGGTTTATTCTGGCCAGCTCTGAGGTATAATCCGCCGCCAGGTACATGGCCAGAAGATGCTTTATAGACAGGCTGTCTTTAACTGTCCAGGGCTCCGGCCTGAAGCGGAGCAAAATAAACTCAGGTGGCCAATCCCATTTTTTCTGGAGGATATAAGCATTAACTCCCCTGGCATAAGCTGAAAAAACCATCTTCATCTTTTCAGGCAGTTTTTCCAGGTCGCGCTCAATAGCCAGTGGCAGCCCCAGAACCCGGCTCCGCAGGTCATAGTTCAAGCCAGCTTCCCCCACGATTTCTGACAAACGCCCCTCAGCCAGACGCCTGAACAGCTCCATCTGCCAGAGCCGTTCTCTGGCCTGGATATAGCCGGCAGCCATAAAAAGGTCTTCCTCGCTTTGAGCTTTAAGGTGAGGCCCACCCCACCGATCCCAGGTAACCGACACATCGGCCTGGAGCCCTTCAATGACCAGGCTGTCTCGAGATTTGGGCCGGGAAGAAGATAGTATAAAATAAAGTCCGGCCGCCAGACCCAGAACCAGAAATAAAAACGAGAGAAAGACCTGTCCTATAATTCTTTTTATTTTCAT
>Ga0208197_1004124_pt1 | contig 10991 bp, 8 predicted proteins | sample AD_JPNNA4_MetaG_FD_184444 | JGI IMG/M metagenome (GOLD analysis project Ga0208197, IMG submission 184444) | Active sludge microbial communities of municipal wastewater-treating anaerobic digesters from Japan - AD_JPNNA4_MetaG (SPAdes) (version 2) | ecosystem: Engineered > Bioreactor > Anaerobic >... | reverse complement strand
TTCTCCGGTGGTCCAGTCGCTGACACGAAGATAGTCGCTGACATTGTCCGAGGGAGCGGAGTTAATGTACATGTTAAACATGGAATGTAAGTTAGCGCCCATTAGAGGTGTTTCAGTGCTATTAGGACGTATCAACGTTGTCCTGTCGTACGTATCCTGGATAATATTCTTGTTGAACTGCTCGGTGTAAAGAGGATTCTTTAGGACTTCCTCCATCACAAAGTTGGGTGCTTCCCTAAACTTACCCTCTAACAACATCTTGCGCACGTCAGGCAGGATATGTGCTATTTTCGGGGGTTCCAAAGGTTTAAAATTTTGAACATAAAGACTTTCGTGGGAAAAGTCAATACGCTCTGCGTAAGGATCGCCATAGACGAGCGCCTTGATTGAGCCGTTTGCGGTGTACATGGCGTCTCCGGATCTCATTGCGGGAGTTGTGCTGCAGAATCCCATGCGGGGTACAAAATCTGCGCGTTTGGAAATAGGCATAGGCGCATATTTCGCTTTCGGCTGCACATAGGTCAGAGAAGTCTGTCCTAAGCACAGCGATGAAAAAATCAGTAGATTAACTACAATTATTGAAAATTTTATATTGCTCATTTCTTTAATGTTTTAAAATGTTGTCCCTGCGGGACATCGTTTCTGCAGAAACGACACTATATAAATTGTTTATTTTTTATTACTTACTTGAAGGCTAAATTTGTTTTTGGTCTTAACTTTGCGCTGATATCTACAGGGACACCCTTTTTCAAGCTAAGCGTAATTTCATTCCTCTGGGAAAACTGTGAAACGCCGTCCACGGAGAGTTCTTCATATCCCTGGCGGATTCTTAGTGTAATCGTCTGATCCTTCAGAGGCATGATATGCGCAGACATGGTGTTTTCATTCAGGTCCCAATTAAGACGCTCCAGCTTCGCAAAGGTGAACAGACACAAGCCGGTGAATTCGCCTTTTGCCAGCATACCTGGCATGGCAGGCAACAGTTCGATAAGTCCCGGCTTGGAGTACACCGCCATTTCCGCCAGCACAGCAGGCAACGAGCCCTGGGCGTCAGACTGAGCTGAACGGAGATTGGGATTGTGGCTGGTCAGCAGAGTGCGGTTCACAAAGCCGTGCTCGAATAGCTCCTTTAAGATGCTGCAGGCATGCACTTCATCCTTTAAGCGGATGGCTGTGAACAGCCGCATCATGAGGCCGTGGGCCGATTCGTTCTCCATGCCGCGTTCACGGTTGGACTTAAGCACGGCAAGGGCCAGTTCAGGCGTTTCCTCCCAGGTAATAGCGTTTCCAGGCCACACGTCGTGATGTTGGGAGACATGCCTGTGATCCAGATCTTCCTCTATTGCATCCCAGGCATACTCGCGCAGGGACCCTGTAGTTTCATCCAGCAGGGCTGCAGGGAGCTTGCTCAGCATATCGCGCCATTTACCCTCCTTGGGATCGGAGATACCCAGGGTCGCGCAGGCGGTAAGCAGGTTGGTCAGGACTTCCCGGCAAACCATCACATCCTGCATACAATTGATGCCGATGGGACGTCCCCACTCTTCAAGGTTTTCCGCTGAGAAGCCCGGGTAGAACAGATAGCGACCGTCCGGACCGATATCGGTGAGATAGTCCTCGAAGAACAGGGCGATTTCCTTCAGACCTGGCACAACCCGCTCTCGCAGAAATTTCTCGTCGGCTGTAGTGAGGTAATATCCCCAGTACTCGTTAAAAACCCACCCCGCACAGGGGATCCAATATTGATGGGGCCAGCTGGCGGAGAAATGGTTCTGAAAGCCGGATATCGCGTTGGGATGGATGTTGGCCATGATGCCCCGACAACCGAATATGTTTTGTGCGTTCAAGCGGAAATCATCGTACTTGCTTTCAAACATGCGGAACAAAACATCCAACTGTTTGTGTAGTCCTGTGATGTTGTCGGAGTGTATCTGCAAATTGACGTTTATGTTCCACTGTGCCCCTACCCCCGGCGACTCCTCGCTCACACTGATGATTCTCCAGTAACGCCCCATATGGAAGAGTTTTTCGAATAATGGCGCGCTGAGTTTTCCCTCTACGGAAATCTGTTCCACCAGCAATTCTTCGACGGATTTAAGCGCTTCGTAATCGGAGCAGAGCCGCACTGTGGAACTTTCCATCTGCGGGGCAAGGACCTTGGTATTTTCGGCTAGCAGTGCCTCGTAATCCGCCTTGAGCGTTGCCACCCGTGACTTGACCGCTTTCACTCCTTCCTCACTATAGCGTGGGAGAGGCTCAATCATCGCCAGAATGGTGGCCTTGTTCGCACCGCTGATGACCAGCGTGCCATCTTCCACTTTAACACTACCACCATCCAGTACAACGCGAACTACGCCGGTAAACCCAGATTCTGTTATCTCTTTATTAAATTGGCCTTTAACGATCATGAAAGCTTCATTCTTTTCGATTTGCGAGTCCATGTTGACGAACTCTAGAGTTCTCGATCCCGTTCCCCCACGGCCAGCCAAACCTCCAATTTGATCAAGGGAAATTGTGCAGCTCAGCGTGGAGCCTTTTGGCGCTGTGAGCAGTTGGCAGGCAGCCTGCGCAGGGAAAGAAACAAACGAACGGCGCACATGTGCGCCCTGAGCGTCAGTCCAATGGATGCGCGTTTCGCCGGTGGTCCAGTCGCTGACGCGCAGATAGTCGGTAACATTGTCCATGGGAGCGGAGTTAATGGTCATGTTAAACGGGGGAATTGAGGTACCGTTATTGAATCTCAGGGGTTGGTGAGGAATCCCATTCTCATCAAGGGTATACAGCGGGCCGTAAAGAGGATCCTTCAGAACTTCATCCATCACAAACATATTCACTTCCCTGAACTTACCCTCTAACAACATCTTACGCACGTCAGGCAGGATATGCGCTATTTTCGGGGGAGGCATAGGTTCCTGGATGGGAACACCGATTATTTGGCGTGTATAACTAATGCGTTCTGCGTAAGGATCGCCGTAGATGCTCGCCCTAATTGCTCCGTTTCCAGTGAGCATAATGTCTGCCGCGGTCTCCGGGGGAGTGGTGCTGCAGAATCCCATACGGGGTACAAGATCTGCACGCTTGGAGATAGGCATAGGCGCGTATTTCGGCTTTGTCTGCACATAATTCAGATAATTCTGTCCCAAGCACAGTGATGAAAAAAACAGTAGATTCCCTACAAATATTGAAAATTTTAATTTATTCATTTTCTTAATATTTTATGTTTATTGTTTTTAGCATTGGTTGTTACCAGAAAACAAATATGCTCGATTTTCGGCAATCAGCGATGCATCAAAAATGGAAAATAAGAATGCATGATATTTACAAAGTTATTCTTTTTCGGTTTCGTTCTTAAAAATTGTTTTTCGATTTTCCATTCTATAACTGTTCCCTTCCAGGATAATTCCCGTAACCGGGCCAATTGTTTTTTACCTGTTGTTTATTATTTGCAGGACTGGAACAAAGAAAAAGCTAAAACAGTGTGAGAGTGCCCGCTCTCACACTTCTCTCGGTCAAAGTATTATTTCATATTCCAGCTTTTAACAGCAGCCGACTGTTTTGGTGTCAGGTATAGGTTCGATATGGTTCTTCCAACCATGTAAGAGATTGCAGCAGCAACCACCCCGACAAGGTTCAGGAAAACCACACATACAAGAAGTACGATTAATATACCGGTCAGCTCCACTGCTGTTGCGACTGATATTGGGGCAGTGTTGCCTTTTATAATGAGGAGGGATCTCTGATAATTAAGAAGGACAGTTAACGCCGGCAGAAGTATGAGTATCTTAAGCGGAAGATAAGCCAGGTCCGCAAGTTCATTGCTTAGTCCGGATACATTAATGAACCAGAGATTCGCAAGAGGTGTGAAAGCCATCACTGTTATCAGAACAGTTACCAGCACTGCGAGGAATATCGCAAAATTCCTCAATACCATGTAGTTCTGCCTGTCCTTCCCGATCAGAGCAATATTTACTTCCTGATAAGACAAACCCGGGCTTCTGAAAATGAATACAAGTGAGTTCACAACAGGAAGAACGGCCAGTGACTCTATAGCCATATTGCTCCTGCCCAGGAAAAATGTAACAAAGGGATGTACGCCCAGCGACAGTATTGAGGTAAGAGCTAGTGGATAATAGAACCTGGCGATCGATCTTAAGCGTATATTGCCATTAGCAGTATCCTCTCTCTGCAACAGAGCCTTGAGACTTCCCGAAACCATCTTCCTGGTGGCTATTGATTCAATCAGGACTGCCAGCGACATGGCTCCAGCACCGACATAGGCCCCTTTTCAACCGGAAAAATAGAGGAATAATCCAACGATCACTATAACTGAAAGCCTGACAAGCGTACCGTAAGTTACACGTCGTGGAAGATTATTTTGTATCAGTATACCCTGGTAGAACCTCCTGTAGCCGATTGATGCAGCCCAGGGAAGAAAAATAAGGAGCGCAATATGAGCAAGCTTAGCAACTTCTTCCGGTACTTCCATAAGACGAATTACAATAAAGTTGAATACCGGAGGGATCAGTATTATGAGCTGGATGCCGGTGATCAGGGCATTAAGTATATCTGTAAACTTCTTTAGCTTCTTATAGGAATTTCGTCCGGTCACAAGAGCGGTGGAAGCGCTCATAAGCATAATTATGGGAGCTTCGACAATCATTGCGAAAGAGCCGGCAATACCAAAAGCAGCCAGGTTGTATTTGGCATCCTCAAGCCGGGCGATGAATGAGATCAGAAAAGGCTGCTCTATGGCCATCATGAGCCAGGTAAGTGCCAGCGGTCCCCAGAAAAGAAATACCCGCCGGTATGTCAGCCTTTCAGTAATATACATTTTAACGAAAAGCGCAAAGATAGATAATTATTGGTGTGACAATTAGAAAACAGATTAAGAGTGGTTAACTTAAAAGCTGAATGTTTACCGGGAAGGAGATCCTTCTCCAGTCAATCCTTCGCAAGCTCAGGGAAGATTATTTTAACTGAACCACTATGTAAAGTTTGTGTAAGGGTGAGGAGATACCTTATTCGTAAATCTTTCAAGAACTCAGGGAAGAATATTTTAACTAAAAAACGCTATAACGTTTGTGGAAGAGGGAGGAGATTCCTCACTCGTCAATCCTTCGTAAACTCAGGATTGATTCGTTCGGAATGACACTGCAAATCGGGGGATTAGGGGGAATGAGGGGGGCGTTTTGATCCAAATTTTCTTCATGTATTGGCTTTCTGACAAAACGCCCCCCTCATTCCCCCTATATGCACCAAGACGACTGTGTCATTCCTCATCCGCACAGCTGGCGGATGAGGAATCTCCTTCCTATTTACTGAGTTCTCTCATTTTGCTAGTCTCTATGGATTACCTCATTTCTGATGGCGCTTTCAATAAGGTGAAAGCTTCATTAATTCCTTATCCTGTCCAGGAAGACATCCGTCATACGTGTTTCCTGAAGGAGTTCCAATTGCTTGTTGATCATCCTGATCCTTGTCTCGTTCAGACCGGATTCCTCCTGGTTAAGGTCCAGCTCCTGGTCAAGGAGGTCATAGCTGGTGATTTGTCCCTTGCTGTATCGTTCCTGGAATAGGCTTATGTTTTCTTCAAGAAGGCTTTTATTTACTTGAGTTATTCTGACATCCTCTCTTAGCCTGGTAATCTCTTCCATCACCCTTAGTACGTTGTTTATTATCCTGTTCTTCTCATCTGTAAGCCTGCTTCTTAATCCTTCCTCCCTGAACCTTAGCTGACTGATCCTGTTACGTGTGTTTACGTCTCCGGTCAGGGGAAGCCTTATTGTCAGGCCTACATAGCTGTTGCCATACCATGAATCTGTAACGAACGGCTCAAAACTGTCTGAATACTGATTTGCTCCTGCAAATGCCTCTACTCCGGCTACCGGCATCCTGGCGCTCTTTTCTGTCCTTATCTGCTGCAATGAAAGTTCAGCATTGAGTTTCAGCTGCTCAATAGCCGGAAGTGAATCAAAAGAAACCTCAGCGATATCTTCCGGAAGAATTCCTGCCTCAAAAACTGAAAAGTCAAAGTCAGATTCATCAAGCTTTTTTAGTGGCAGGCCGGTGAGAAAACTCAGGTATATTTTTTCCTTAGTTAGCTCAGACTGTGAAGAACCGAAATTTATAAGTGCCCTGTTATGATTGATAATCGCCCTGTTGAGATCAGTTCTTTGGACCCTTCCTTCTTCCGATCCCTCTGTCAGAAGCATGAGTGTTTTGTAGGTCCTCAAAGTATCTGATTCAGATGATTTTCTCTCCTGCTGTCTTAACCACACATTGACAAAGCTTCTTATCACTTCGGACTTAAGGTCCTGTTCAGCTTTTTTCAGATCACTGTTCTTAAGCTTTTCATTGATCCTGCTCTCTGCAATATGGCTTTTTACTGAGAGATCAAGAAGGGGCTGGTATAAGCTTAATCCGGCATTCTGCTGCCATTTGGTTCCGAACCTGATTGCTCTCATCTCATCTGTTGGTATGGGATTGAATTGACCCACAGGTACTATCTGTGACGGGATCACGATGTTATACCGGAAATCATAACCAAGTGATATACGCGGTACGTAACCGGTAAAGTTTTCCTTTGTCTGAAGCTGGGCTATCAGCTTATCGACTCTTACAGCCTGAATGTCAGCTTTGTTTTTAAGGGCTGAATCGACACATTCAGTCAGAGTGATTTTAGTGTTTTGCGAATAGCCCGGCAGATTCAATGCCAGAAATACGAATATTGAAATAACAAGTGTTTTCATTTTGACATTCTCTATTTTCATCCTCTGAATACTGATGCGGGTTCTACTTTATTGATTGTTCGTATTGAAAAGAAGAGGGAACTGCCAACTGATATGAATATTGTAACCATGAACAGCACAACATACTCAAGGACAGAATATTTTATTACAAGACCTGCATTCCCTACTCCCATTCTGAATCCTTCTATAAGCAATAATGCCAGTATGAAACCTGTAACTGCAAACAGGAAAGATTGTGTGAGTATCAGTCGTGTTATATAACGGTTACTGGCCCCAATAGCCTTCAGTGTTCCATAATCTCTGATCCTGTCAACGGCTGATGAATATAAAGTCAGTCCGATAATGAAGAAGCCGCTTATGACAGCAAACACAACAAGGGAGCCGATGCTGGTCCCAATGTTTGAGGAAACCGTTATATAAGATATTGTTGCCATCTTCAGTTTTTCAGCATTCCAGGCTCTGATGCCGAAAACGGATCTGTTTATCCTGTCTGCCACATCATCAATATTATATCCGGATTCAACCTCAACAGCTACTGCATTCACTTTTGAAGAGGGGAAAGCAGTATAATATCTTGCTCTGGCGAGAGTTGTGTATATAAATGAGCCGCCGAATCCCCTGGCATTCTTTGTCTGCACTTTCACTACAGCGCTCTTGCCGTTGATCTCAACCCTAGTCCCCCTTTCTACCGGGTAGTCGAAAGTTTGTTTATCGTAGAACTCGGCTGTAATGGCTCCGTCATCGTTAAGAGACAAAAGGTCTCCGCTGTTTATCCTGTCGGGTCTCGGACCGGCTACAAAATCCGGAGCCTCGCTGCCAATGACAATAACCGGCGAGCTTTTCCCGTTTGAAAACTTCATCGATGCTGCTGATACAATTACTGGATAAGAGTTCCTTACTCCTTCAATACTCCTCAGTTCATTAGCAAGGTTCTCATTAAGCTGGCCCAGTTCGTTGGCGTTACGGGTGATGTTATCGACAACCCAGATATGACCGATATCCTGCCGTGAGTTTGAGATAAGTCCGCCCATAAGGCTTGTAAGGAAGCCAAGGATTCCAACCTGCTGGCCGATGAGGAAGATGCTTATAACGATCCCAATAATTACCCCGATGCTCTTTACCCTGTCGTACTTAATGAATTTATATGCTGTAGCAATCATGTTTATCCTATTTGACTTTTATAACACATTCAACCCTTGAGTTAAGGATTAGGCTACTCCCGTTATCAAGAGAGACCTTTACCTCACGCACGAGCCTGTCTTCCTGGTCGCCGGCTCTCTGGGTGAACAATGATTTCTTCTTCAGCCAGGGAGACAAATACATAACTTTACCTGTCGCTATCGTAGAGTCGCTGCCAACGTACCGTATCTCGGCCTGCTGACCTTCAGCAAGCCTGTCAGCGAAGAGTTCATCAATCTCTGCCCTGACTATCACTGGTCCCGCCGGGGCAAAATCACCATAAGAGCTGAACTGGTTAATTGATGCTCCCTCACTGGCGTCAAGGCTCAGAAGGATACCATCGGAAGGCGCCTTTAGTGTTTTCCTGGCGACTTCTGCCTGAGCATATCCCAGCTGAGATTCAAGATCCTTAAGCCTGCTCCTGGCCTGATCTAATTTTGACCTGGCTGCTTCAGCTTCCATTTTCAGGGTATTTACATCTGTTTCGAGATCATCAAGGTTCTGACTGGTCTCTGCACCCTTTTTTTGAAGATCACGAGTAGATTCAAGATATCTGCTTCTGTTCTCAAGCTTAATATCAGCCTGCTTCTGTGAAATAACACTCAGATCGACCTCTGTTCTCTGCGAGGTTACCTGCCATCTCAGCTGATCGGCTCTTAGATTCTCAAGCTGGTCGTCAAGCTTTAACAGCGGTTCATCCTTCTTTACATTATCCCCTTCATTTTTAAATATTCTTTCGACAATACCGCCGGTCGGAGATGCAAGCGATATTATGTCTCCTGCCGGTTCCACCCTTCCAGTACCGACAACTATCCTGACGCTGACCTGAACAGGATTGACCGGAGGAGCGCTTAACTCGGGAATAGTATTCTTATCTGTTTTTTTTCCGCAGCTGCATATGATAACTGCAGTTAAAAGAATGTACAAAACTCTTTTCATATAAGATTGGATTATAAGTAATTATATGTTGTTACTGGTTACTGGTTACTGGATTCTTTTAGTGGAAGAGATCCTCATCCGGCTGAGTGACTGAGGCTATTCCGTTGTTTACATAAATTATCCTGTCTGCATAAGGTTTAAGTCTGATATCATGTGTCACGATCGTCACTGATTTGCCTGTGGTGGAAAGCATCTTGAGTTCTTCCATTACTATCCTCACGCTTTTAATATCGAGAGAAGCTGTAGGCTCATCGCACAGCATTATTGAAGGTTCGGTTACCAGGGCTCTCGCAATAGCCACTCTCTGTTGCTGGCCGCCGCTAAGGTTTTTGGGGAGCTCTTGCATACGGTCTTCCATACCCACCCGGCCAAGGGCTTCAGCGGCCCTGGCTCTTGCTTCCTTCCTGTCAGTTCCCATGAGCCGGAGAGGTTGCATCACATTCTCAAGGGCCGTAAGTGGAGAAATAAGATTGAAGTTCTGGAAGACAAATCCGATGTTCTGCAGTCTGATCCTTGCCAGCTCTTTCTCACTCATGCCGCTTATCAGTTTCTCATTGATATAAACAGATCCGCTCGTAGGGAAAAGTACACAGCCAAGCAATGAAAGCAGTGTTGTCTTACCTGAACCCGATGGACCAATTATCAGAGTAAGCTCGTTCTTCCTGAATTCAAAGGTAGCCGGCTGCAGAGCTGTAATGACAGTGTCACCGGTTCTGTATTCCTTACTTGCATCTTTTATCCTTGCTGCTATCTCCATCAAAAAAAGTTTTAATAATTCTTAAACAAAATAAGTACGATATTGTTTAATTTATAGATATAAAAATACGAAATGGTATTATAATTAGTAAATTTGTTCATTAAGGGTGCAAGGAAATATTTCTGATCCTTAATTGATTTTATTCGTTTACCCCGACCAGCCAGTTGGCGGGGAGCTCATAAAATCAATTAAGAATCGGTCTAATTCCTGATAATCATTTTGTTCACTAAGTTAACTAAAATGAAGAAAACCGATGTACTAAAGCAGCTTATTGACTGTCTGTATGCAGATGATAATCCCGAGCGGGAGAACGGAGCATACTATATGAGCGATTTCCTTGGTTACATGAATTCCCGGACTGAAAGAGGATCCAGGGCTTTAAGGAGTGTTCGTGGCGGACAAACCGGTGAAATCATAGATCAGTGGAGTAACACTGAAAGTGATATATCAATTATGCTTGTACTTATGTACAGGTATGCCAGAGGGTATGTAAAGAAAGTGCTTAAAAACAGCATCCTTCAGACAGCTGATGAGTTTTCGTTCCTTATGACGCTGATGACAAACGATAGTCTGACAAAGACTGATCTTATAAACAGGCAGGTAATGGAGAAGACCTCGGGTACTGATGTAATAAAACGGCTGCTTAAGTATGGACAGATAACCGAGTTCCGTGACGAGACTGATGGCAGGAGTTTAAGGGTGGCAATTACCGATAAAGGACGTCAGACTATTATTTCAATACTTCCGGAGATGAGTGTTATTTCAAAGATCATAGCAGGTAATCTTACTCCCGAAGAGATCAATACATTTGCCTATCTTCTAAGGAAACTCGACAATTTTCATAACGATATCTTTATGAACATGAGAAAAGCCTCAATTCCGGAGATCAGCAAACTGATCTGATACCAGAATTTGTCAAATGAGAACTTTAATCATTTGAAATTGTTGCTTAATTGAATATCATCGTAAAAAACATCACTATGAACAACGCGATCTTCAATTTCAATGAACCTAAGAATGAACCCGTCCTGTCTTATTTACAGGGCAGTTATGAGAGACAGCTACTGGAGGAGGAGTTAAACCTTCAGAGCAGTAAAGTGATTGATATACCGCTTATAATCGGCGGGAAAGAGATCCGGACCGGTGAGACAGGCAAGATAACTAAACCCACCGATCATAAGCATGTACTTGCGACTTATCATATGGCAAGCGAGAAGGAAGTCAGCTTGGCAATAGACGCCGCTCTGGCGGCAAAAGAATGCTGGATGAACCTGGCATGGATGGAAAGAGCATCTATAATGGCACGGGCTGCAGAACTCATCTCAAAGAAATACAGGTTTCAGCTGAATGCCGCCACGATGCTCGGA
>Ga0208197_1004123_pt1 | contig 10994 bp, 8 predicted proteins | sample AD_JPNNA4_MetaG_FD_184444 | JGI IMG/M metagenome (GOLD analysis project Ga0208197, IMG submission 184444) | Active sludge microbial communities of municipal wastewater-treating anaerobic digesters from Japan - AD_JPNNA4_MetaG (SPAdes) (version 2) | ecosystem: Engineered > Bioreactor > Anaerobic >... | reverse complement strand
CGACAAGTTGGTGGTAGATCACTTGTCCACCATCGCGCTCGAAAGCTTTTTCCAGTGTATTGGGCAGCATTTGTGCGCCACCAGCTGGATAATAAACACCCCCAACGTGGTTATCAATAAACATTGTGGCTGCTAGCACAGCCGGTGTCTCTTCAGCAGTAGTGTAAGCGTAAGCCGAGCAAAGTTTATCGTAGAAATTAAACAGCTCGGGAGTATGAAAATATTTTTTGAGCAGTTCCATGGTGCTGGTAGAGAGCAGCTTTTGCATTTTGAAGATAGAAATTGGGTCACTGAGTAATCGGCGCAAACCCTGGCGCGGTGAATATTCCGAGGGCGGAACTATCACCTGGTTTTTGACGACGATGTTTTCGTACATTTTGTAGAGATCAGCATAAAATGCGCGTAGCCCCTCTTTTTCATCCGGGAAAATCTCGGTCAATTCGTCAATGAACCGTTGCAAATCCGGCCAGAAGATAATTTCCTGCCCCTCAAAACTCATACGTGCCAACGTAGCATGAGGGATGATGTCAATCGGTTCCTCAAGTTCGTTGAGTATGAAGTGAAAGGGTCGAAATCCTTTTTCACCGAAGCCATACAGCATAGCTGCTCCAACGTCATGAACATGGTCTTCGCGCTTGAACGAAGTGCAAGCACCGCCAGGTTTGCTTTGTTGTTCAATCATCAAAACAGATAGACCTCGCTTTGCCAGCAGGCTGGCGGCTGTCATCCCGCCCAAGCCAGCGCCGACTACAATCACATCATAGTGATCCCGCAAGACCAAATCCTCAGTCAGTAGCATCATCAGCCTCCAAACTTGTCTTATCATGCAAGATAGCTTCGGCAGCCAGTTTTCCAGTCAAAACTGCTACAGGCGATCCGCCCGGGGAATAAGCCCAATGACCAGCCGCCAAAAGCCTGGGAATGGGTGTTTTGACGCTTGAACGCATTTGTAAGAAATTTCCCCGCGAGAAGGTCTGCTCGCGATGATAGGACCAGCCCATGATTGCGCCATGCGTATTGGAGGTTTGCATGGCAATAGTGCGCGGCGTGGCAGCAAAACAAACTTCGATATGCTCACTGAGATGAGGAATAAACTTCTCCAGGCTCGCGATCATTTGCCGCGCATAGGATTCTTTCATCCGTTCATATTCTGCTGGTTCTTTTTCCCAACCACCGTTATATTTCCAGGAGGTCATTGCGCTAATATTTATTCCCGTCTTGCCGGGAGGCGCCAGTTGAGAGTCATGCTGGCAGGGGATGGATATCTCCTGCGGGACATGGGCAAAATAATCTTCCCGAGTGATGCGGTCTTCCTCGCTAATTCCATCCAAATCAGGGTGATAAAAAACATGCGAACAACCTTGAAAGTTCAGTCTATCAACAGGTAGATCGATGCCCAAGTAGACGTTAAACACAGAATGTGAAACCTCGGCGGCTTGCAGCTTGCGCGCAAACTTTTTGGGCAGCATTTCTTCCGGGACTAAGCAAGTGAGTGCCTGGCGGAGGTCACTCGCAGCGACGACATATCCTGCACGGATTTCTTCTCCATCACTCAATCGCACGCCATTGGCTTGCTTTCCGTTTAGAAGCACTTTCTCCACGCGCGCATTTAGCCTTATTTCCCCGCCCCACTTTTGTATCGCATCAGCCAAAACGCGTGGAATAACCTGAATGCCTCCCTCGGGATAGTAATAGTCCAAAAACATGCGGAAATAGCCTAAACCGAAAAGGAGGCTGGTACCATCCGGAAAGAGATCGCACATGAGATTGATCAGACTGGGGTTGCTGAGATGCTGCTGCAAGTAAGGTCGCAGGTCTTGGCGCATAAGGGCAGCGGCTCGTGGTAAGCGCGTGAGTAAGGCGCTGTGCAGTTTGAACCAGTCAGCCTGTGCCTTATTCCCAGCTCCAGGCTGATTGAAAAATGGAATAGGAAAGGTGAGAAAGCCATCCATCAGTTCATATACAATCTTCATGTCCTGCAGGATTTGCTTCAAGCCGGTTTGATCTTCCGGAAAAAATCCTTCCAGCATATGGAAATAAGCTTCCACATCACTGAACTGACGGACGACCATTACCTGACCGCCAGTGACAAGCGCTATAGGGCTGGTTTGAAAATGAATTTGCTCCAGCAATCCGAGCTGAGCCAGCATGGGCATCATCACGGAGCTGTTCTCGACCGCTTTTATACCGCCATCGAATGAGTAGCCTGATTGCCAGAATGAGTTGAACAGTCCACCCACATGATCTGCTTGTTCGCAAACCAACACTTTTGCTCCTCCCTTGCTCAAGAATGCAGCAGCGGTGAGGCCAGCAAGACCCCCGCCGATGATAATAGCATCATAGAAGTCTTGTTTATTCGTCATTATATTCATCCTTTTAACCATAACAGGAGGAGGCATTTTGCAATAATTTCACTGAGCAAACAATTTACCAAGAGATAATTTTGCGTTTATTATAATCTGGATCACTATATTAACTGGGCTCTTATCAACTTGCTTTCCGCCTCCTGCCTGTTAATTGGCGCGGCAATTAAAAAAACAGAGCTTGAAAAAGCTCTGTTCATAGTAGCGGGGAGTGGATTCGCCTGCCCTGATGGTCAGTTTAGGGAACAACTGACCTCCGGGTTATGAGAGATTTTCCTGGTTTCGGAGCGGTTTTCCTTTAGGGTCCGAATTTTAACCTGGCCTGAAGGACACTCTTCTGAAGAGGCCGAAGGACCTTTGGTTACGAGTTATTGGACGTATAATAGCGACTTTTTATGACAGGGTAGTAGTTTTTTCGCGAGCCGGAGGACGATGACCGAGTTTTGATGAATGGACGTCCTCTTTTCGAAGAAGTTTTATAAATGGGAAATATCTTTAAGATTCAAGGCTATTAGATTCTGACAATTCCTGAGGGATTGTGGTTAATCAAAAGATCAATATGATTACAAACCATATTTAGCAGCAAGCTGATCTGTCAACCACGGGAGTACATTATTTTTACGCATGCAATGGGTTATTTTTTGCCAACTACATTTCCGAAGTATGTTCGGTCGTTTGAGAGCTGCCCTCACTTCAGCATATGATTTGAAACCGTTACCACCCTTCACGAACGCAGGGTTTCTTTCGTCATAAAGCAATAATACATGGCTATTCTTATCGGAGACTGATCCATCTTCGCTTACGCCTATGGCAAGAATATTCCTTATCAATTGGTAATTCTTGTTTACCGGACAAGGATCTAAATTAACATCATTCCCAATTCTAAAAAATGCTGGAATATATTTCCAATATAACACCCCAATTTCGGTTAACGAGCACCGTTCATTCCTACCTCTTTGTTGGGAATAAGACCCATCACAATGCTCGCGTTTGAAATTTGAATCTGCGGGGGTCAATCGTGGACGTGAACAAGCTCCCACTTCCGTCTCTGTAAATTTGCACTCAATTGCAACCCGGTAATTTCCAGAAATATATGCATCAAGGCTAGTTCGACGGCGCTCTCCAAGATAATTGATTTTGTGTTCCATTGAAAAGCTATTTGAGGTAATTATTGCCGAACCAAATAGATTATCCCCTTCATCATCCATTAATTCAGATAAGCAATCAATGGAGTTGTGAATGACCAGATTTCCCAAAATGCTAAGTGCTAATGCCTGAGAGCTATTCATACTGCGAAACCATTTATGATGCTCACTTTCTGTAATTAACTGAAGCAAGGCATCTTTTTCCTGCTCACTTGCATTAGGGTTAATAATGATATTTCTCCAGGCTTTCTGAACAAGAAAAACTGGAGGTCTGCTATCTTGGGAAAATGGTCGTTCAAAATAATCCCTCCAATCTGGAAACTGATTTTTTTGATAGTCCCAGAATCTTTTTATTAAGTCCGACTTGAAATTAAATGCTTTTGATTCGATATCATTCATTGGATTATGCTTTGTTATCGGTAAATTCATCAATCGCCTCCAATTGGTGATCAATTCTAACCTGGAACAAATCCAGCCCACTTATTGTTGAAATCATTCAGAATTTTCCGGGTTCATACAATATCTACTGTTTCATAAAATGAGTGTATAAGCGCCATGTGGTTGGGGTAATCCACTTCTTGACCACAAGGATTTAATTGCAAGCGCAACTAAAATTAGATCAGCAGTAATCAGAATTCCATGGCCCAATTTTAGTTCCGCTCGGCTATCACTGGGATCTTCTGGAATGCTATCGCCATTTTCTATCAGCCATTTTTCATCATTCTGATCTATGAGGTAGATAGCATAACCGAGCTCTAAGATTGTGTATTTCTCTCTCACGTAAAGTCGTCTGCCGTCAATAACAACTTCTAACCAATTGTCGTGCTTAACTGCAGATTCGATCCTCATTATCCCACCCTATAAAACGAATTAATAGAAAAGTTTGGATTTCACATTTAGATATTATCATAGGTCTCATTGACCAAAGATTAAAACGCTTTTGACAATCACCGATTGGCAGTCTTGCCCTTGATGCATAATTAAACAAAAACAGAGCTTTTTCAAGCTCTGTTCATAGTAGCGGGGAGTGGATTCGAACCACTGACCTCCGGGTTATGAGCCCGACGAGCTGCCACTGCTCTACCCCGCAGTGGTTAGTATTATAGAATAAAAAATCTAAAAGTCAAGTTTTGCGCCAAACCTTATCCAGGGGTGTACACTCGTACTTATCTCAAAACATTTCCCCTGCCCTGCTGCACTAAAGTCTCTCTCAGGCATTCTTTTCGATCACCCAAAAGTGGGAAAGCCCCATACGCTGTAAAGGCGTTTTTTCCAGGGCTTGCAGCACAGCCCTCAGAGCTTTGCCCAAGCGCGGCCGGCGCTCGATGATATTATCGTAGGCACCGAAGATGGTTCTTTTGGTCACGACTTGCACCGGCAGCCCCGCAAACAGGCGCGCCAAATCCGCACGCGTATAGACCCGCACATGCGGCGCGAGTTTATCCCGCAGACGGCGGGGGAGGTAGTTGACCAGCGGGATATTGCCAAAATGATATTTGCCACGCCAATAAATGCCATGCGTCTCAAAAGGATAGCCGCGGTTTGGGCAAAAGAGCACAATGCGCCCGCCCGGTCGCAGCACCCGCACCATCTCCTGCACTGTGGCTTGGTCATCCTGCACATGCTCTAGCACCTCGTGGCTGAAGACCACGTCCATGCTGCCAGTGGGGAAAGGCAAATGTTCGCCAGCTCCACAGACCACCAGCTCCGCAAAGGCATGGCTCTCCTGCACGCGCGGGAACTCGATATCCAGCCCGACAGCTTGCCGGCTCAACGGCACCAAGTGGCGCAGATACGTCCCAACCCCACTGCCATCCACGAGCACCCGCCCATTGATGCGCTCTCCGGCTGCCTCACGTAGCATGGCAAAGCGGCGCTCCTGCCCAGCGCGCCAGACGTGCGAAGGCTCGCCTCGCTCGGCGGCTTTTTCCAAGTTTTCGGGGATGACCTGCGGCATAGGTTTTATTCTACCAGCTTGCCATCTACGTAACGAGCATTTATTTCCAATCGACGCCCATCTTGGCACGGCCGCGCAGGAATTTTTCTACGGCAATACCAGCGGTGGCTCCGTCGGCTGCGGCAATCACAGCTTGCTTGATGTGCTGGCAGAGCACGTCCCCCACCGCAAACACGCCTGGCACGTTGGTTTGGAACTCGCGGTCGACCAAAATGCAGCCTTGTGCGCTGGTTTCGATTTGCCCTTGCAAGAAGTCTGTGATGGGCACGCCACCCTGCAAATAGACAAACACACCTTTTACTGCCAGCTTCTGCTCTCCTTCATTGCCGCGCTGGGCGTAAGTAATACCCTCCACATGCGCGTTGCCGTATATCTCGTGTATGGCTGCACCCAAAAGCACTTCGATCTTAGAATTAGCTTTGAGTTCGGCAATCAGCTCTTCAGAAGCCACCAGCTCCGGCGTTGGGCAGAGCAGTGTAACCCGGCTGGCAAAGCGCGCCAAATAAAGCGCCTCTTCGACGGCTTCGTCATTTTTGCCTGCCACGGCTACTGCCTCGTCCTTGAAGAAAGCGGCATCGCACACCGCACAATAGGAAACCCCACGTCCGAGAAACTCCGCCTCGCCCTTGATCAGGTTGCTGCGCCCTAACGAGCCAGTGGCGATGATGACGGCACGAGCAGGATAGACGCCAGCGTTGCCGTAGACCACCTTGGGGCTTCCCGCCAGGTCCGTGCCAATCGCTTTATCGTTGACGTAGCGCGCGCCAAAGCTCTCGGCTTGAGCGCGCATGGTCTTGAGCAGCTGCGCCCCGCTCACCTCACCTATAACGCCTGGGTAGTTCGCAATTTTGCTCGTTGTGCCTAAGGCACCTGTGGTCAAACCTTTATCCAAAACCAGGGTGGAAAGATTTGCTCGCGCAGTGTAAATGCCGGCTGTGGAGCCGGCTGGACCTCCGCCGATAATCACCACATCGTAAATAAGTTCAGGTTGGGTATCGTTCATCAATTCGCCTCTATTTTTTATTCAATCCAAAATAGTATAACGGACTTGAGCCTTATTAAATAGTAGCGCGTAAGGTTGCATAAGAGCAAAGTGATAATGTTCTAAATTAGCAAAATAGACAGGATACCAGGAGACCTATGGTCAAAACCACTCGCTTGGTACCCTGCGGACAGGCTCCGCACTGAGGACACCAGTGAGAACATGGAGAAACACATAAGGTTGCGCATAGAACAGTTAGCGGAATGGGCTAAGATACCAAACCTGAAAGACAATATACCGATTCTGATAGTTTTTTAGAGATTCGCCATGTTAAAAGTGAGCAAAACAGGAGCTCTATAGCTCCTAATTTCTGTAATTGAAAGGCATAAACTGGAAAGTAAGAAGTTTTACCAATTAACCTTAGATGAGCGCCTTCAGTGGATAGCGGAGCATTCTGCTTTGAGTCCTGAGGACATGACCGCCTGGTCAGCTGAGGGTGGGCTGAGAGCAGAGGCAGCTAACCAGATGATCGAAAACGCTGTCGGCTTATACGCGCTGCCCTTAGGCATTGCGCAGCACTTTATCATCAACGCCAAACCAGTGCTTATCCCGATGGCGATTGAAGAGCCTTCGGTCATTGCCGGTGTGTCCTACATGGCAAAGCTGGCTCAAGCCGGCGGAGGCTTCCGCGCCAGTGCCACCGCTCCGGAGATGATCGCTCAAATCCAGCTGCTGGACCTAGCAGACTTAGCCGCTGCCGAAGCTACCATCCTGATGCATAAAGATGAGCTGCTGGCAAGCTTGCTTGGCTTGCACCCGACCATCGAAGCATTAGGCGGCGGCGCCAAGGATCTCCAAGTGCGCCAGATTGCGTCTTCTCCCATCGGATCATTTTTAGTCGTGCATCTGATCTATGACGTGCGCGACGTAATGGGCGCCAATGCAGTGAACACCGCAGCTGAGCGCCTAGCCGGTCCGTTGGAGGCACTGACCGGCGGACGGGCGCATTTGCGCATCCTCAGCAATTTGGCGGACCGGCGTTTAGCCAAGTCCGAAGTGACTATCCCCACCAGTGCCTTAGCCTTCGCCGCATTTAGCGGTGAGCAGGTGCGCGATGGCATCCTGGGGGCGTGGGCGTTTGCTGCGGTGGACCCCTACCGCGCAGCGACGCACAACAAGGGCATTATGAATGGCATTGACGCCGTAGTGATTGCCACGGGCAACGACTGGCGAGGTGTGGAAGCCGGGGCACATGCCTATGCTGCCCGCTCTGGGCGCTATACCAGCCTTTCGATCTGGGAAAAAGCCGAGAATGGCGACTTGCATGGCGAGCTCGAGCTGCCTATGGCGGTCGGCATTACTGGCGGCTCAACCCAAGTGCACCCAGCGGCACGCGCCAACCTGAAGCTGCTCGGTGCCAAAAGCTCTGGGGAGCTAGCCGGCATCATCGCGAGCGTGGGCTTAGCGCAAAACTTAGCAGCCCTGCGCGCCCTGGCTACCGAGGGCATCCAGCGCGGACACATGCGTTTGCATGCTCGCCAGGTGGCGCTTTCGGCGGGGGCGGAGCCCGCCGAGGTAGAGGTACTCGCCGAGCAACTCATCCAAGAAGATAATATTAGAATAGAACGCGCACAGGAAATTTTGCGCGAGTGGAGTGAACAAAAATGATCAGTGAACACGAACATCAACACGAGGCTGAAAGCTTGCTGCTGCAACCGCAGTGCCCGGTGGGCATCATTGGCTATGGCGCATACGTTCCGCGCTACCGCTTGCCGGCTAAGGAAATCGCGCGCATTTGGGGCGCCGGCGATGAAGGTTTGCCGGTGATTGAAAAAGCCGTGGCTGGGCTGGATGAGGACGTGATTACCATGTCCATCGAAGCAGCCCGCAACGCGCTCAAGCGCGCCGGCATTGACCCGCGTGAGTTGCGCGCGGTGTGGGTGGGCTCCGAGTCGCATCCCTATGCGGTGAAGCCCAGCGGCACAGTGGTGGCAGAGGCTATCGGTGCTTCGCCCCATATCCAAGCTGGCGATTGGGAGTTTGCTTGCAAGGCTGGTACAGAAGCTATCGTGGCTGGCATCGGTTTGGTGGGCTCAGGCATGGGTAGATATGCCCTGGCTATTGGTATGGATACCGCCCAAGGCAAGCCCGGCGATGCGCTTGAATATACCGCTTCTTCCGGCGGCGCAGCCTATATTATCGGTCCGGCTGAGGAAGCCTTGGCAACCATTGAAGCCACCTATTCGTACGTCACCGATACACCCGATTTCTGGCGGCGGGAGCATGCTGTCTACCCAGAGCACGGTCAGCGCTTTACGGGAGAGCCAGCCTATTTCCAGCATATTACCTCCGCCGCGCGCACGATGTTAACCGAGACAGGGCTTAAACCCACAGATTTCACTTACGCCGTCTTCCATCAACCCAATACCAAGTTCCCACAGCGGGTGGCTAAGGAACTGGGTTTTACGCCGGAGCAGATCAAGACCGGGCTGCTCACGCCTATGATTGGCAATACGTATTCCGGCTCAGCGCTCATTGGGCTTTCCGCCATCTTGGACGTGGCAAAACCCGGGGACTTAATCCTTATGACTTCGTATGGCTCTGGTGCTGGCTCGGATGCTTTCGTCATCCGCGTGCAGGATGCGATCCGCGAACGCCAAGATAAAGCCCTCACCACGCAAGATTACATCGCCCGCCGTACGGAAATCGACTACGCCACATACGTGCGCTTCCGCGGCGAGATTACGGTAAAGTAGGCGCGTTATGGCTGACACCAAACCTGAAGTATATATTGCCGGCATCGGGCAAACCAATGTGGGCGAGCTGTGGAGTGTTTCGCTGCGCGACTTGGGTGTGCAGGCTATTCGCGCTGCCATAAAAGATGCTGGCGGGCTGCAACCCCAGGCGATCTTTGTGGGCAATATGCTTGCCGCCAGCGCTTCGCATCAAGCCAACCTGGGTGCGCTGCTGTGCGAATGGGCTGGGCTCAAGGGTGCGGAAGGCACCACTGCAGAGGCAGCCGATGCCTCTGGCGGAGCTGCGCTGCGTATGGCTTATACTGCTATTCGTTCGAGTATGGTGGATGTCGCCTTAGTGGTTGGCGTGGAAAAAGCCACCGACGTGCTCGATAGTGATATCGACTCGCTCTCAGTGCGTACATTAGACTCGGACTACGAAGCTGCCGAAGGGCTTACCCCGATTGGTCAGGCAGCCTTACTCATGCAGCGCTATATCTATGAAAACCAAGTGGAGCGGGAAGCTTTAGCTGCTTTCCCGATGCTCGCGCATGCCAATGCTCTCAACAACCCACATGCGATGTATCGCAAGCCGTTAGCACTGGAGACTTACCTGAAGGCTGGCATGCTTGCGGAGCCGTTTAACCTTTATGACATCGCACCCCTGGCAGATGGCGCCGCAGCTGTGCTCCTGGCGCGCCGTGAGCTGGTTTCTCAGCACCTTAATCATCCACTCGTGCGTATTGCCGGTTCAAGCTTAGTGACAGATCGCTTTGCGCTGCATGATCGTAACGATCCACTCTTCTTTGAAGCTGCAGCTGTCTCGGTGCAGCGTGCCTGCCAGCAAGCCGGAAGCACCCCAGCGCAAGCAGATTTCTTTGAATATGCAGACATCACCACGCTGCATGCTGTGCTCTCGCTCGAGGCAGCGGGTCTTACTCCACGTGGGCAAGGATGGCGCTTAGCCTTTGACCACGCCCGCTGGCAGAAGCAGCCATTGCCAGTGGCGACACTGGGTGGGCATAAAGCCCGTGGCAATCCGCTGGGCGCAGCTGGGGTCTATCAAGCTGTGGAGGCATGCCTACAGCTGCGCGGTGAAGCAGGTGCAGCTCAAGTGCCTCAGGCACGTATCGGTATGATCCAAGCCTTAGCGGGAACTGGTTCTACTGCCGTGACGCATATTTTGGTCAGAGCGGAAGAATAGCCATTCTCCCATTATTGTTTGCCCTTGTTCTCGCCGGACTCCGAGTGCGCAGCCTACCCGCAGGGTACAAAGCGAGTGGGTCTGACCGTAGGTCTCCATCTTTTTCAAGTTTCCCCGTCCTCCAGAACCAGCAAGAAACCTGAGACCTAAAGGTCAAATGCCTTGCAGGGTCTCCCGACCCTGCAAGAACATTATGTCGTTCTCGCCGTTGTCCTTAGGGCGCAGCCTTCCCGCAGGGTACCAAGCAAGAACAAGCCCATTTTGTCATTGCTTCGCCCCTGCGGTGCTCGCAATCTCTTGGCACGATAGAAAAGATTGCTTCGTCGGGCAAAACGCGCCCTCCTCGCGATGAAATTGCGGGCTTGTGACCATGTTTTGATATCGTTATAAACTGAGCGATTTAAAGGCTGGTAATCCGGGCATTCTAAACGTCCTTTTTCAGCCTAATTCTTTACGTTCACTTCAATTGTTCATTTCATTGTCCCTAATCTCAATAGGACATTTCTATTATGCTACTTTAGGACATTTTCACTTTGCTCTAACAGTTATATACCTTCTAAGGTTTTTCTTACGGCTGCATGGTAAACTTAGCTTTGAGGAAAAGAAAT
>Ga0208197_1004122_pt1 | contig 10995 bp, 12 predicted proteins | sample AD_JPNNA4_MetaG_FD_184444 | JGI IMG/M metagenome (GOLD analysis project Ga0208197, IMG submission 184444) | Active sludge microbial communities of municipal wastewater-treating anaerobic digesters from Japan - AD_JPNNA4_MetaG (SPAdes) (version 2) | ecosystem: Engineered > Bioreactor > Anaerobic... | reverse complement strand
GGTTTATTGGTAACCATTTGATATAACATTGCTTCGGATTGAAAATCCTCGCTTCGAGGAGAATATTGGAATAAATAAAATGTACCTAATTAGTTTGATATTTCTACCTTTTTACAATGAACGCCAACGTTTGGCGGTATGAAACGTTGGGGAATTCGTGGCTACGAACCTATCAACCGATAAGAACCTTGCTAGCGAGCGATGCGTTTTGCATACTACTAAAACCCCAATGTTTTATGACCGCGTGTTGGGCAACGTTAATTTGATTCTTTTTGTCCTATTTTAATCCCACCATAATTGCCGGTTTCATAGGCACAATCAAATAGGTTTATCGTATCTCTTGTTTTATTAATTGATAATCTAATCCAACCATTATGAAAATAAACTTTAGAGTTATCATCTATTTGCCTTGTTGTACATATATACTTGTCTCCTTGGCCTTCAACACCAGTTTTTACAAAGTATGATGAAATAATCATTGTGTCATTTGACTGCTGACCAGAATAAATGTCTCCAACTTTGAAAAAACAATTATCGTTCTCTTTCTTTAGAAACGTATATCCAATCTGTAAAGGATAAAATTTCACAAAGAAAGTATCAGTAGAGTATATATTTGTAAGCTGTTTATGAAATAATTCAATTTTGTAATCATCTTTTGAATCCTTGTCAATATCAATTAATGCAAACCCCTCTTTTATTAATTTTTTATCTAATGACTGATACAAGACAATTGTCTTATTTTCATTTGTAGCTGAATTTTCTTTTTTACAAGCTGAAATTAAAACGAAGAATAGTCCAAAAATCAGAAATGTCTTTTCCATGTTTTGTCAATTAAAGGTTAATATTTATAGAATAAATCAATCATAACGCGGAAATTTTAATGTTGCCCAACGTCTTATTTACGCAACTAATATACGACATTCGTGAATGCAAAGTTTCAAACCTGCGTAAACCACTTGCAAGTTTATGCTGGATATTGAATGATAAATTACATGATATCAATATGATAAACTATTATTTTTTTAATAAAAATAGTTGCGTTTACGAATGTTTTAGTAATTTTACTGTTATTAATTTTGAAATATGGACATCGAATATTTAATCGCAGTTTTTGAACGGAAACTTACGCTTCAAAGGTAAAGTGGCAGTTCTATAAAGAATTACAGCAGTTCGGTGAGGAGTTTCCTTCAAGTACAAGTAGCGGAAAAGCGGTTTGATCAACCCGACGAATTAAATGAAAATGAAATTGAAAAATATGTTTACTGGAAAATAAGGAAAGACCATATTAGCAGTTCCTATCAGCGGTTTGGAAATGTGTTGTTTTGAGCGTGGACAATTTTCATTTTTCTTTTTCTGTCTTTATGCAGCAAATTGTCCGCTGTGTCGTTATTTTTTTACACTTGCACCCAACGTTTGAGTGTAGCAGCAGTGAGGGATTGCAAGCTTCATTCCTGTCAAACCGCACCGATGTTTGAGCGGGGCAGAATGCTTGAATAACCACTGAAACCCTTATTGCTGCTACACTTTGTTAGCAGCTTTGTTTCTATCCACCTAAACAACCCATAACACAACCACATTGACCTTGCTGTCCCCAATCAGAATGTTTGTCATACATTTTAGTTACAATTTCAGGGTCACTAAACTCTCTTAGGATACGTTGGAGAGCAGGAGAATCAATTCTTTCTATGTCAATGTTGACATTGAGATTAGGCTCTTTCAATTCGATAATTAATTCATTTGTTTCCATGATAGTTAAATTTAAATTTGACGCTTTGCTTTATTAATAGATACATTAACTTTTTCGTTTATATACTGAAAAATTTTAAAGAATGATTGACAATAATAATCACGTTCATAAATTGTTTGATAAAATTCATATGCATGATTCATACAGCCACCTTTACAATACTGCCTAAATTCACATTTTCTGCAAGCATTAATTGTTTCAATTGTGCGTGATAGAAGTTCAGATCGTTTTTCAGATTTTAATATTTCTGTAAAGGTCATATTGGATATATTCCCTATTTTGAATTGTTCATAGTCTGTGAACCTATTACATGGGAACACATCTCCATTCGGTAAGAATGTAAGAAAATGATTTAAGCAATTTTCACTATGAATACAACTCAGATTAATTCCTTTTAATAAAATCGATTGAATTATACTTCCACAAGGATTAACTCTAATTTTACAATTTTCATCAAGATACCATAAATCAAATAATTGCTTTAGTGCAATATAATATTCATCCGTTGTGAGAATGAATTCTGAGTAACGCGAATTTGGTATTACGGGACTTAATGTGAAATCAATATTATTATCTCTAAAAAAACTATAGATTTCTTCAATGTGCGGAAGTGTTTCTTTAGTCAGAATACAGATAACGCCAACATGTAGACCTTTACTCTTTGCATAATGAAGATTTTTAAATACCTTGTCGAAAGAATTACAACGATTCTTATCATGAAGTTCTTTAGTCCCGTCAAGACTTGTCCCTACACCAAATTCATTTTTGATAAAAAAATCAATAAACTCATCATTTAGAAGTGTTAAATTCGTTTGAATCGCATTTAAAATGCGATAACCATCCTTTTTAAAGTTGTTTTGAAAGTCTACCACTTTCATATAGAAATCAAGGCCAGCAAGCAAAGGTTCTCCACCATGCCAAATAAACTTTGTTATACTATCCTTGCCATTGTGAATAATAACTGAAGAGATTATTTTTTCAAGTATAGAGAATTCCATATTTGAAGACTTCTTTTCACCAACAAAACAATATGAACAGGACAAGTTACATAAAGTAACAGGCTCAATAATCGGCGTTATTGCACCAATGTTCTTTTTTATTTGATTAATAATTTTATTGTTAAGCATAATGTAACTGTGAATAATTAAAGGTTCTTTTTTTAAGGCGAATATATTCTGAATCAATCATTAGAATTGGATCAATCGTTAGTAACTTCTCAATCTTTTTTCTGTAAATATCTGATTTATTCTTTTCGATTTTTAAACAAAGAAGCACATAGTCATTATCAAAAATGTTATATAACTCAAGTGAATTATCTATTTGCATACATTTTTGAATTGCTTTTGATTTCCAATAATTGAACAATATAAATGGCTTATTTACTTTAAAGGTAATCTTCTCAATAGTTTTTTGACAATTAATAAAGCGATATTTTACATACCAGAAATAATCTTCTCTGTTTTCATCATCAATAATGGTTACCTCAATATCAGTAAGATTGTGCCTTTTTTGCTTTTTATAACCCTTGTATGCAATCCAACTACCTGCAGTAGTAGCGAATGTTGCACAAGTGGTATTTATTATGTCAAAAATGTTATCCATATTGTATGCTGTTTCTTTTTTAACATTGCCCATAACGGCTAGCGGATAAAAAAAGTTGCCGAAGGCAATTTGGGCGAAGCGTAGCGAAACATTTTATCCGCTGTTATACGCAGCGAACGAAGTGAGCGTAGTCGGCGAAGGGGCGCTATCATTTACTTTTGACCTCCTTTACTCTGTATTCTGCTTTTGCTTCTCTTTCTTTAAGCTCTTTCTCTATCCAACGAACACCGAATAGATAATGCATGGATATCCCGATACCCCAACCTATGAGTGGATAAAAGAACCAGATAAATTCTGGAGAATATATGAAGTTAATGGCTATCAACATAGCATTAACCAGCACGTACACTACCAGATGAACTGAAAAACCTCTTTTCTCCTCTTCTGCCACTATTCCTCTATACACCTTTTTATATTCCTCTAACGAAATTTCTTCTGCCATATTTTCTCACCTCCTCTCATAGATTATATTTTGCTTTATTATATCTCTTTATTTCAGGCGTCCTGAAGCCGATTGCCCATAACGGTTTTGTGTATGGCTCGTTGCGGATTAGACAGCGAGTTTTTTCGGTTAAGCAGTAAGGTTAGTAAAAAAGCAATAACTTTGAGTTATACACTTCAGCCGCAATGAGCTATACACGTTGTTACCTGCTGGTTTTCAATCATCAATCCTTAAAAATTCTCCTGCCATATCAAAGACAAGCACAAGATTATTGTTAAGTTGAACCTCTTGATTTCCTGATTGAAGTTCCCATCCTATAATGAAATTTGTAGAGTAGTTTGAGTTTACATAGGTAAGAATATTAGTCGGAATAACGCTGTCAGGCAGCTTTGTATTCCAATCAATATCTATGATTTCCTTTTGCTTGTTAAATTCTAATTTAATACCACAGGATAAAGTAATCTCATACATTTCCTCATTTTCGTCATTCTCTTTAATTGCCTTTGAAATGGAACAATTTGGAAAGTGGGTTGAAACGTAGTTATTGATTTCAGTCGGAACATTTTGTTCGGGGATAACGGTCTCTTTGTCACACCCAGCCACAAAGATTAGTGACAAAACTACTGTTGTAATCATTATTAAGTTTTTCATTTTTATTAATTTTAAAATTTTGCTACTCTTTTCAGGATTTTCGCAATCTCCTTTTCAAATTTACTAATATTTCTTGTGTAGTGTCCTCTTAGCTTGCAGGTAACGTTTCATTTACGCAACGAATATACAACATTTTTAAAATAAAATATCAAACTTGCGTAAACCACTTTCGCGTTTATGCTAAATATTGGATGATAAATTACATGATATCAATATGATAAACTATTATTTTTTTAATAAAAATAGTTGCATTTACGAATGTTTTACTAATTTTACCGTTATTGATTTTGAAATATGGACATCGAATATTTAATCGCAGTTTTTGAACGGAGACTTACGCTTCAAAGGTACAGTGACAGTTCCGTAAAGAATTACAGCAGTTCGGTGAGGAGTTTCCTTCAAGTAGCGGAAAAGCGGTTTGATCAACCCGACGAATTAAATGAAAATGAAATTGAAAAATACGTTTACTGGAAAATAAGGAAAGACCATATTAGCAGTTCCTATCAGCGTATGATTGTAGCCTCTATCGATAAATTTTACAGCTCGGTAGTAGGTAAAAATTTGAATATAAGACACCTGTATCCATCTCGTATAGAACATGAATTGCCAAAATACCTGACCCGCGCGGAAGTGAAACGGATGTTACAAGCTGTCGCCAATCCGAAACATGCCTGCATCATCAAGCTGCTTTATGGTTGCGGATTGCGTTTGAATGAGCTGCTTCATTTAAAAATTTCGGATATCGATTCGGAAAACATGCTGATTTATATCCGTCATTCCAAAGGGAATAAATACCGGGCAGTAATGCTGTCCCCAACTTTATTGGCCGATTTGAGAAGTTATTATAAATCCTATCATCCAAAAGATTATCTATTTGAAGGACAGGACGGAGGAATGTATTCTGCAAAAAGTGTTCAAACCATTGTGAAAACGGCTGCAACGAAAGCAGGAATAACAAAAACGGTCTCGCCACATATCCTACGTCATAGTTTTGCGACACATCTGCTCGAAAATGGAACAGATATCAGGTACATTCAGCAGCTTCTGGGTCATAGTTCGGTTAAAACCACCGAAATCTACACACATATCACCGATATTGCCAAAGCGAAAATCAAAAGTCCACTGGATATGTTATAACCAATTCGAACGCCAACCCACTGCTTGTAAGGCAGATGCTCTGAACCGGCTGAGCTAAACGTCCGAAAAGAAATAGGATTTACCTCCTCAACGGCATCAAGCAACATATCGGGCAACCTGTCTAATACCTCCATTTCTTCTTCGGCCTTTGTGCCTTTCACAACGGCAACGACAGCCTTTTTGTCTTTTGGAAGCCTTGTTGGTCAGAATCGTGTAAAGCTCACCATTGGATAGAGATGTTTCGTCAATACTCAAATGTGTGCCCCGCTACCGCACGAACCGATCCGCCAGACGGCGGAGAGCTCAACGAAGCTAGTCCTCTCGTGTGGTAGTGTAGAAGAAGAAAAAAGTGGTCGTAGAGAAAAAGAAAGTAAGTGTTAGAAATAAGTAAAAAGATAATCCGGTAAGGTTATGTGTTATAAACCTAAGGATGGGAGTAGTAAGTGTTGTTGAGAGGTAGGGATGGGATTGCCACACGACAGGAGTCATGCTGCAGCGGAGGAGTCCTTGCTCAAGCTGTTTAATGTTGGAGTGCAGAGCAATCTGGAGGTCGCGTTCAAGCCCAAAAGTTGTCTCCATCGCCTCGATGACTTCTTCAGCTACTGAAGGTTCAGTATAGGTGCCCATTGTCAAATGGGTCTTGATTGCGCTGATCGTTCCTGGAGATTCTCCAGCTTTCGCAGCGATTTGCTCTCTGCTTAGTTTGCCTTACGTTAATAAGGCAATGATTTCGGTTTTTTGATTTTCTGATATTGGACTCATTTAATTCTCACCTCAGCAATGGCAGATAACGGTAAATTGTATGAGTAATGGCAGATTACGTGGTAATTTCCTATCAAACAGCTACACGGTTTGAGCGGGCTACAAACCTATACATTTACCACATTGTCTGCCATTACTTATACAAAATGTTCAAGCGACCCCTTAGCAGAGCTAAGGGGAGCTTTTCGCCACCGGCTTGCTGGACAAAAATAGTTAATTTCGGATGTTAATTTAAAATTTAATTATCATGGAAAAAAAATGCATCCTCAGTCGGAAGAAGCCTTGCGGCTTCTCCAGAAAACAATGATCGCGGGCAACTATTCACCGCGAAGTATTGCTACCTATTTGCGCGAGATCCGCTACATCTGCGCTTATTTTCCCGATCTGTCGCCTCAGCAGTGGACTGATGCACATATCATTGATTACCTCCATTATCTGAAAACCGTTCACCAGGTTTCGTACAGCAAAAGCAAGATGACGGCTCAAAGTGTGGCTTTCTTCTTTCGCCATGTACTCAAACGTCCTTATGATGTGCCCTCAAAGCTCTATCCCAAACGGGAGTTCAAGCTGCCGCACTATCTTACCAAAGAGGAGATGCAGCGGCTCATTAACAGTTGCCGCAGCCCCAAGCAAAAAGCCATTGTTGAGTTGTTTTACAGTTCGGGTTTGCGACTCGAAGAACTACGCTTGCTTCGACTCACCGACGTTGACAGCAAAAACAACCGCCTGTTTGTGCGTTGCGGAAAAGGCCGTAAAGACCGTTATACCCTGCTTTCGAAACGGGTGGTTGAAACATTGCGTACTTATTACAGAAACCAGAAGGTAAAACCGCTGGTTTACCTCTTTGAAGGGATAAGGCCTGGGCAACCCATGTGGGCAGGCGCCATTCAGTGGACGGTACGGCAGGCTTATAATCACGCCGGATTATCGCATAAAGAGCATAAAACCCATGCCCTTCGTCACAGCTTTGCTACCCATCTGCTCGATGCAGGGGTGGATATTCACACCATCAAAGAGTTGTTGGGACATAGCGACATAAAAACCACCATGATTTACCTCCATCTGCAAACATCCAAACGAAACCTGATTGTCAATCCATTAGACGAGCTTTTCAGGGAAGATGACCAGATAGCCAATATTCCAAAGTCAACCCGGCTGCTTTGAAACCACGCCATACGGTTCAGCAAATCATCAGGCAAACGGCATGGGCTGAATACGTTAATCCTTTTTCGCACCAGGTGCTTACAAATCTGGCCAACTGCCGCACTGCTGCATTGGGTTATCATCATTTTCAATGTGATGATCCCGGGTGCCGGCATATTCATTACCGCTACCACAGTTGCCGTAACCGCCATTGCCCTTCGTGCAACTGGCAAAAGCAGGATGAATGGCAGGAAGCAAGGATGAATGAACTGTTGCCGGTGAAGTATTTTCATGTGGTGTTTACCCTGCCCCACGAGTTGAATGTATTGGTGATGGGCAACCGGGAGGCTTTGTTTAAGCTGCTCTTCGGCAGCGCTTCGCGCTGCCTGCTTACCTTGTGCCACGATCCCCAATGGCTGGGGGCTACTCCCTCCATAACATCCGTGTTGCATACCTGGGGACAGCAACTTTCTTTCCATCCGCATGTTCACTGCATAGTGAGCGGTGGCGGAGCCGACAACAACAACCGTTGGCACAACCTTAAGAAAAGTGTCCGTTATGGCTACCTGTTTCCTTACAAGGTGATGGAACCGCTTTACAAAGGCTATTTCCTGGAACGTCTTAATAAACTGATTGGAGATGGAAAAATAAAGGTTCCTGAAAGCTGCAACTGGAAACAGCTTAAAGACATTCTTTACCGCAAAGAGTGGCTGGTGTATGCCAAACAGCCCATGGGCAGCGTATCGCAGGTGGTGGAGTACCTGGCCAGATATGCCCATAAAGTGGCCATTTCAAATTACCGCATTTTGGAAATTACCGAAAACAGTGTCAGTTTTCGGTATAAGGACTATGCCGACCATAAACGAATGAAAACGATGGTATTGTCGTTGCATGAGTTTGTCAGGCGTTTTGAGCAGCACATTTTGCCCAAAGGTTTTGTAAAGATGAGGCATTACGGAATATTGGGCAACTACCGAAGAAAACAGCGGGTTAATGCCATCCTGGCTGTAATGCAACTTCCACCGCATCCGCCAGGGGTTAAAATCCCGTATCAGATACGGATGCTGGAGAAATACGGTGTGGATGTAACGCTTTGTCCGAAATGCAAAACAGGCCACTTGTTGCTTGTTGCTGTGGTTTTTCCAATGAATCGGGGAAGCCCGAAAAATCTCAAAAATGCAAATGCCGATGAAACCACAAAAAGATAATAACATTGTTCCTCTTCACAGGGCGAACGGCCACCGTATTTTACGGAGCGCAGCAAAATCATGCGCATCGAAACGAAAATGGAAAATACAACATCGAAAAACGCTAAACAACATTACCGTCATGGCGAAAATGACAAACAAATACCGAATAATCGAAACCGTCCATACGGTACCTCCAACCAGTGAATGTAAAAACAGGCTACTTTTTCCCCTAAGGCAGTAACTCCGGACCGGGGTCGCTGAACAGGTGATAGACCAAAAAGCCCGTAAGTGTGTAAGTAACTTCCGGGCTTTTGTTGTTGGGCTTTTTGGCTATCACGCTATGTGTTATACGGTCGTATTTTATCTTCTTTAAAATCGAATGCCAAAAGTGATATTCAAAGAACTAACAGAAAGGGCTTTTTCAAATTTATCATCATAACTCTCGCTGTCTCCGTCATATTTTTCTTCATGTTCATATTTAACTTTGTGTGAACCTAAGCCCAAGTAGTTCAAAGATATTGTATATTTATCCTGGAGAACAATACCAGCACCAATTTTATAGCCTAATTTTACAGAAGGTTTAAATGTCTCTTTAAATTCATAATCATCTTTTGAAGCCGAACGATTAGTTAGTTTTAAGATATTTAGCCCTAATCCAGCTTCACCGAATAGTTTGAAACCGTCTGATAATGACTTTTCATATTGCAATCCAACTAATATAGGTACATTTAAGTATTTTGGTAAACTATAATCATCAGCATCATCCATTTCATCCTCTAAATCATCTTTAAAGTCGCTTTGTAAATCATTGTACATGATTCCAGCGTTAAATGTCCAGTACAACCCATCAGTTTTTAGTGGTGACAATATTTTGTAACCCAAGTAAAACCCAGTACTTGCTACACCAGAACCATCAAAAATGGCATCGTCTTCATCATCATCGGCAAAATCGCCTTGAGGCATAGCTAGTCCAATTTGTAACTCACTTTTTGTCTGTGCATTTAATGTAAATACACAGCTCGCAAAAAAAATCGCAAAAAATAAATACTTTTTCATAAAATTGATATTTTGTTTTTAACCTACTCATAAGGCTTTTCGGAACCGCCTCGTTTTTTAAAGTGGTTTCTGATCTCCACTTTTTTTTCTTTTCTGTCACATTGGGTGGTCAGCCCTTTGGCTTTCGGAGACCGTCTTGGTTTTTAAACTTGCCTATAACGTTTTGGCGGTATGTTTTTGTTGCCGATTTCGGAGCACTGTCCTGTCAAGTTACACGAAAGTTTATTAAATGATGAAACGCTGAAACCCGCACTATCTCGGCAATAAAATATACCTCCTGTTACTGCCTGGTGTTCTGTCTTCCAGTCTTGTAAACCATTGTTTAGTTTCAGTGTCACAATTTTATTTAAAATATTTAATATCAACATTCCTGTCATACATATGCAGCATGCAATATTCAATTTCTCCATTTTTAATAAAAATACTAAAACCATAATCTGCACCGTTAAAGTCTGTCCAACCAAAGGGAGTCATTGCTTCAACTCTGTAACCACGTAAAACAATTTTTTCAGAAGATTTACTGATGATTCGCATAGGTTTTGGGGTCATTTGGATATTATTTCCCCACAATGGATGATTGCCTTCCAAATTAAATATAGTTACAATATATCCATCACCACCTTTAATGCTATAACCTTCACAGCCATTAATATTTTCTTCAATTTTAATGGAACGCTTAGATTTTTGCAACCCTTTTACAGGAATTCCATTTTCGTATCGTTGATGGCTATTTGAAACAAAAGTAATATTACTCAAATCAAATTGTTTCTCATTTCTTTCTTGAAGAGATTCTGCTATTTTTTTTAATGGATTTTCAACATCTTCAATTCTTCCTTCTTGATTTGAGACCAATTCTATTAAAACTTCTACAGGTTTATAAACATGTAAATAAATCCTAGAGAGTTTACCTTTGTAGTAGAAAAGGGACATAATACTGGGTTCATATTCATCACATCCAGCACCTCCATTTAAAATATTATTACTCCAAAGCACACGGTCATTCATTAATGATATTTCAGCGAATGAAAAATTATCAATTATATATTCAGATATTTCTGAATTATCAAACGTTACTTCAATTTTCCCGTTAAAAGAGTTTACTGCGGCTTCAATCTCAAAGTATGAATCAATATCAGCAATGCAATTCCCTTTGTGCCAAATTTTACAGTTGTCGGCAATGAAACGAAAGGATTCCCTTTCTATTTTTCCTTGCATTTCCAAAAAATTTGGAATGAATGTGTCATAAGTTTTCATATTCTCATGTT